>Ga0307507_10002035_pt1 | contig 43843 bp, 22 predicted proteins | sample 7_EM_MG_FD_207223 | JGI IMG/M metagenome (GOLD analysis project Ga0307507, IMG submission 207223) | Populus trichocarpa ectomycorrhiza microbial communities from riparian zone in the Pacific Northwest, United States - 7_EM | ecosystem: Host-associated > Plants > Roots > Unclassified | place... | reverse complement strand
ATTACCGAATGACGACTGCGTCGTCATTCTATTTGCAACCTATTTGTCACCTATCTGGTGTATATATAGAGGCTCTAGAAGCCCTCTTTAATAAACAGAGTTCTCATACCTAATTGTCCGTTCGACAGGTTTCGATCATAAATGTGTTTGCTCTGCGGCAGGGGTGAGCACCCTGATGGTCCAAACCGATTATTGGTTGAGGATTGTTCATTTTAAGTTCGAACATGTGGCCCAGAGCCCGAACTCGATCATACCCGAAAATATTTATTGGGAATGTATTGCCAGAATGCCTGCTGTGGCTTTTCATTGCTGTAGAGATTTAAGCACAGATTCATGCGACTTTAGCACCATGTTTCTTTCTACAATCCGAGCAGTTCATTGTACAATTTAATACCTATCCCATGTGCTCCTTAAGTAATTGAAGAATATTCGATGCAGCGATGCAGCAAGACCTTGTGTTTAAACCATTTAACTAAGATACAGCCAAAGCGCTCCACCAAGGGTATCTTGAACGACGTATTCCTCCAAACACCGCCTAACAGCAGTAGAATACATCGTTACTTTCTGTATGGTTGCCTTGAAGTCCATGTTCTATGCTTGCCTTGAAATATGATGGGAGCATTCTCGTCGATCGGCTCGGATTCTCTAACCCATTCTTATAAAGCCGTGGTTTCCGAACTGGTTCGCTAAATGCTTGAACAGCCATATGCGAAACTTGGCACGGCAGTGGGGAATAGTGTGGGATTATTTTATTCAGTCTGTGCGGGCGGTCTCCTACCGTAGACAAAGCGACTGGAAAAATACGTGTCAGTCATGACACAGTCATGTTCAGAGATGACCTCGGCTGGGTCACTCTTGTCAGGAGGAATATCATAAAGGAAAGCCGAATAAGCACTCACATGTTCCAATAAGCATGAATTTCTGGATTCATAACATCCTTCCTCGCTTGTGCCACCAATACCATCACCTCCTCTTTACTCCACCCTAGAATCCGCGTCAGTGGCGCCAGTGCCAGCGCCTCTAGAGCTTCCAGCGTGTTCTCCCGACTCCACAGCCCAATCAGCTTCATCTTCTCATCCTTTGGCCAGGTATTTATAGGCCACTTATATATCTCATCCCGCGTATCCACGAAACGAGCATCTATCATGCACTTTTGATGATTCGGCGCAGCTAGCACTGATCTTTCGATCTTGTCGAACGCTTCGCAGACTAGTGACCACCACCTCGCGAGGGCGCAGGACGGAGGGTTCATGGAGAAGGTATCATCGTCGCAGCCGAGGCTATCTACATCCTGGCACTCGAGCCATCCGCCAGGCCGTAGCCACTCGTAGGCTGTCGACATGAACTTCGGCCAGTCTTTGAAGGAGCCGACCATCATCCGTGAGTGTATGAAGTCGAATGGTTGGTGGAAATGCCATTCATCTTCTTCCATGTCATCGACGAGGAATTGTAAGTTTGGGGGAACGTCGGTGGGTTGGATGGGTGAGAGGTCGGTGCCTATGACCTGGAGGATTTTCAGCGACTGTGGATAGTTGGAGGGAAGGCTTTTAGGCTACCTGAACTTCCGGGTGTGAATCCGCTGCAGTTGAGAGCTTTAGCTATGGATGTGTGGTTTTGCAGGGGAGCGATATGTTGTCCATACCATAATCAATGGCCCAAATTCCTGTGCCGGTGCCGACGTCGAGGCAGTGCTGGACATTTTTTGTCGGTGCGAGGTGGAGCTTTCCGTCCAATGTTAAAGAGAAAAGAGTACTTTGCAAGTCTGCGAATTAAGTTAACAAACGAGCCCAGTGGAGATTTAACGACAAGCAACTTACCCAGTCTGTCTTTCTCGGACTTGGAGGCTTTGTGTTAGCGCATACACAATAAATTATTATTTAAGGCTGATTATTACTTCGTCATTCGGAATAGAGTATTCTGTAATAAAGGCATTAGCGGCGCTCACACAAATTCGGTGTCTGCAAGTAACGAGTCTCGCATTGAGGAATTCTGAGAGAATGAGTCCAAAGAGGTACTAACTGCCTTCCCGGTAAGAGTGATATGTCCTTCCATTCTCCAATTGGAAATGTTGTATGCTCGACGTTAAAGACGCCGTCCATGTAGACCCGGCGCTGGTTTTGAGTTCAGCCACAAAGAAAACGAGGCTTCTACAGTAAGGACCTACTCAGAGGCAGAATAGCCGGAGTCTCCGTCACTCTGCGTCGTCGTTAGGGGCCTGTCTGAAGTGGCTTAATGCAACGCGATGCGTGCTAGGCACCTGAGAGGGTTTCTTACTTCATACTCCAAATTTTGATTATGCTCAATTTGGGAGATTTCAGGTGTGCTCTCGATTCCTGAGTCGGCGTGTAGGTCGTCGGCGGCAGCAGTTGGGCGCGAAGACGACGCCATAACGACGACAAAATCCAGGAACCAACTTCACACGGATCAGAGCCAGGAGGCTGTGAACATCGCATCCACATATAACACGCAGCCGGGACCGATTATTGTAATCGGCCATGTGCGTCAAAAGTGATCTAGCGCCCAGTTGGACGTGCCACGCGCATTGCAGGGTTCAGCTTTTGTGGCCCACATCTGGGGTTCTCGGCCCGCGACACCATTCGAGCAAAGAAACCCCCGTGCAGAGCAGCTTTGGTGCTGATAGGCCCGCCAGCGCTGGGACAGCTAGCAACTGGGACGGCATGCCACCACTAACTGTCCACAGTTCGTGATCCGCGGCATGTGGCCTGTTCACTTTATAGGCGAAGCTCCTTGGCCTCTCTTCACCCCACCAGGTCCTGATATCGCTTAAGCATGGGTAGACCGGCACGGCTAAATGTTGCTGCAAGATAGTATATCTTATATATTGCCTTCGCTCTCTGCCGACGAACCACCCCACCACGACGTGTCCCACTCCAATATCAAGAAAATACCGAAGTCATCTGCATCCCAAACCCTCGGATCACAATGCCTCAGTTCAGCATCGCAAGCTTGGAGTACTGGCACCTGGGTGTGCTTGCTCTCGTAACGTATGCAGTGAGGCTGTATGGGCAATACTCCCGTTTAAAGGATTTCAAAGGACCCCGAACTACCGGGTTCTCAAGTCTATGGTTGATCAATGCAGTCAAAGGCCATAAGACGCATCTGGCGTATGCAAGCGTTAACGAGAGGTTCGGTAAGTTGCTACATCTCTGCTACTAGCGCGGTTCGGAATACGGAATCCTAGTACTGGATATAGATGATTGCATCTCCCTCCTGTACAGGGTAGCGCTTTGCAGATAAACTCTAAGAAAATGGCATTTCTCATTGTTTGCAGGCCCAGTCGCTCGAATTGGGCCCAATGATCTAATAACCAGCTCGCCGGAGCTATTATGGCGGATGAGCGGTGCCCGTTCAACATATACAAAGGGTGAATGGTATTTGAGTACACGGATCCAACCTGGACATGACAGTGTCTTCAGTGGGATAGATGAGGACCACCATACGAAAAGAAGAGCTCAATTGGCCTCGGGAGTAAGTAGAAACAACTTCGCCTCTCTGCGATATTTGGGTATTGATCAGGACAATGCAGTACTCTGGAAAGGAGAACCCTGGGCTTGAAAACGACATCGATACTCAAATCCTAAATTGGATACATCTAATCAAAACGAAATACATAACTACTTCAAAATCCTTTAGACCCATGGATCTAGCTCGTAAGGCGCAATACTTCACACTGGACGTAATCACCCAGATTGCCTTTGGGGAGGCATTCGGCGACTTGGTAAACGACGAGGACATGCACAGGTACGTTCAATCGACAGAGGAAATGCTGGAAGTAATGGCTATTTCAGGCGCAATTCCCGCGTTGAGATGTATGTTCACCATTGAATGGCTCGGGAATCTGGTTTTCCCATCCGATAAAGCTAGCACGGGTATTGGGAGGTTGATTGGGTAGGTAGAAACGTTTATAGATTGTGTAGTCGGATAGATGCTCGTGAGTATTTTTGCTAATGCGCATGGTTTAGAATTGCCAAAGATCTCATTAGCAAACGCTTCGGTCCCAAGGCTGTCCACCGGCAAGACATGGTCGACTCATTCATTCGGCACGGCCTTAAACAGGACGAACTAGTGTCCGAGTCCCTCCTCCAGGTTCTTGCAGGTTCTGATACCTCCGCCACTTCCATACGCGCCACAATGTTGTACTTGGTGTCTCACCCACGCATCTACCGAAAACTCCAGGCCGAGATCGACGCCGCGGTTAAGGCAGGAAAGGCATCCAGTCCAGTGATCAAAGCGTCTGAAGCGGCAGAGCTTCCATATCTCCAAGCTGTCATCAAGGAGGGTATGCGCATTTGGCCTGCAGTCACAGGAATGTTACCCAAAGTGGTTCCTCCCGAAGGGGACACTGTAGAGATTGATGGCAAACAAGTGTATCTCCCTGGAGGCACTAATGTAGGGTATTGCGCCTGGGGTATCCACCATAACAAAGATATTTTTGGTGAAGATGCACATGTGTTCCGTCCGGAGAGATGGCTTAAAGCTAGGGGAGAGAATCTAGCGCGTATGGCGAAAACGGCCGAACTGATATGGGGATGGGGCAAGTATCAGTGCTTGGGGAGACCGATTGCTACAATGGAACTGAATAAGGTTTTCTTTGAGGTATGTCCACGTCTAGACGGCCATATACAAAAGATTCCTGATCAAAAATAGCTACTCCGAAATTTTGACTTTTCCCTTGTCGATCCTACGAAGCCATGGAAGAGCGCCAATGTTGGATTATGGATGCAGTCTGAATTGTGGGTGGAAGTTACAGAGCGTTCAGCGACATAATGAAGCCATTCCAGCATGTGAGAATTTCAGAAGCAATCAAGTATAATTTTCATCGGTTGGCCTTGTGACTGCGAACTCTTTTCCAGAAATTGCCTAGGGGATGCTGCCTCTCCAGCATAGTCTGAAAAGCTGAGTCATCCTTGATGTGGCTGAGAAATTCGGGTTGGTCTAGAAACGTGGTAATCCCTCTGCCCGCATAGAAGTCCTACGCCAAACCTGAGAGGCATCGGTCCTGATGTCTGCTGGAGAAATAAGGCGATTCCGCAGTAAAGGTGCGGTGTGTTAAAGTCCGCTTTTGAGCGGTCAACGGCGCTCCAGGTTGCGGAAGAGCTATCAGAGGTGGCCGTGGTGGTCGAGCAGCCATCATGCGTTGGTATTGTTCGAACAGCGCAATGATTGGATTTTGTCGAACATTGTTCGCTATAGCAAGAAGGGTGGTGACAATAAGGCGTTCTGCACCACATCTGTCCTCAACCTGTAAGCGAGCGGCCCCATGTACAATCAAGTCCAAATATCACCATCTCCAGATGCAAATCGAGACCCAAAATACCTGAAGTCCCTGTCGTACTCAGCTTGCACAACTAGGCCTAACGTGCTAAGGCAGATCTCGAGCCTGTCACTCTCGTTGGCTCCTTTGTCGGCAGGTTTTTAGCCCGCCTCTTTGCTTTCCATGTTTGAAATACGTTTGCAGACGTAGAAAATGCTGAGACTATCCCAGTGACCAGAGCGATGACTTCGATGCCAGGTAATTGCTATATTTTGAATAAGTGACTGAACTTCAGCTGGAGGTAGTGAGCTGCATTGGGAGAACCGGAGGGAAGGTCAAAACCCGATCGTGGTTTGCATTGTTACGAGGAAACATAATCCAGGAGCTGGGAAATGTAGAGCCGCATGGCTGTGTCGAACCATTCTCACCGCGTTCCTCCATTTTCCATACAGACATATTAGACTTCGTGGCTTACTGGGACGCGCAATCTCAGGAGTGTGTGCATGTCAGGCATACACCCTACCCCGGAAAAGGAGAAGCCACGGTGACAGTTAAGGGATGATTATACGCGAAGTACCGGTTAACGTTACTTTTTCCGCATCAGTTTCTACACCATCTTGGCGCATCCGGTTGAAAGCGCGTGTTGATCGTGCAGATCAAACTACACGGATTTATATCCAAAAATACGTTGGAATACGTCAAAATGGTCGTGCTTATTACTTTAAAGGTATAAAATTGTACCGTTTGATTACCAAGATCAACACGCGCTTTCAACCGGGTGCGCCAAGGTGGTGTATTGTTTGACAAATTAGTACTTATTATATCTCCGTACGTACTTGAAGGGTTATTACAGCCAACAGTCGGAGGCCGGCAATAAGAGACCGATAATGGGAAACCCGCCACCGCGGTACTTCTAAGGCGTTATGGGAAGCTTATCAATTTAGTTTATCAACATGAAATACGCCCATGCTATACTCATGCCTTGCCAGCTGAATAACACACATCCATCTGCCACCCCATCAGTTTGACCTTCTTCCATTAGCGGCGTCAAGGACAACTTACTTGCTGACGCTTTCAAGTGCTCTAAATAATCATGTAACACCGACTTGTCGACATTGATCTTTGATACCCCGCGTTTAATGCACCCCCTCATTGCCTCCTCACTAAAATCATTCGTGCCATGAAGGACTATCCGTACCTTTCCGGCTGCAAATTTCCGTATTGATTCCAACAGCGGATAGTCTAGCTGCGGTCCTCTAGGCCCATGTTCGCCATGAATACCTCCAAATACTGGTGCTAGAAAGCCCACACCCGTGTCGCCTGCCTCTTCCGGAGTCGTAAGCATTCCTTCCAGATCCTCAGTATCAGTAAAGCTATCCTCTCCACTTCTATCCTACCCGGTTCTACTTTCGTAGCGATGCCTCTACCGTAGCAGTATCCAGCAAGCTCCTTTATCTTTGCTAAGTTCTCCGCTTTCTCGTAATACGACATGCCGACCATGGTGGAATCAAAAGGCAGAATGCCGGCTGCGTACCGTATCATTGCTTCATCCTGGGCATAGTCGGAGTGAACAGATATAGGGACAGAGACTCGTGAAGCAGTTTCAGCCGCAGTGCGTACGAGGAGGCCATTAGAGAAGGTAATGACCCAGGGAAAGACTTGAATAATAAGGGGTGACCATTTTTGTTCAGCTGCTTTGACGCATCCGACTATATGCTCAATGTTATAGCTAGAAAATTTCCTAGTCAACGAATCATATTGAAGGAACCACGATGCTAAGAAAGAAAAAGGGAAGAGTAGAACTCCATACACAATTGCAGCAATCACACCGTATCCGCCCTTTTCTGCATCTTCAAGAACACGAGTCGTCTTATTGCCTTTTAGGGTATTGATAGGCATCTTAAGAAACTAAACGGCAGGATTTCCTGCATCTATTGCAGTGTCCATGGCTGTAAATACCAACTGACTGCTTCCAGGCTTACACTCATGCCAGAACGAGAAGCTAAAAGGTAAAATGGCGCCGAAGCAGGTTCGCTGAAGCGTAGGCGCGCCCCGCCCCAGCCACGGTGTACCCCCCTATACAGCAACCCCGCGAATGATTCGCCCCGCAACGCTATTCTCCCCACCTCTAAGGAAAGACGGAGGAGTTCGTAGGGCTTTAGCGGAGGTATGATGATGGATTGCTGAGTCGTGCGGAGCGAAGGAGCGGAGGGAGTCTCTCGTGAGAACGTGGCGCGAAACCGCTAAGGAAAACCAGCCCAGCCTCGCCTCGAGGTCTTTTTTTTCGTTACAGTCGTTTGCGAAATATCGGTAAAAATTCGCCAAGCCGAAAAATTCGCATCACACCTCACTAAAATTTTGCGGAGGGAGTATGATTTCAATTTTACCACCACAATTGTTATAATTATGGGCCGCCGCCTTCCAAATGAAGTTGTTTATAGAATTAGGCTTCGTGTTAAAGCCAATAAAAGTGTAGCAGCTATTATAGAGGCAGTAAAGGTGTCTAAGAAGATAATTTATAAGCTACAGTTAAACCTTAACATTTGGGGCAAGCCGTACGCACCACCTATAGTTACTCTTAGCTGGCATAGATCTCTGCTGCCTTACCAAGAAATGGTAATATATAATGTTATAGTGTTAAGTCTTCTACTAACTTATTATGCAGAGGCTTCTTAAGTTTCTTAAAGACTAGCCAACCGCGTATCTAGATAAGATGCAGACCTTCCTATTTAACAAATTTAATACCCTACTCTCTCTTTTAAATATATACCGCGCTCTTAAGAGAGCTCGCTGGTCACAGAAGGCAGTTAAGGCTTAGGCGGCTAAGAGGAGCACCACCCTCCATAACGCCTGGATTGGTATTTAAAAGAGCTAGACAGTAGATTAGCTAGTATTTCTTAATAAGTTAGCGGCAAATAAGAGGACTAGTAATAGGAAGTATAGCTAGTTACCTAAAGGGACTAACTGCGGAGTAGCACGCCCACTTAAGAGATTAGAGAGGTGGAGCCTTCTACTAGCGCTATTAGTAGATAAATATCTAAGCTATATTATCTTCTAAGGCTCCATTACCTCTATAATATTTAAATCCTTTATAGAGGAGTAAGTGCTCCTTTATTATTTACTATACCTAGGGCCACGCTCAGTCCTTATTCTCGATAACGCATTAATCCATAAGTTAGCACAACTCCATAAGCTCTATAAGCAGTATAGTATTAAGCTAAGATTTCTGCCACTATATTTACCAGATTATAATCCAATTAAGGCAACATTTAATAATATTAAGGCTTAGATTAGAAGGAACCAATAGCTAGTTAAAGAGTTTAAGAGCTTTAACGCCTTCCTACATTTTGCTGTCAGTTAAGTATATAGGACGCATATAGGGCAATACTTCCAAGAGGTAGGATATATTATAGATTAATAAATAGCTACTATCTAGATTGCTTAAAGGCCAAAATCTTACTCCTAATTTAAGCCAGCGTGCTAACCTTAAAGTTATAGCGCTCCTATAAATCTAACGTTATGCCTTTACCTAGCTTCTTTAAATTCAGCATATTAATATTCCACTCTTTATCTACTAACTTGTCTTTAATTAGTATTAAAATTACCCTCTACTACTCACTATAAAAGCCTAGCTTATATACCAGCCACTTAAAGAACTGGCTAAGCAGCTTAATTAGGTCTGTTTCTGACTAAATAGGGCTAGAGTTCTAGGGCGGCTCAACGCCTATATATAGCAGAGGGTAGGGGTAATAAGGCTAAGGAGGTAGGTAATTAGCTGGCCTAGAGTAAGACGCCATAAAGGCCTTAAAAAGATTATTTATTAACAGCATAAAATCTTTCTTTCCTACTACCTACTCCTTGTAACTTCCCCGGCTCCTCTTTTTCTAGTTCACTAAGTTGATAATAATATTCTGCGATAGCTGCTTGACTGTAGACGCGCCACTAAGCAGCTCTTTATTCTACTGTAGGAAGTTATCCGTACTAATAGGATAATAATTAATTTTTAAATTGGGTAAGTTAGGCGACTTCTTATTCTGCTAACAAGTCTTACCCTTATTACAACAGTGAACGTTTATACAAGGCTACTAATTAGCAATTATAGGTATTTAATTACCAGAGGCTTCCTCAGCAGTAAGTGCGCCAGGTAGAGTAGTAAATTAAGCCTATATACTTATTCTTCTACCCGCAGGCCTCTTACCTAATCGCTAACTTTAAGTAGTGGTAGGAGCTTAAGTCTCTAGCTCCTTTTCTTTAACTAAATATAAGGTAAAGTTTAAGGCCAAAGATTTTATTAGCCAGCGCTAGTACCACTCTTTAACTATATTAATAGCTTGCTTAAGATCATCACGAGAGCGAATCTTTTAGGGGTAGTAGTTAACTCGCCGTGCCTTCTTGTATAATATAACAGCTTTAAGCTGGCTAACCTTAAACTTTCACGGCAATAGATCTAGTAAGATCTACTCTCTCTACTCCTCCAGCTAGAATAGGTATAAATTATTGGTGTTATATATAGCTAACTTTATACTAGGTAGAGTCTCTTTTCTACTACTAACAGTTGCCTTCTAAACACTTATAAAGCGTACGGGTGGCGGCGGTAATGGTAACAACGTGTCTAAATCCTTGTGCTTAGTCTCTACTAGCTCCTTATCCTTGTCCTTATCCTCATCCTTATTCTTATCCTCGTCCTCCTTATCCTCCTTATCCTTATCCTCATCCTTATTCTCATCCTCATTCTCATCCTTACCCTTATCTAAATCTAAATCTGCGAATGTAGGTTAAGCTAATAGTAGGGATAGGGGCAGCGCTGGTAACGGCAATGGTAATGGTAATTTTGGCCTCCTTGCCTTCCTTACTATATGCAGCTTTAGCTGCGGCTTTAGTTTCAGCTTCAGCTTCAGCTTTCTTTTAACCTTCTTAGACGGCTGGGGAGTAGCAGGAATAGGTATAGACTAAGCTCGCTTTCATCCAGATTATTTTAGAGCAGAAGACGACTGACAGGTAGGTAGTAGTGGCATAGAGGGCAACACCAAGAATTATATATAATTAGCTTAATTGGGCAAGTTACTAACTTCAATTTTAGGCAGTTATAATCAAGATTTAGCGTATTATGGTGGTAAAATTAAAATCATACTCCCTCCGCAAAATTTTGGTGAGGTACGATGCGAATTTTTCGGCTTGGCGAATTTTTACCGATATTTCGCAAACGACTGTAATCTAGAACGGACCAAGAAAGAGCTGGGGGCACCCTTCTCTAGGCGGCAACGTTAATCCGGAACGGACCAAGAAAGAGCTAGGACGAACCTATATAGGTAGGCTAGAACGGACTTAGATGCAGGTGTTAGTTAAAATAGGAGGACAATAAGTTTGGTTAGTAGGCGGCTAAGGGACGGTAGCTGCGCGGCGTTGAGTTATTATGGGCCCACGCCTGCAAGACACGGTCAGCCTGTCGTTGTGAGAGCGTCACAGGTAACGCGAAGCAGCCAACGGCTGTGGGGTGTGGTATACAATGGCAGCGACGGACGACTCTAGGAACCTTACCCCTTTACTAGGCTCTAACTCCTGGTGGACCTGTCTTGGAGGAAGGATTAATACCTTGTCGACGACACTGTCTATATAGCCCGAAAGGACGGATGCACGTGTCGGTCTATTTAGGCAGGGGCAGGCTGTAAGGATAGGCTTATGGAGCAAATCAGGTGCACACGGGTAGGAGCTGGCTTTGTCCACCAGCTGCTGCGTTAACCGTGGCAAGGAACTGGGCAAGCAGTTCAGGCAAACTTGCTGTGTATAGTAGTTTTATAATGCATATGTATTCTGGATCCAGGCAGCGATTAAAAACGGGCTAGAAGAGCATTGCCCGGTCTCAAAACCGGGCCCCTACGCGCGACACGCATGGTCCGCATAATGCGCGGTTCTTGTGGCTAGCCAACGACGAGCAAGAAGGAAATATACAAGCAGCCACAACCCTAAAGACGAGAGACGATACAAAGACACAAGAAACCAGCTAAAGAATACCCTAAAAAAAGAAGCAAGAAACAACTGGAGACGGTTTATAAACGAACACACTACTAACCTAAGCATCCCCTATAATAAGGGCCTTTGGACCATGGCAAGATAGGTAAAGAAAAAGGCGGGATGCCTAGTAGAAGACCTATACCTACTACCCCTATAAAGAGCAGGCGAGCTATAGGCTATAAGCAACAATAATAAAAAGGCGAAGATTCTTATAGAAAGATTTTTCCCCTAACCAGCTCTAGTAGACCTTAGTAATATTACTAGTAAAACACAGGTTACTTGCCTAAGGGTTAATAGCAATATAATAACTAAAGAAATAGCTAGAACTATTAGTCGCCTTTTAAATAATATAGCACTAGGACTAGATAGGATCCTAAATAAAGCCTTAAAGACCTATGGTCTACTTATAGCACCTTAGCTTGTAGATATAGCCAGAGTATGCTTTATAATAGGCTACTACCCATAACTTAGAAGATCTATAACGATGGTTATCTTATAAAAAGAAGGTAAAGTAGACTACTTAATCCCAGGAAGCTACCGCCCTATTGCCTTAGAAAATACCCTAAGTAAGATCTTAGAAAAGGTTATAGCGGACTATATAGCAGACACGGTAGAGGAACACGCCCTATTACTACAAAGCTAAATAGGGGCAAGAAAGAATTGTTTAACACTATTAGCACTTACACTACTCGCTGCTACTATTAAAACTGCATAGGCTATATACAAGGACTTTATAGTATTAATGCTTAGCCTAGATATTAGTGGCGCCTATAATAATATACCCTATAAGCGCCTCCTATATATCCTTAGGGCAAGGGGCTTCCTAGAATAGATTATATAATTTATTTAAGGGTTTATAGGCTAGAAAGAGATATTACTAGTCTTTAGCAGATACCAGAGCCCCCTATAACGGGCTCGTACAAATGCCTCTAAACCGAAGCTTGTAGATTGCTACTATATAAGAATACTAAGCTAAGGAGAAGAAGAAGTCTGTCAGAGACTGGCAAGATATAAAGGGGTCGCCAAGGCGCTAGTAGCAAGCGAGCCAATAGCGATTTTCCATCCCGGGGATGGAAAATCCTGATTAGTTGGCAGGAGTTAGGGTCTATTAAGTATGGCAGGTGGCGTGCCCTAGCACCGTCACATCACCCTCCCCTCCCAAAAAAGCCTGCCTTTAGGCGTTGTCTGAGCTCTTTATTATTATCTAAATTGTTATAGTTATCCACCCCTTCTTCCTAGCATTTAATCTAGCCTTCTAATTGGCGTGGTGGTCTAGGGAGATTAGGGTAGGCTAAGTGGAAGTCCCGTAGCTTATAGGGAGAGTACTTAAAATTAGATGCGGGGTACCATTTTAGATCTTTATTATAACCTACCCAGCTCGCATGGTATTTTAGGGTACTACGGTCCTTCTTAACTACTAAAACCTCTTTAACTTCCTATTTTTTATCCTCTGCAATCTGAACTGGTGGTAGGGGGTTGTTGTACTGTCCAGGCAATAGGTTGTCCGCGGCCTTCCGCAGTTGGTCTGGGGAGAAGATAGGGTGGATCTTTATTAACTTAGATAGCTTAGCCCTAAAAGAGTGCCCTTCCTCCTTAAGGATTTTATAGGGGCTAGCTATTTGGTGGTCTAGCTTATAGCTCAGCCTCTAGGTCTTCTAGTTTTTTGTTAATAACTATACCCTATCTCCTACCTGGAAGTCTACCTCGCGGCGATATTAGTTTACGTTGGCCTCTTTCTTCTCTTATACCCTTTTTATAATTGCTTGGGCAGTCTCCTAGGCTCTATGTATTCTTTTAGTAAATGTCTGGGCCTCTTTATAGCTAAGGCGTTCGCGGGCTGTTATAGGTCCTATAGGTCTATCCTAATTAAAGGATGTTTGTGGCTTGTATCTATAGAGTAGCTTAAATGGCGACATTCCTATACTATTATAAGGGAGCGTGAGCTGTGCGTAGTCTATTATAGGTAGTAGTTCCGACCAGTTGTCCTAGCAGTAGTTAATGAAGGGGCGAAGTCGCTAGTTAAGGTATTGGTTTATAATCTTAATTTAGCCGTTAGTCTAAGGGTGGAATGTAGTAGAGAGCTTAATTTTAATCCTAAGGATACGGTAGAATTTGTCCTAGAAGTCCAATATAAACTAGGGTCCACAGTTAGAGATAATTAACTTAGAAGCGCCATAGATCCGGTAAATGTTATTAACATATATGCGGGCCATGTCCTTTATAGTTGTAGTCTTAAAGTAGGGGAGGGAAATGGCTTGCTTGTTTAGTCGGTTAACTACTATAAAGGCCATATTATAGCCATATTTATCTTTTGGGAATGATTTAAAGTCCATTATAATATACTGCTAAGGGCGTTTGGGAACTGGCAGTGGTTATAACCATCTAGGGGTTTAATCCCTAGGGGTACTTACCTGTTTATAAGCATGATAATTTCTAATAAATTATTCTATATTGGATAGGAGTCCTTACTAGTAGTAGCAAAGTGCTAGTAGTTAGTGGGTCTTGTCTTAACTAGGGTGCGCCGTAGAGACTTAATAGTAGGCTTCATGTATTAGTTCTATTTGTAGGTTGTTAATATCTGGAACTATAAGCCGTTCTTAGTATAAGAGTAGTCCGTCTTCTATTTCCAACCTCCCGTAGCTTAGTCGCGGAGGGCTTTTAGGGATTTGGCTGTGCGGTTCGCGATTAGGATGCGATTAATTAGTCCTACTAGTTTATCTAAGATCTCTCCTTTTATAGGCGCTAGCTTATTCCGTTCGGAGTTTAGTTCCTTAAGGATATATAGGTTAAGCTATTTAGGACGGAGAAGGGTATATGTCCAGTGCTAAACCTTTAGCTTATCCTGTGGTTTCACATCCTGTTCCCTCCAGGTAAGGGCATTAGCTTTAGAATTTTGCCTACTAGGGCGGTATATGATTGTAAAGAAGAATTAAGAGAGTATTTTAGCCCACTAGGCCTATTAACTGGTAAGCTGCTTTGTTGTTATAAAATACTTAAGGGCTTTATAATTAGTATAGACTTTAATCTAGGAGTCTGTGCTTCCAAGCTCTACGCGCCACTAGGATAATAATTATATAATAGCCAGCATTTCCTTATTATGCACCTTATAGTTACACTTAGCTGGGGCTATTGTCTTTAAGAAAAATATAATAGGGTACTACTTGCTATTTAGGTGTAGCTGTGAGAGAACCCCTGCTACTACTTTATTAGAGGTGTCTGTTTCCAGCATTAATTTAAGGTCTGGGTTATAGTAACAGAGAATTAGGGAGAAGGTAAGTCGGCTCTTTAACTCCTTAAAAGCTTCTATACAATTATTATTAAAAATAAAAGGCGTGTTGTTTTTAGTTAGTTATATAAGAGGTTTAGCTATAACCCTATAGTCACGGATAAACTAATAGTAGAAGTTATAGAAGCTAAGAAAGGACTAAATACCTTTTATAGTATAAGGGGGTTTCTAGTTGCGGACCGCCTTAACCTTTTTAGGGTTAACTTTAATTCCTTCCATACTAACAATAAACCTAAGGTACTTTGTTCGTTTTACTCCAAATTCACATTTCTTAATATTAACTTATAGGCCTATATTCCGCAGCCTCTCTAGGACCTTTTTAACGTGGACTTGGTGCTTAAGTTTATTATCCGAGTATATAAGAATATTATCTAGGTATACCGTGTAGAATTTATTAAGGTAGTTAAAAAGAATATTATTTATATACCATTGGTATGTGGCTGGTCCATTTATTAGTCCAAAGGGAAGGACTTTATATTTATAAAAACTGTAGCGGGTATAGAACATCGTTAGGTCCTCTAATACAGGGTCTATCCTTATTTAGTGGAAAGCTTGGCGGATATTAAGCTTAGTAAAGATTTTAGCTCGGCTTAAATATGCAAGGGTCTCATTAATTAGGGAAAGGAGGTAACAATCTTTCTAAGTAATAGCGTTTAATTTCCGATAGTCGATGCAGAAATGAAGGCTTTTATTAGGTTTCTTTACGAATAGAATAGGGGAAGTAAAAGGGGCCTGGCTTAGCTTAATAAACCCCTTATAGAAGTTATTGATTAAGTACTACTTAGTTACTTTTAGTTCCTCTATAGTTTACTAGTAAAGGGGGCTATAGCCTAGGGAGTTATTGGCCTCTAGTTGGATCCTATAATTATAGATTTGGTGGGGGGGTAGTATATCTAAAGCTGCTTTTAAGAACGCGTCTCTATAGTGTAAGAGGTATATAGGGAGAAGGCGCTTAACTAGCTCCTTGTTAGTTTCCTCTATAGGTCCTTCTTCCCTCTTAGCAATAATCCGGTTGATTTTGTATAAGCTAGTAGTAAAAACCTTATTATCCTTTTAATATATATTAAAGTGGAAACCTATAGCGCTGATTGCTGTGATGTCTACTATAGGGGTATTATGTGATAGTAGGGGTGTTTATGGCCTTGGGGCCTTCTGGTGTACTAGCGTGGTCCTTACTCCCTTTAGCTCTTATTATATCTTTTAAAAACTATCCTTTATATCCTGTTGGTACGTCCTCTTCCATATTAGCTAAATCTCCGTAATTTAGAAGTTGTCTATATTACTATCCGTTCTACTTCTATAAGTAGAGTCCTTTTCAACTATAGTGCTTTGGGGGAGTATCCTTGTTGGTATAGAGCTCTTACTGGCTTCGCGGCGAGCATCCTCTTAGGTGAAGGCTAGGTCGCGATCCCTAATATCCTGTTAATAGATAGGGTTAGCCTTTACGGCTAGTGTCTTGTAGTTAGTTCGAATTTCTCTAATAAAGGAGGGTAGTTTTGGTCTGTTCTCTGGCTAGACGAACTACCTTTGTTGTACGTTTAGCTAAATGTTAAAGTAGGATATCCATTTTCGGCTAAGGATTACGTTGTGGGACCCTAGGTCTAGGATATAGAAGGGGATGCCAAACTAGCATCATCTATTAATAGTGATATATAGCTTTAAGATATAGGTAACCAGCTTACTGGCTTAGCCGTTATAGCCTTTAACTTAAACAGGCTTCTCTAGTTAGGTAGCATTTATATTTAAGAACTTAGCAACATCACTCATATAAGTAGTGTTTATAAAGGTAAAGCCATTTACTCTAGTGTTAATAAGGGCAGTAGTATTAACTCTATATCTATTTTAAGATACTGTATATGGAACCGTAAAATGTTTTCCACCTATTAGCTAACTTAGGTTAATCTTTTTAAGATTAATAGGATACCCTAAAGGGGAGTCTTTCTCTAGGGTTCTTTTTTTCCTAACTTATTAGACGTTTTTTCTTTCTCTATCCCCTTAATATTACCCGTATCCTTTAGCTCTAGGTAGGATGTGGTAAAGTAACTATCCTTTCTATAATTAAAGCACGTGACCGTGGTAGGGTCAATTAGGGTGTTGCAATAAGTATTAGTTGAAGGTATAGTACGTAGCGGGTTAGGCGAGGTTTATAGATAGGCAGTCGTAACTACTTTTAGTGTAAGGGCGGTCGCGGTTTGTCTTCTGGCGCTAGCTCCTGTTGGTATAGCGGATAGGTTATAGTTGCTATAGGGCCGCTTTAGCCAATCTAAATAAGTATTAATTTATTTTAGTTCTGAATCTAGCAACAAATATTAGGCTGCGAGTTTTTAGTAGGTTAGTAGGTTGTCTAAGGCTACCGTAATCTTCTTTTATAGTTGGATTGTTAGCTTGTTGTATAGGTCTAAATAATAGTTCTTAGGGGGAACCTGGCCTTTGCCTGCTAGGTATAAGAATTAAGTCTAGAACTCGGCAAAGGATTAATTTAATTTTATTATTAGGCAATTATAGTTGTAATAGGCATCCTGTACTTTATTTAGGTTGACATAGATAGCAGCTAGATGCTATATTATTTTATTAATAGATATAAACCGAACAGGTAACTCGTCCTTAAACTTAGCCTAAAGGTATTGCTGGGCGTCCCTAATGGTTCGACTAAAGAGGTAGAGCATTTTAGCTTCTTTAGAGGGGAAATAGTTATAGTTAATATAAAGCTTTCCTTATACTTAGATTCTCTAGTTCTTAAAGGTTGGGTCTATGCCGTCTAATAATAGTAGGGGGTTAGGGAGCTTAACGGACTTTAATTACTTTATTATTATATCCGTACTCTCTGGTGTATCGTATTTAGTTAAGCAAATAGGTTAACTAAGGCTTTATAAAGGGGAGGCTGGGCTATTTTATAGGGCAGTAAGGCTTTCTAGGATCTCCTTTAGAGTCTCTTATATACTTTTGGCTTAAAGACGATTGACCTTCTAATTAGCTATAAGGGCACAAATCTGCTTATGTATACCTATAATGTTGTTATTGTCTTTAATTTCTAATCCTAACTAGATCTCGTGTTCCTCTTAGGTAGAGGTAGGTCTTTTAGATAAGCTTGCTTTAGGTGCCATTATTAGCTTCCTAAGGTTTATTAGAATTATATAATTTGGTTTTAATTCTAGGGTTCTTTTAGGGGTGTAGGTTAAGTACAGTTTGGCCTATAAGGTAGGATATTGTTAGGGCCTTCTCAGGCGTAGTAGTGTGAGTTTTTTTTAATGTTTGAGTATAACGCGTTGACGCATTGTTGCAAACAAAGGTCTTCTTTTAGGGTGGGATATTATTAAGGCCTTCCCAGGCAATGTAGGGAGAGCTTAATATAATGTGACGGGCTTGTATAAATGCTTCTAAACTAAAGCTTGTAGATTGCTACTATATAAGAATACTAAGCTAAGGAGAAGAAGAAGTCTGTTAGAGACTGGTAAGATATAAAGGGGTTGCTAAGGCGCTAGTAGCAAGCGAGCTAATGGCGATTTTCCATCCTGGGGATGGAAAATCCTGATTGGTTGGCAGGAGTCAGGTTCCACTAAGTATGGCAGGAGTCAGGGTCCACTAAGTATGGCAGGTAGCGTGCCCTAGCACCGTCACACCCCCCTATTGCAGTTATAATAGGTATACTATAAGGATTACCTCTTTTGCCTATACTCTTCCTTTTCTTTATAAGTAACTTACTTAACACCTTTAAGAAAGGGGCGACCTAGGGAATAGGCTTTGTTAATAATATAAACCTAATTATATATGGGCTAATAGCCGCAGAGAACTGCAGAATACTAGAGAAAGCCTATAATACCTATATAGAATAGGTAAGACGATATAGAGTCTAATTCTTACTAGAGAAATACTAGCTAATCTATTTTATAAGAAAACGCAACTAATCTGTAGATCTTTAGTATATAATCTATATCTAAGGCTTTAGGGGTTAACCAGTTTAGGGCCTAAGGGTATTAGGAGTATAGGTAGATAGCAAGCTCTAGTAGAGCGTATATATAGTGCAAGCGGCCTATAAGGGCCAAGTATAGTATATTGCATTATTTAGGATTATTAATTCTATATAGGGTTTATACTTCCAGAGGTTACGCCTACGATATATAGCAGTTTTCCAGCTAACTATAACATATAGATCTAGTATTTAGGCCATTAGAGAAACTAAAAAGGGCCCCCCTAAATTACTCTTTAAACCACTCTAAAAGGTCTAAATAGCCTACCTCCAGAGTATAATAGGTGGGTATTGTTAGCGACTTAGTCAATCGAGGTATGAGTATGGCATAAGGGACGTGTAAGTCTGTACAATTAGTAGTCTATAAACGAGGATCCAAAGCTAGAGAAAGGAAGGAGAAGAATAGCAGCGCTGCTTGATATTTTATGCGGTCCTTAAGTTACGTAACTCGCGTCTACTATAATCCATGTCTGCCAAGATCCACCGTTTTCTACTAGCGCCGTAATATTACCCCCCCCCTCCGAAAAAAGCCTGCCCTTAGGCTTTATATGTCCGTATTTATGTCCGTAGGGTGTTCTTATCTGTATGCTTAATAGGTAGCTTATTATCTTTGCTATACTAGCACTTTATCCACTTGTCTAGATACTTCGGGGGTCCTGGCTTATTAGGGTATTAGTTATAAAACTCTTTAAGCTTCTAGGGGCAACCTATAAAATTCTAAGCGGGGTACTAGGTTGGGTCTAGATTATAACCTTTCTATTAAATACGGTATTTTAGCGTTCCTTATACTAGTTTATAGGCTAGTATTTTATTAACTTCCTATTTATCGTCGCCATTAACTTAAATCAGTAGTGGAGGCTTATTCTTTTGTCTAGGTAGTAGGTTATTTATAGCTTTCCGTAGCTTATCTGGTAAGAAAATAGGGTGGACTTTAATTAAGTCTGGGAGTTTAACCTTATATAAGTTACCTTCTTTATTAAGGATTTTATACGGTCCTGCCATTTTATAGTTTAGCTTATAGCTAGGCCGTTCTATTTTCTAGTTCTTTATTATAACCCAGACCTTATTGCCTATGGTAAAGTCGGGCTTGCGCCTGTGCTTATTTGCCTACTGTTTTATCAATTTCTGGGCCTTCTCTAGGTTCTTATAGGCTACTGTCTATGCTCCTTCTAAGCGTCTAGCATATTGCTGTGCTTCCTTATAAGATAGTTTTTTACACACGGTCTGTGGTCCTTCTGGTCTTTCCCAGTTAAAGCTTATATAAGGTAAGTATCCTATTTCTAGCTAAATAGGTGCAAACCCTATAGAGTTATAGGGTAAGGTTGCCTAGGCGTAGTCTATTATAGGTAGTAGTTTGCTCTAGTTGTCTTAAAAATAGTTAATAAAGGGCCGGAGTCTCTGGTCTAAGTATTAATTTATAATCTCTGTCTAACTATCTGTCTAGGGGTAGTATACTGTAGAAAGCTTTAGCTTAATACCTAGGATCCGGGTGAACTTATTCTAGAAGGCTAATATAAACTGTGGCCTGTAGTTGGATATAATAGTATCTAGTAATCCATAAATTTGGTAGATATAGTAGATATATAGTTAGGCCGCCTCTTTAGTATCGATATTCTTATAATAGGGAATTAAGAACGGGCGCTTGCTAAAGCGGTTAACTAGGATTATAACTATATTATATTCGTTGCGGTCTGTAGGTAACTCGTGGAAGTCTATAGAGATATACTGCTAGGGGCGTTCTGGTATTAGGAGTGGCTTTAATAGCCCTAGGGTTTTGTCTTATAGAATTATAGACCTACAGCAGTTATCGCAGTTTTGTACATAGCGGTTAATATCCGTAACCATTCTGGGCCAGTAGTAACGGTTACCAATAATTTTATAGGTCTTATTCTTTCTAGGGTGGGCCATAGAGACCTAAGTATATGCTTTAGCGATAAGCTAAGTCTATAAGTTCTATTTATTTGCTACTACTAGCCGTTTTTAGTACTTAAGTAGTCCGTTTTCTAGGGACCATAGGCCGGTAGAATCCTTTGCCTTTTTACGGTACTCCTATAGAGAAGGGGCCGTACGGTTTGCCTATAGTAGTTTATTAATAAGATTAAGTTCTATAGAATTAACAGGATATATCTTAGCGCTTAAAGGGTCCGTATTTAGTTCTGCCTGTATTTAGGGGTTAAGGTATTTTGGTTATAGTAGCGTCTAAGTCTATAATAAGATCTTCGCAGCTGCCTGGTTATCTAGGTCCTGTTTACGCCTTATAAAAGTATTTATACGGTTGGTAGCACCTAGCCTATATATAATTAGGAAGTTAAACTAGGATAGGACCTCCACCTAGTATGCCTGCCGGGCTATAAGGGCCTTTGTTGTTATAAAATATTCTAGGGCTTTATAGTCTGAAACTACTTAAATAGGCTTAGGGGCTCCTTTTAACTGTGTTTGCCAGTACTAAAAGCTAGAGATAATAGCCAGTATTTCTTTATTATAAATTGGGTAATTCAGCTCAGCATCTATTATAGTCTTTAAATAGTAAGCAATAGGGTGCCATTTTCCGTCTATCTGCTTTTAGGAGTAAACGCTAGCTATAACTGTGACGGTGCTAGAGCGCATCACCTACCAAATTCTGCTATGCTGCTGCCATATTCTGCCAACCTACGATTAGCTCGCTTACCGCTAGCGCCTTGGCGGCTGCCCTTTTATATATGTTTACTATGGTCCTGGCAACCCCCTTCTTTTCTTCTCCTTAGCTTAGTATCTTCATTAGATAGCAATCCACAAGCTTCGGTTTAGAGGCATTTATATAAGCCGTTACATTATACTAAGCTCTCTATACACTACCTAGGAAGGCCTTAATAATATCCCACCCTATAAACTAGACAGGATTGGACCTATACCCCCGGAATTAAAACCGAATTATACAATTCTAATGAACCCTAGAAAGCCAATAATGGCACCTAAAGCAAGCTCATCTAAAAGAGCTGCCTTAACCCAAGAAGAACACGAGATTCAATTAGGATCCGAAATTAAGGATAACAATAATAGTATAGACATATACAAACAGATTCGTGCCCTGACGGCCAATTAGGAAGCCGACCGTCTCTAAGCTTAAAGCATACAGGAGACCCTATAAGAGATCCTAGACAGCCTTACGGCCCTATAAAGCTTAGCCCCCCCTTCCAGAAGTCCTAGTCGTCCTATTTACTTAACTAAATATAATACACCAGGGAGTATGGACATAATAATAAAATAATTAAAGTCCGTTAAGCTCCCTAACCCCTAACCACTGTCTAATGGGATAGACCCTACCTTTAAGAATTAGAGGATTTAAGTATAAGGAAAGCTCCGCGTTAACCATAACTATTTCCTTTCTAAAGAAGCCAAAATGCTCTACCTCTTTAGTTAAACCACAGGGGATGCCTAACGGCACCTTTAAGCCAAGTTTAAGGACGATTCCCCTATCCAATTTATATCTGTTAACGAGATAATACGGCACCTGGCTGCTATCTACATTAACCTAAACAAAGTATGGGATGCCTAGTACGACTATAATCGCCTAATAATAAAACTAAACCAACCCTTTACCAAATTCCAGACTCAATTCCTATACCTTATGGGAGAAGGCCAGGTTCCCCTTAAGAACTACCGTTTGGACTTATACGATAAGCTAATAATCCGGCTATAAGAGAAGATTACTGTAACCTTAGATAACCTACTGACCCACGAAAAACTCGCAGCTTATTGCCTATCTTTAGATGTAGAACTAAAGCGGATTAACGCCCGCCTTAATCGGCAGAAGCGACCACGTAGCGATTGTAACTCGCCAGACAGGAGCTGGAGCAGGAAGACAAGCTACGTCTACTCTTACACTAAAAGCGGTTATAACTACGCACTAGCGAGCCTCGCCCAACTAGCTATATACTACGCCCTTAACTAGTACTTGTTGCAATACCCTAATCGACCCCGCCTCGGCCATATGCTACAACTGCGATAAGGAGGGTTACTTTACCTTATCTTGCCTAGAACTAGGGGATATCAAGGAGATAAAGGAAGGAGAAACGTCTAACAAGTCAGGAAAAGAAGAACCCTAGGGAAAGACTCCCCCCTAGGGTATCCTATTAATCTTAAAGAGATTGATCTAAGTTAGTTAATAGGTGGAAAACACTTTATAGTTCCATATACAGTATCTTAAAATAGATATAGAGTTAACTTAACTGCCCTTATTAACACTAGAGCAAATGGCTTTACCTTTATAAATACTGCCTGTGCGATTAACGTTGCCAAGTTTCTAAATATAAAAGCCACCCTACTAGAGAAGCCTGTCTAGGTAAAAGGCTACAATGGCCAAGCCGGTAAGCCGGTCACCCATGTCCTAAAGTTATATATCTCCCTTAATGGATGATGTTAATACGGCATCCCTTTCTACATCTTAGACCTAGGGTCCTACGATATAATCCTTAGCCGAAAATAGATGTCCTACTTTAATATTTGGCTAAACGTATGATAAAGACAGTTTATCTAGCCGGAGGATAGACCAAAATTACCCTCCTTTATTAGAGAAATCCAAACCAACCATAAGACACTAGCCGCGAAGTCTAACCCTATATATTAGTAGGATGTCTGGGCCTGTGACCTAGCCTTCGCCTAAGAAGACGCCCGCTATAAAGCTAGAAAGAACTCTGTACTAATAAAGATACTCTCCCGAAGCGCTACGTTTAAGGAGGACTCTACGTACAGAAGCGGGACAGATAGTGACATAGACGGCATCCAAATTGCGCAGATCTGACCGGTATGGAAAAGAACATACCAATAAGATATAAGGGATAACCTCTAAAAGATGCAATAGGAGCTAAAAGGAGTAACGACAACGCTAATACCCTAGAGGGCCCTAAGGTCACGCATGCCCCCATTATCCTACAACCCCCCTATAGTAGACATCGCCGTAATTAGCGCTATAGCGTTCCACTTTAATATATACCAGAAGGAAAATAAGGTCTTTATAACAAGCCTATACAAGATTAACCAGATTATTAATAAGAGGGAAGAAAAGCTAATTAAGGAAACTAATAAGAAACTAGTTAAACATCTCCTTTCTACTATCTATGCCAAGTACAAGGACGCGTTCTTAAGGGTGGCTTTAGACAAGTTACCCCCTTACTAGACATATAATTACAAGATTTAATTAGAAGCTAATAACTCGCTAGGCTATAGCCCCCTCTATTAACAATTAATAGATAAGCTAAAAGCAATAAAGCAGTACTTGATTAATAACTTAGATAAAGGGTTTATTAAGCCAAGTTAAGCCCCTTTTACTTCCCCTATCCTATTTGTAAAAAAGCCTAGTGGAGGCCTCCGTTTTTATATTAACTATTAGAAGCTAAATGCTATCACTTAAAAGGATTAGTATTCTATTCCGTTAATTAATAAAACCCTCGCATATCTAAGCTAGGCAAAGATCTTTACTAAACTTAATATCCGCTAAGCTTTCTACTAAATTAGGATAGACCCTGTATCTAAAGATTTAATAACGTTCCGTACCTGTTATAGGTCCTATAAATGCAAAGTTCTTCCTTTTGGACTAATAAACGGACCAGCTACGTACTAAAGGTATATAAATGACGTTCTTTTTAATTACCTTAACAAATTCTGCATGGCATACCTAGACGACATCCTTATATACTTAGATAATAAACTTAAGCACCAAGTTTACGTTAAGAAGGTCCTAGAGAGATTATAAAACGCGGGTTTATAAGTTAATATTAAAAAATATAAATTCGGGGTAAAACGCATAAAGTACCTTAGGTTTATAGTAAGTACGGATAGAATTAAAGTTAACCCTAAGAAGGTTAACGTAATCCGCAACTAGAAGCCCCCTTGTACTATAAAGGGGATCTAGTCCTTCCTAGGTTTTTATAATTTCTACTACCAATTTATCCATAACTATGGAGTTATGGCAACGCCTCTTATACAACTTACCCGGAAAGACACGCCTTTTATCTTTAATAATGACTGTATAGAAGCCTTTAGAGAGTTAAAAGATCGGCTTATCTCTTCTCTAATCCTTTGTTACTATAACCTGGACCTTAAATTAATACTAGAGACGGACGCTTCTGACGGAGTTATAGCAGGAATCCTATTATAGTTATATCTAAACAGCGAATAGTACCCTATTACCTTCTTCTTAAAAATAATAGACCTAGCCGAGTATAACTACAAAGTACATAATAAAGAAATGCTAGCTATTATCCAATTACTGTCCCAATAGCGCGTAGAGCTTAAAGGCACGAACTCCTGGATTAAGATATATACGGATTATAAAGCCCTAGAGTACTTTATAACTATAAAGCAGCTTACTAGATAATAAGCCCGCTAGGCCAAAATACTCTCTAAATTCTTCTTTATAATTATATATCATTCTAGTAAGCAAAACACTAAAGCTAATACACTAACCCGAAGGGAACAAGACATAGAACCCTAGGATAAGCTAAAGACCCAATACCAAATACGCGCCCTCTTCTATCCCAAATAGCTTAACCTGCAAATTCTTAAAGAACTAAACTCTAAACAGAATAAGCTAGTATCCCTAGAGGGAGTAGTCTTGGATAAACTAATAGGGCTAGTTAACTATATCCTAACTATAAACCGCACGGCTAACTCCCTAAAAGCCCTCCACAACCAAGCCGCGAAGGAGGACCCTAATTTGGAAATAGAAGAAGGACTACTTCTATACTAAAGACGGCTTATAGTTCCAGATATTAATAACCTATAGATAGAGTTAATCTATAAAGCCTACTATTAAGTCTCTATAGCATACCCTAGTTATAATAAGACCTACCAACTACTAGCGCCCCATTACTACTGGTAAGGACTTCTATCCAATATAGATCGATTTGTTAGAAACTGCTACGCCTATAGACGCGCAAATGCCCCTAGGGATTAAACTCCTAGGTAGCTACAACCACTACCAGTTCTAGAACGCCCTTAGCAATATATTACTATAGACTTTAAGTCATTTCCAAAGGACGCCCACAGCCACGATGTAGCCTTTATAGTGGTTGACTGACTATGCAAGCAATCCATCTCCCTCCCTTATTTTAAGACTACGACTGCAAAGGATATGGCCCGCCTCTACGTTAACAACATCTATTAATTCTACGGCGCCCCCAAATTAATTGTCTCTAACCGTGGCCCCTAGTTTATATTAGATTTCTAGAATAAACTCTGCCGTATCCTTAGGATTAAGATTAAGCTCTCTACTACATTCTACCCTTAAACTAATGGCCAAACCAAGATTATAAACCAGTACCTCGACTAGCAACTACGGCCCTTTATAGACTACTATTAGGACAACTGGTCGGAATTACTACCTATAATGGACTACGCGCAGCTTATACTCCCTTATAACAGTATAGGGATGTCCCCATTTGAACTGCTCTATGGGTATACACCACAAACGTCCTTTAATTAGGATAGGCCTACTGAACCCGCTACGGCCCGCAAACGCCTCAGCCACAAGGAGGCCTAGGTATTTGCTAAAAGAATACATAGAGCCTAGAAGACTACTCAAACAATTATAAGAAAGGTATAAGAAAAAAAGAAGTCCGATGTAAACTAATATTGTCGTAAGGAAGACTTCTAAGTAGGAGATAAGGTATGGGTGTTAATAAAGAACTAGAAAACCTAGAGGCTAAGCTATAAGTTAGACCACTAAATAGCTAGCCCATATAAAACTCTTTAAAAGGTAGGACACTCTTTTAAGGTTAAGCTACTAGAGTTAATAAGAATCCACCCCATTTTCTCCCTAGACCAGCTATAAAAGGCTGCGGATGATCCACTACCTAGACAGTATAATAACCCCCTACCACCAATCTAGATTGCTGAGGACGAAGAATAGGAAGTTAAAGAAATCCTAGCAGTAAAAAAGGTCCGTAATGTCTTAAAATACCGTGCAAGCTGGGTAGGCCATAACGACGACCTAGAGTGGTACCCCGCATCTAATTTTAAGTACTCCCCCTATAAGCTACGAGATTTCCACCTAGCCCACCCTAATCTCCCTGGACTACCACGTAAATTAGACAACTGGATTAAATGCTAGGAAGAAGGGTTAGATAATTACAACAATTTGGACAATAATAGGGAGCTTAGACAACGCCTAAGGGCAGGCTTTTTCAGGAGGGGGGGGTGATGTAATGGTGCTAGAGCGCGTTACCTGCCAAATTCTGCTATACTGCTGCCATATTCTGCCAACCTACGATTGGCTCGCTTACCGCTAGCGCCTTGGCGGCTGCCCTTTTATATATGTTTACTATGGTCCTGGCAACCCCCTTCTTTTCTTCTCCTTAGCTTAGTATCTTCATTAGATAGCAATCCACAAGCTTTGGTTTAGAGGCATTTATGCGAGCCGTCACAATAACGCTATCTAAGGTATTAGTTTCTAGCATTAAGGGCCATTCTAGGTTAAAGTAGGTAAGTAAGGGAGCAGAGACCAGTTGTTTCTTAAGCTCGTTAAAGGCCTGCCTATATATGGTATTAAAGTGAAAGGGCTGGTCCTTGTAGGTAAGTTAGCTTAGGGGCTAGGTAATTCTACTATAGTTCTTAATAAAGCGTTAGTAGAAGTTATAGAACCCTAAAAATAACTGCACCCCCTTTATAGTCCTTAGGGGTATCTATTGGTTAATTATAGCTGTCTTTTTTAGGTCTGCCTTAATTCCGTTTATACTGATAATAAACCCTAGGTACTTTATACGCTTAATACTGAATTCCGATTTCCTAATATCAGCCTAGAGGCCAGCCTCTTGGAGCCGTTGTAGAACTTTATAGATATACTCCTTGTATTCTAACTTATTCTTAGAGTAAATTATAATGTTATCTAGGTAGGCCGTACAGAAGTCATTAAGTGTCGGTATCACTTCCGGTGATACGTAATGCTATTGCAATAGTATAGGTGGTAACTGATTTTGATTGATGCTTATTAATTCTCCTATTCTACAGGTGGAATTTGGTGGATTTCCTAAGCTTGCTTAGCTCACGTAACTAACCCAATTAGTTACAGACAACCTCGTTCAGACATTAAGGTAGTTAAAGAGTATATTATTTATATATTACTAGTACGTAGCTGGTCTGTTAGTCAGTCCAAAGGGAAGTACTTTATATTTATATATTCCGTAATAGGTCTAAAATATAGTAAGGTCTTCTAATCTAGGGTCTATTCTAATTTAGTAAAAAGCCTAACGGATATTAAGCTTAGTAAAGATTTTAGCTCTACTTATTTAGGCTAGAGTCTTATTAAGTAAGGGCAAGGGGTAGCGGTCCTTGTAGGTTATATTATTAAGTTTGCGGTAGTTAATGCAGAAATAAAGTCCTCCATTTGGCTTCTTAGCAAAGAGAATAGGCGAGTTAAAAGGGGCTTAACTAGGCTTAATAAAGCCCTTATTTAGGTTATTAATAAGGTACTACTTTGTAGCCTATAATTCGGCAGTAGACTGCTGATAAAGGGGGCTATAACTAAGGGTGTCTTCCTTATCTGGCTCAATCTCAATCTTGTGGTCGTAAGGTCGGTGAGGTGGGAGTATATTAGACGCTACTTTAGAGAATACGTCCTTAAATTTCTAGTGTTAATAGGGTAGTTTCTGTTCTACTAGCTTCTTATCCATAAGCTCACTTTCCTGTCCGCTAAGCTCGCTTTCCTTTTCCTTAATTATTTAATCAATTTTATATAAGCTGGTGGTAAAGGTAATGGTATTAGGTTAAACTAAGTTCTAGTAGAATCCTACGGCGCTAATGCAGTAGATATTAACTAGGGGAAGGTCCATAGGTTTCTTTATAGACTTTTATTAGGCCATATTTTATAGTATAGGGTTTATAGTCTTTCTTAGCTTACATTCCATTTTCTATAAGTTGTCCTTCTAGTCTATTAGTTTAGTATGGCATCTAGTATTCCTAGCCTTCCTTTATAGCTGCGTAGGGCCTAAGTTCTTCGTGGGGGACTTAGTTAGGTCACTACTGATTTCCTAGATCTCTAGTGCGGGTGGCGTAATATAGGTAGTCTAGGGGCGGTGTAGTATACGAATCCGTTATAGATTAAGCTGTATATCTTTCTTAAAGGCCTAGTCCCTACGCATAGCATCGGCCTGGTAAATAGTATTAATTTGGGGCCGTATAAGGTTTTCTATTATAATACTGATTTCTTTTATAAAGGAAGGGGTTAGGGGTAGGGATTTAGGCTAGATAAGCCGTCTACTCCATACGTTAAGCTGTAAGCCTAAATAGGCTAGCCATTTTCTTTTAAAGATTATATCATGGCTTCCTAGGTCTGTAATAAGAAAGGGGACATTATACTACCTTTGTCTATTAATACGGAGGTGGATCCGTAAGATAGTTATAATAGGTGGTCCTATTCGTCCGTTATACCCGCGAATAGGAACTGGTTTAGGCAGTTCCTTAAAAGGCGCATTTAAAAATTTAGCTAGCTTTATAGCGCACTGGGTGTCTATTAAGGTAAAGGCATTTGCTCTAGAGTTAGCTAAAGCGGAGGTTAAAACTTAATATCCATTACAAAATAAAGTATAAGGGATAGTGTAGCTTTTTCTACTAACTAGCTAACCTAGATTAATATATAACATATTAATTCCTTTTAACCCTAGAGAGGAGTCTTTTTCTAGGGTTTCTCTTTTTTTAACTCTATACTGTCCTTCTGAATTAATAGAACCTCGCCTATTTTTGCCTTTGTCTGGCAATTTTTTGCAAAATAGTCTTTCTAGCTGTATAAAAGTAAGCTCCTTAATTACTAAGGGCCTGTTTATAGGGGTCGTTGTATGTAGGCTAAGTATACGCTAGACCCGTAGTAGGATTAGCTGCATGGCTAGCTGCTAAATTAACGGCGGGCTGTACGGCTAGTGCTGTAGGAGTTGCAGATTATGCCAGAGTGTTATAGGCTATTTGTATAGTACTTATGGTCTGGTTTAGAGAGTTTCTAGCTTTATACTACTTAGCTTGTGCCTTAATTTAACAGAGGCCTTAGTTAATAGATAGGCAGTGGTCTATAAGTACCTTTAGCGTCTATACAGTAGTAAAAACTAGTAGTACGGCGTGCTGTAGGTCTAGGGTAAGCTTGTTAAAGAGGTCCAGCATTAGGTCTTTATAGGGAATTTAGGCTTAGCTGGCTAGGTACAGAAAGCGGGTCTAGAAGGCTAAAAAGGTCTCTATTATTTTTATATTAAGAGCTTTATAATTAAGGCGGGCGTTCTATACCTTAAAGGGGTCCTTATAGATGGAAGACAAGTGGTTAATTATCTTATCTCTAGAGAGAAAGGGATCTGCCAAGTCCTAGGCGTATTACGGACGTAGGTACGTCTGTGCGTCTCCGCCGGTACGGCCAAAGACGTAGGCTATCTTAGCTTAAGTAGTGGGGAAGTGGTCCGTATTAACTTTAAGCTTATCCTATAATTAAAGCTTCCAGTTATTAAATATAGGGTTAGTTCCGTCTGTAAGTAATAGGGGGTCTATAACCTTTACAGACTATAATAATGCTAATACTATATGTTAGGCTAGGGCCTTAAGGACTATAGTAAGTCTCTAAGTGTCTAATAACTCCTTACTAGATATAGGGGTGTCTCTGGTTTTAAGCAGCTCTTAAAGCCGTTTAATTTCAGCATTAGCTGCTACAAGCTCTTCCTAGGGGGTTATAACGGCGACTATTTTACTATTAGAGGTATTTGCGGGTCCTATAGCAGCTTTGCCGGCTGCTGTATTTCTTGGCATAGTGGTAGGGGTATTAGGTAATTTTTGGTGTTTGTTTATTTTCTAGGGGTTCTAGTCCGTGCGTGTCCTATTTTTAGGTTTTGCGTTCTGTTTGTGTTTTTTTAGTTCTTGGGTCTATCCTGTCCTTATAGTCCTAGTAATATCCTTAGGGTCCTATTCTATGTCCTTATCCTATTCGTGGTTTTGTAAATAGATATTTTTAAGTTCCTTCTTAGAAAGAAAGAGTAATAATGAGCTTTAGATAATATTAGCGACTTAGTTAATTGAGGCACAAGTATAGCATAAGGGACGCGCAAGCCTGTATAATTAGTAGTCTATAAACAAGGATCCAAAGCTAGAGAAAGGAAGGAGAAGAATAGTAGCGCCGCTTAATATTTTATGCGGTCCTTAAGTTACGTGACTCGCGTCTACTATAATCCACGTCTGCTAAGATCCACCGTTTTCCACTAGCGCCGTAACAGAAACTGTCTGCGATTGTCCGCTACAATCTACTGCCATAATCCACCGTTTTCTACTAGCGCCGTAACAGGTATAAGCGAACGGCCATAGCACTACTTAAGAAGGAAGCTAATATTCCCCCCCTATAACTATATATTAAAGCCACTGCAATATAAAGGGTGTAAAGTAAACGTAACTCTAATATTATAAAGTATATTAAGATATGCCTAAATAAACTATAGAGGGACCCTAGGGCGCCTTATAGGAGAATAAACTAATAACCCTAAAGTAGGGAAGAGATATTAGAGAAACAGGTAAAGAAAGTAGAAGAAAAATAGTACTGTATTAGGGCCCAGGCCTATATAAAGGAGGAAGGGAAACGCGTAAGAGGCCAGTAAAGATAATAGTAAGAAAGAGAAAGGAGCTAAAGTAGAGTATAAAAGAACACCAGGAAACTATCTTCTATAATATAATACTAGTTAGACCAACGCTAGAGAGGTATATAGGAGTTAAAGGTACAGAGGCTAACTTAGGCAAGAAAAACCTAAGCCATAGCATAGTTAATGCTATTGGGGGTAAATACTTAAGAGCTCTAAAAAGGCCTAATAAAGGCAGAAAATATAATAGCAATACTCTTAAGAACAGGGATAATAGGACTAAAAGATTAGCTCTACTAGGTAGGTGTCCTAGTAGGCAGCCTAAGATATAAATATAGCTGGCTAAGACAGACACTAAAATATATAATACTATTATGCCCCCTATACACTAACTAAGAAGCTATACTTTTAGTAGCTAGTATAGAGAACTATAATATACTACTCTTAATATAAAAAGGTCTTAAGGCGGTTACCTAGTGGCTTATTAGCTAAAATATGCTAGACTAGTTTCAGGTTACAAAGGAAATAGTAATAGAAGGTAAAGGGGCAAGCAATAGGCGCCCCCTAATAACTCTACAGTAGTAGAGCAAAGTTTGCGATACTAGCGCGTCCGTAGGCTTGTTACGGCAGCAGTGGTTCCCAAGGAGGTTAAAAAGTAAGGTAGTAGAGCACCACAGGTGACTCGCAGGCGCCTCGCAGGCGAGTCCTAAAAGGCGGGGAGACGGATCACGGGGTTTTCTTAAAAGAGTTTTCTCCCCACATGTATATAAGGAGTAGTCCGCGTGGGCCCAATAGGGATCCGAATCGGACGTTAAGCAATGAATAATAATATAAAGGATCGCACCATTAGCACGCATTGGCTGCTTATGCTAGATAGCTACAATAGCTATATAAACCCCGAATTTGATCGGTTCTGCCTAGATTATAAGATTATTATTATCTACATGCCGGCAAATTTATCGCATCTACTACAGCCACTAGATGTGGGTTATTTCTCAGCACTAAAGCAGGCCTATGGATGTAGTGTTAAACAGATTATAAGCCGCGGTGTCAACTACATTAATAAACGCGAATTCCTGCCACTGTATAGGCAGGCTAGGCAAACAGCACTACATCAAAATAATATACAGGCAGGATTCGCAGCTACTGGCCTTATTCTATACAGCCCTAATCGCGTACTATCGCAGCTACATGCCGAATATCAGACACCACCCCGTCCACCGTTAAATGCATCTTGGGCAGCTAAAACACCTCACAATATTGCTAAGCTATAGAAGCAGACAGCTTTACTAAAGCGCTATCTTAGGCAGCATTTATATAGCCTACTAAGTCCAACAGAACAAACCCTTGGCCAGCTTATTAAGGGGTGCGAAATAGCGATGTTAAGTGCTGTACTACTTACAAGCAAAAATAAGAAGCTATGTATAGAAAACCAGCGCCAGAAAAGAAAGAGGGCACAGCGGCGCACGTATATAGCTAGGGGGGGGGGTTCTATTAGGAACAGAAGGGGCCTCTCGTGCACAAGCTGCCCAAACTATACATTAGGAGGCTACAGCAGAGGCAGCGGCCGAGCGACCGCAACGAGCAGTGCGCAAGTGTAGTATATGCAAATCGACAGAACATAATGCACGTACGTGCCCTAGACGTCAAATAAGTAGCTAGTAGATAGCTACACTAAATACAATTGTTCGTGGTTGAGTAATTCGCATTATTTGGCACTGGTTGCTTGGTGGGGTGGCCACATGCTTACAGTGGCCACTTGCTTACCGAATACGTTAGTATTCCTTCCCAAGCTAAGGGTAGGCCCGCTTAGCCGCACGGCCCGCCCACTCGCACACACCAACACCAAAATATCGTCAATTTTAATAATTAATTACTCCACCAAAATGGGTGATCTTTTGGCGCTACAAAGTGCACTAGCTGATTTGAATCTTTAAGAACATCCTAATATATCTGAGGCGGCCCGAAGGCACGGCGTTGAGCGATTAAAGTTGTTGAGACACTGGCGCGGCGTTTAAGTGTTAATGGAAGAGTATCACGAATCTCGAACCTATATGACTAACGAACAGGCTTAAAGCCTTGTAAATTACATAAATCTACTTATAAATTGAGGGATTTCTCTTATGCCGCCAATGGTTAAACGCTTTGTTAAAGATATTACTAGAATTGACGTTGGAAAGAACTACATTAATAAGTTTTGGCGGAAGTTCGATGACCAGCTTCTTGGTGGTTATATTACTCCTATAGATCTTAAACGCAAGAAAGCTGACAATGCCTTTTTATACAGCTTATATTTTGAGATCCTCCGTTAAAAGATTAAGCAATATAGTGTTCTGCCGGAAAATACGTACAATATAGACGAAAAAGGGTTCCTGCTTGGGTGCCTTATAAAGCTCTTCCGGATCTTTAGCAAGAAGGCTTGGGAGGATGGCCACCTTAACGGTGCAGGCCAAGATGGAAATAGAAACTAGATAACCATTCTAGTGACAATTTGTGCCAATGGGACTTATATTCCACCTGCTATTATCTATCCTTTAGAGGGCAGCGATATCCAGCCAAATTGGCTTTAAGATTATGAGCCTGAACAGCAGCCTGCCTTCTTTGCTGCTTTAGAGAATGGGTGGACCAACAATAAGATTAGCTATAAGTGGCTTACTAAAATCTTCGACCGCTATACTAAGCGTAAAGCTGGCTTAAATAAAGAGTGGAGGCTTTTAATCTGCGATGGCCACGGCTCTTATCTAAATATGGAGTTCCTTAACTGGTGTTATAAGAATAAGATTCTTGTGGCTGTATTTCCTCCACACAGCATATATAGACTTTAGCCTCTTGACGTCTCGTTGTTCTCGCTACTAGTAAAATATTATAGCCGTGAGCTTGATTACCATATAGCATATAGCCAAGGGCTTGTTTCTGTGGGTAAACGACACTTCTGGAGGTTCTTTTAGGCCGTATACAATTACGCCTTTACGCCAGATAACATCGCTAGTGGATGGAAAAAGACTGGAATCCATCCGTTTAATCCTGATGCTGTTTTAGGCCGTCTCCTAAAGCATACGCGTAAGGAGTCTCCACTACCTAAAACCCGACTTCAGACGATCCAGCCACTTCAGCCTAATAATAGGACTAGTATGCGAAACCTACTAAACGCTGTAGTGGGTAGGACAACGAGAGAGAAGCTTCAGCTACGCTCAACCTTTTAGGATATGCAGGTAAACAACAGACTTCTTACGGAAGAGGTTAATGGGCTTAAAGCAGCCCTCTGTAATAAGAATAATAAGTAAGCTAAGAGCAAGGGTCTTTTTGATGAATTGCGCGATGCTGGAGAGGGTAATTTCCTATTTTTAAGCCCTGCTAAAGTTTAGCAAGCAAGGGACCTAAAGACTAAGCGTAAGCAGGCTAAAATAGACGAACAACGTGCCATTGAAGAGAGAAAGGTCCAACGAGTAATTGCGAAAGAAAATAGGCTGCGTATAGAGGCAGAAAAGAGAGCTGCTCGGCTTGCTGATCAAGCACGCAGGGCTGCGGAAAAGGCGGCAAAGAAAGCTGAACAACAACAAGCAAGAGAGGATTGTGAGGTAGTTAGGCAGCTTCGTTAAGCGGCTAAGGCGGTTAAAAGGACACCTAAGAAGAAGAGTAATAAGGTGTTTGGTCAGGAAGTTTAATCGACCGAGGTAGTAGAGGCAGAAGAGCTTACCGCTACACCCCCCCCTCGGCATACGCGAACAAGGAAAATAAATCTGCCACAGAGGCTTAAGGACTACGAGCTCTAATTGGCTGGATTCGCAGCTTCTTAAAGTCTTATCTACCAGAATTATATAAATAATAGATTTTGTATGGCGCGAATAGCCTCAATTTTGCTGAGTGGTGATACTAGATTTGGCCTGTGCGACTAGGCGGGCTGTGCGGCTAAGCGGGCCTACCCTTAGCGTCCACAGCTTGGCGCCAAGCCTATAAACATCATTACCTAGGCATCAGAGCCAAGCTTTCAGTTGAACGAGAGCCTGTAATTGGCCCCAAAATTAGGTAAGAAAGTCGTGAATATAATAGCTGAGGTCTTACTTTAACCCTCCAGAATAATAATTAAAAAGGTCTTTATGGTGGACATATAAATGGCAATTTAGATTTGAGGTGTGTGGCGAGACCGCACTTACAAATCTCACTAGGTGAGCCACTCCGGAACAGTCCGGAATTTCAGCCCGTGTCGTAGACCGCCAATGATAGCCCAGAATTACTTTCTCGCCTTAGATTTCCAGTTCGATTTTGGGGCTTGTACTATGGCTAGCTGCGCAACCCCCGCCTCGACTCATCATGCGTGGAATTCCGCTTCAGTCTCTCCATTGCCGCAGTCGCTAAATCCCGGCACGTTTCTAGATGTCCATCCTCCACACAAATCTCAAAATCACTAATAAGTCAAGTACAAGTCAAGTACAACTGCACAGCTTTGACGCCTTGAAGGAAGAATTTTGAATATCTTTATGAGGTCAGCGAAGGGTCCCAGGGCTTTGGCCAAGCCTGTTGCCTAAGACCGCGCGCAATCCCTGTCAATCTACAATAATAGTTAACCAATGGTGGTCTAGAATTCCCGACCAGCTCTACACTTCAGGTTTCAATCTGCAGTTGCACGCACCGATAGGTGCCTACACTGCTGCGCAACCCCCGCAACGCCCTGTGCCTGCCTGGATCCTCAATCGACCTGCGAGGCATATTTTCGGCGCCACAGTGGGCGAAGCAAGCGATTGTCCCTCAGGCATCAAGGCACCAATTTTCCGTGCACCCCCTAGATAGACCAAAATCATTACAATTTTATCAATTTTACTACCAAAACAATGCCTATAACACCTCCTAATCGCAAGACGGACCGTAGAGAGTTCTCTACCCACACTCGCACGCGTTTTTACACCGCATATAACCTCAGAAACCCGGGAGAAGGCATTAAAGATATCATAAGAACGATTGACTTCAGAGGCCACTACAATACGTGCAAGAACATGCTCCGGCTGTGTAGAATAAAGGGCAAGGAGGCCAACTACAGGCCTGGCAAGCACCACAATGGCCAGAGCCATCATGCGATTACAGACGCCCAGCTAGCTGCCATACAAAGCGACAACAACCCAATGCGCAGAGCACCATTTGATGCCCAAATGCGGCACCACGGCATACGTGCAACCGTCCGAACCCTCCAAATATACAACCAGAAGACGAATTGGAAGCGCTACAAGATGGCAGCAGTAACGCCTCTACGTAGCTATAACAAGGAGAAGCGTATACAGTACGGATGGGAGCATAAGGACCATATTATAGCCAATTTTTAGCGATTTGTACACTTTACGGATAAAGCACACATTAACCCGCATTAGCAGAGCAGCCAGTATATCTATCGGAGAAAGGGAACACGCTATAATCCTAAGAATTTGCAGGTAAATTCTGGGAAGGACGATACACGGTTTCAACTTCATATGGCGAGCGATATAAGCTAGCACCATATTGGACCTCTTATCTTCTACAACAACAAGAACGACCACTTAGAGCCTCCAAAGCGTACACCAGAGCCACGCCGACGTCCTAAGAGCGAGACCAACGTGCAGTACGAGCAGCGGCTCGCACAGTGGCGTGCTGAGGTGCCTTATGGGGTCGATGTAAAGCCAAAGGGCAATTCTATAACGCAGAAATACTATACCAAGCGGTTGCTTCCTAGCCTTATTGCCACCCTCCACAAGCACTATAACGACCCGGAACACCCAGAATATAAGAACTATATGCTACAGGAGGATAACGATGGGTCGCACGGTACTAGGAGCAAGGTCAATATAGCGCAAGAGATGAAGGAAAAGGCACATATTAAGGTGCTCAACCACCCCCCACAATCTCCAGATTTAAACCCTATTAAGGGCATCTGGAACATCTTTAAACAGCGCATTAGGAAGCGTTATCACGAGTGGAAAACCTATAAGCAGCTTAAGGCTATAGCTATCAAGGAATGGGACGAAATTCAATGGTCAAAATAGGGCCAAATAGAGGTTCGGGGACGGATCTTTAAGCTGCCATCACGGTGCGAGCAGCTACGAAAAACAGGTGGAAAGCGCATTCGAAGCTACTTGTGGTGATCAAATTGTAAATAGCTATTTATCTGCCTTCTGCTCGAGCCGTTGAAAATTGGTGCCTTGATGCCTGAGGGACAATCGCTTGCTTCGCCTACTGTGGCGCCAACATCAAAAACCCTGGCGCCCCGTGAGCAGCGCCCAAGGTGTAAAGACCAATCATAGAGCAGACTCTCTGCACGAGCCTTACTTGTGCTCGCCTCACTTTTGAATATTGAGACGCTAATTCAGCAACATATCCAAAAGTATAGTGAATTTCCAGGTTCGAAATACAGTAAAGCCGCGTTTTAACGTTATCTCGGTATACCGTTCCTCTACGGTATAACGTCTTAGCCACCCAGTCGAGCCAGCCACCCGGTCGAGCCACCCCTAGAGCAGAGCTCTCGTATGCACAGACTCTCACCCAAATTTGTCAAATTATATTGATATTATACAAAAAGATCGTCCTGCATTGGTAGTTCCTTCCACACCTTCTTCGCGAAGCCTATAACACCTCGTAGAGCCATACGGTGTTCCTTTTAAGCGGCCTCTACCTACTCCTTTTGCTCCCGCTCTTGGTTCTTTTATAGAGCCTCCCTTACTAATAGAACTCGTGCCTTACCATATAACGTCTTGCCCTGTGCTCCACGCTGCCTCTTCTGCTTCTCAATAAGCTCCATATTTATACGCTAAAGTACAGTTTTATTAGCAAGAGTTCTTAAGGCAATTTGCTGTAGATCAAGCAAAGCTTTAGAGCGTAAGGGTGTAGCACCTTATATAACCGAATCAATAACTTTATTAATTTTTTCTCCAACGGAAGGCGATATAGGAATATCAATTTAAACACCATCCTTATTTGTAAGGCTTGCAAATGGAGGAGTTTCTGGTTAAATCTTTAATAGAACAGCAGAAGGATCGTAAGGAATAAGGCCTGTTGCCCACCATGCACTTGCTATATTGGTTAACGATATAGCTTAACTGCGTGCAGCTTAGTAGATCTCTAAGAACTCTTGCTTTAAAATAGCCAAGGCTCCGTATAGCGCAGTATTATTAAGGCGCTTTTTATAAGCTCGTAAGAGAGGGCCGAATATACTAATATCCAAAGGCTATAGTATATGCGTCAAATGAGGAGAAAGGCAGAGAGGCATAATCTTATAAGCCTTACAATACTTAATAAATGGTATTAAGACGTGGCTCTCATGGCCATTAAAAATTAACAAGCAATAGATTCCTTGGAGTTATGGCTTAGTATATAAGTCGAAGTAATTTAACTAGTTAAGAGCTATATCCAAATTGGTCCAGCCTAAATTGCTTACTTAAATTACCGTCTTAGGATTAAGACGTGCGGTTATCTAAGCTCGTTATACTTGCTTACCCTCGAAGATAATATAAGGAGGTAATTAATATCGACCTCCTAATACATATTTAATTAAGAATACCCACTCGCAATTGCCTGGCTCTGCAGTAAAGGCTTAAGCCTGCGATTAAGGAACTAATACCTTAACCTTATTACTAACTCCTAAGGCAGTTCCTTTCTTATCTATATTATATTAATCTTCTGTAGAGACTCCATACTTTGCGACCGTGGCTGTATATAAATTGAACCATTCTTGAACAGTTTTAGGATCCTTAGCATCCTTTCTTTTTTAATTAAGGCCTCTGGCGAATCTAGTTTTGAGTTCTGGGTGGCAATAAAGGAAGTTCTTATACTAATATTAGCCAAGCTTAGTAGGATTCCCTCTTAATTTAAGAATATCTTTGGCCATAGACTTAAGGTATTGTACTCTTAGTAGCCACCCCCAGCTTACCATTGTATTAATCTATTTAATCAGAGAGTCCTCCTTAATAACTAAGAGCTTTTGCTAAGTTTGCGAAAACTCTTAACTTAATTGGCGGCCGTTCAAACGGTGGTTAAGAGTTGATCGCGGTAAGCCGAAAGTTCGGGCAATTTAACGAATAGATTGGTCGGGGTTGGCTTATAGATGCGAAATCGCAAGTGCTATTTAAGCGTCTTAATTAAGATTAAGCGATTCGGTGGCCATTGAGCCCATGGTTGTGGTGTAGGAAAAGGTAGTACGCATCGAAAAGGAGGTGATTTGAATCGCGATCGACAGGTAGCTCGACCGGGTGGCTGGCTCGACTGGGTGGCTAAGACGTTACCGGTCAATAGCCATAAACAGTTGATTTTACTATGAGGTTTATAAGGCTTACGTTTAAATTTAATACGCTATTACGTTTAAAGCTCTCTTATACAAGAACGGTATAGCGTGAGTAATTTAACACTATGCATTAACCCCTTTCTTACTCTTAAGCCTACAAACTAGTACCGCAGCTATTAATATTTATTAATTTAACACCCCTCTTGCCTTATATAATGGCGAAGTATAAGGATAACCCTAAACGCCTCCACCACCATAGTATTTTAGAGCGTGAGAGGTAGCAGATCTAGATATACTGCCGTAAGAACCCTAGAAACCCTTAAAAAGATACTACTTACTTTTTTACTAATTAATTTTAACGCCCTATTTAATAGTTTATTATATTAGACTCCTTAAAGCCTAAATATAAGTACCTTAATTTACTAGTCCTTTAACGCGGTTAGGAGGGCTTTAAGAGGTATAGAGCTCCTAAAAATCCTAAGCTTAAAGAAGCGCTATTTAAATAGCAATAGTAGATATAGGCTGCCGATATACTCGTTACTAGCAACCTTATTTAGGCTATAGCAATAAAGCTTTAGAATATAATAGTGTATTATTAGGGTTAATAACAGCCTAGCTTTTTAAGCGGTTGGGTTAATAACTTTAAAAAGAGGAATTAAATATTAAGATAAAAGCTACACGGCAAGGCTAGGTTAGCGGATATAGAGGGCGCTAAGGAGCGTATATAGGAGCTTAGGGTTGTTATAGATATATACCTAAATTAAAATGTCTATAATATGGATAAGGAAGGGCTTTTCTATAAGGCCACGCCGGATATAGGACTTGTAACTATAAGGCAATTAGGCACTAAAAAGCAGAAAGAGCGTATTATAACTATCTACTGTAGTAATATAGATGGCAGCCATATTATACCCCTATAGATTATTAGAAGAGCAAAGAATCCTTAATATTTTAGTATGCAGCATAGTAACCTTAGGGGCCTTAACTTTGCCTAGAGGTTTAATAAGAAGGCCTAAATAACAGCGTTAATATTCCTTAATTATATTAAGTAGTTTAATAGCTTAATGGGCGGTAGGAAGGTCCTCCTACTTATTAATTCCGCTCCTAGCCATACTAGGGGTATGCTTATAATATTAGAGCGCGCCAGCTTGCTTAATATTAGGGTTAAATTTCTGCCTAAAAACGTTACCTCTCTTTATTAGCCTCTAGATTAGGGTATAATTTAAACCTTTAAAGCCTATTACCGCCGCTACTGGCTGTCCTATATGGTAGATTAGGTGGAATAAGATAGGAACCCCTTTAAGACAATAAATATACTTAGGGCCGTTTAGTAGGCCATTGTAGTATAATATAAAATTAGCCCTTAAACCATAATGAATTACTTTATATATTTAATAATATTTGGACCCTATAAGGGCCCCCAGGGTGCGCTAAGCGGGTATAGTAAGCCTTAGCTTAAGGCCAAATTAGAGGTGTATTTATAGCAGCTTAGCTAGGTAGGGCAAATTAGGCAATTAATTCCTATTAGTAACTGTCGGTATACTCGCTTTATCAACGTGCACGAATATCACTTGTAGTGGTACGTATGCGGTGTTGAAGTTGGTAGTTGATTATTGTCTAGAAGTTAGGGGTTGCTCTAAGCTAGATTAGCTAGTCTCGCCTCATAGTCTCGTAACTACGTTACGTGATTAACATTCCGACACTAGAGCAACTCTAAAAAGAAGGCTAATCTATACTCCAAAGTCAAGTCTACTTCTAGACTATTTATAGCGTATACGCAATAACTAGCTCTTCCGTCCATAATACGCAATAGCTCCACCTTTAATCCTAGAGCACGCCACCTATCGGATTCTGCCATACCGTTAAACCAGCTAATTAGGATTTTTCATCCCCGGGATAGAAAATCGCTATTAGCTCACCTGCTACTAGTGCCTTAGCGGCTGGCTCTGTATAGTACAAGTCCATACCTACTAAAGCCGAATCCGTTCGTTTAACCCACCCTACGGCCCATAATTTAACCTTTGTCATAGCGTCCGCAGGGTTAGTGTCTCCATCAATATTAATTATTAAGCGTTTCTCTTGTGTAGTTTCTTGTTGGATGAGACAGTTATACAAAGACTTCGAATCAGTGTAGAGAATTGCGGACATTGCGAATATTGCGGATATTGTTAATATTGCGGATCTTGCGGATCTTACGGATGTCGGATATTACGGATATCAGATACTAGTGTCTTGGCAGTGCAAACAGGTAGGCGTGTGTAAGGCGTTACGGGGTGGTCCTGTAACACCATCTTAGTTACATCCTGGGAGCTCTTAGGGCTGCTAGGGCTAGCCTTTAGCTAGGCCTTGGCCACCCCTTATAAGCTCCTTAGGCTTGCAGTCTCCTTCCTCCCCTATTAGTTTGTCTCTCTCTCTCTCTCCTATATGAGGGTATTGCCTACTCCCTACCGTACACCCAGGTAATACCTTACAGTTTATTTGTTCGTTTAACCTACCCTTACAGCCCAATTAAGGCAAGGGAACGTCCTCTTATAGGTATACTAAAATGTCTGCCGTGTCCGCCATGGCCGTAGGTTTAGGGTATTTACGTAGGCAACCTCTGCCTTATTTAGGTTGTGGTAGTTGCGGTCCGTAAAGAAGGTAGTATACACTCCTTAACTAGGGTATTCCTTCTCCCATAGAATAGTTAGAGACTGTAACTTATTAATTAACTGAGGCAAGTCTTCTCTATGGTTTAAGACTGCAATTCTACAGGCGGAAACTCCCTAGCTGTCTATATATATCTTTGCCATAGTAGCAGCTTCCCTGTTATATAAAGCCGTTCCTTCTACCCCCGGGTCTAATTGCTGCTATAGTATAGGTTGCGGTAGGGTAGGTTGCGGTAAGGTAGACTGCGGTGCGGTAGGTTGCGGTACAGTAGATTATAGTAGGGAAGATTGCAGTAGGGTATACTGCTGTTAGCTAGGTTACTAAGGGCTATACTACTGCCGGGCAGGCTACTAAAAGTTGTACTATTACTGGGCAGATTGCTAGGGTATAAATACAGCGGGTGGCTAAGGTGTTGTAGGGGTAGGTATCTGTATTCCAGGCAGTGTTATAGCTGGGTCGGTATTGGCAGTACTAGGGTAAAGATACTGGGCAGGAGGACTAGGTGGGGTAGTAGGGGCAGCAGGGGCAGTAGGGGCAGCAATTAGAGTAGCTGGCGGTGTAGCGATTGGGATAACTAGTGGAATTAACAGAGCAGCTGGTAGTAGGGTAGGAGCAGTTGCTAGAGGGAGGGTAGAGGCGGTTGGTATAGCCTGCCGGGGTATAGATATAACAGATAGTTAAGGTGTCGTAGGGATAGGTATCTGTGTTCTAGGCGGTGTTATAGCAGACCTAGGTGGTATTATAACTATAGCTGTAGGTTAACCCGATAGACCATTATAGGTGTGGTTTAACCTGTCTTATAGTGCTCTTGTAGCTAGTAGTTCTGCCAACTCCTTAATGGTTGCTATAATCTCCTTATCTGTCTATTAATGCAGCTCTTCTTCTTGTGTAACTTTAAATAACAGCTTAGATACAGTAATTCTGCTGGTGCGTCTGCCTATATAAACACCTCTTTTAAGGAGATGTCTTTGTAGCTTAGATCTAATATCTGTGCGTATCTTCTTAAAGCTCTCTACTATAAACCCCTCAAACTACTCCTAAAAGATGTACCATAAGTCATTGTCCGTAAGGTCTTGTGTTAGATATATTGTTGTTTCTACGAACTCTACCAGCTCGTCTTTTATAGCCTTATCTGCATTAATTCCGTATCCATATTTACTGGCCATCACGGCCCATTCTTTTTCCGTCAGTTCCATGGTTGTAGGTATAAGGGTAGGTGTGAGGGTAGGTATAAGGGTAGTATGAGGGTGGTTAAGAGGGTAGGTATGAGGGTGGTCGAGGGTAAGGGTGTCGAGGTAAGGGTATTAAGGTAAGGGTGTTTACGTGTCCCCTTGACAAATCTACAGTTTTTAAAGACTAAAGACTGAAGACAATTCTTAGCAAAGATACGGTCCTCTAGGCGATCTAATGCGTTAACAGTTAAGTTAATACGTGGTTTTAAGCTTTAAGGGTCCTCTAGGCGATCTAACACGTTAACAGTTAAGCTAATGCGTGGTTTCGAGCTTTAAGGATAACGTAGCTCTCTCTAAGTAAAGATACGATTCTCTAGGCGATCTAACGCATCAGCAAGCTGATACGTGGTCTCGAGCTTTGAGGGTAACGTAGTTTTCTCCTTCAACTAAAATAGGGCGATAGCTCTGCGATTTAACGCGTTAGCAGTTAAGCTAATACATAGTTTCGAGCTTTGCTATTGCGTATTTCCTAATCTGTACGTCTACTAATCAGTGTCGGTATACTCGCTTTATCAACGTGCACGAATATCACTTGTAGTGGTACGTATGCGGTGTTGAAGTTGGTAGTTGATTGTTGTCTAGAAGTCAGGGGTTGCTCCGAGCCAGATTAGCTA
>Ga0307507_10002034_pt1 | contig 43844 bp, 37 predicted proteins | sample 7_EM_MG_FD_207223 | JGI IMG/M metagenome (GOLD analysis project Ga0307507, IMG submission 207223) | Populus trichocarpa ectomycorrhiza microbial communities from riparian zone in the Pacific Northwest, United States - 7_EM | ecosystem: Host-associated > Plants > Roots > Unclassified | place... | reverse complement strand
TGGATAATTGTTTTTAAAGTGTTCTATAATATTTTAGAACTTTTAAAAAAAAAATTTAAAATTTCTTTATGCTTCATGTATCATTTCTAAGTTCCAGTATCATTCAGTTCAACAGAATTCTGTGGTAGATACGGACCTCTGGACCTCCGTATCTACTGGAAAAAAAAGTATAGTATGGTAAGGTAAAGTAATGGTAAGTTAACTGTTTCTGGGTGCGCCAAGATTACATGAAACAGCAAAGTAAGCTAAGTTTTTTCCACATTTTTAACTTTGAATACCCCTACTGTACTCGAGTACACAGTTTGAACACTCCTAGCGTACTCTCTGGGGCTTATCACGGTCCAGGAATCCTCCTCCTCCACCACCCGGCCTGTCCACCACAGTCTACAAGAATATTTATCCAATCATCCAAGCCCATTCCAGAGCCCACGTTCGAAGATAGCGGAAGTGTACTTGACGTACCTCAATTTTTAGTATGCCGTCAAACTTTCGCCAGCTCTTAGTTCGGCCCCGTCGGTAGTCCCCTCGCGAGACTGCTTCTAGCTATAGGGGAAAGCACATAAGGGAGAAGGCGGATATATGAGTGGGCGTGCGCCGGGGCTTCTGGTCGAATTCGAACAGAACCTATCCTCTCAGCTGCTCTTACTATGCCATCATAGGGATAGACGTTGGCGGGAGCCGGGTTTTGGTAGGAGGGGTGGCTCAAGGGTTTTACAGGGTTCCATAGGATGCCATTTCCCGGGATGGTGGAGACAGTCGCTAGGTTATCGGCGATGGAGGAATGGGGCATTAACGCAATAGATATTATGAGTAGAAGGATACTGGTACGAGTAGCTGCGGGAGATCATGAAGATGTCAGAAAGATACTACGGGTATTACAGCGGAAGGGTGCCAAAGCTGATGCAACTGACATCGGGATGCCCAAACACCACTCTGGTGGGCTGTACTAGTACAGTAGGCGGCGGGTATGAGGGAGTAGTATGGTTGCTTTTGGTCAGGGAATATAAATCCCAATGCTGCAAACATCATGTTTGGCCAATCCCCACTCTTGTGAACGCCGGATGGCGGGCATGAGGGAACAGTAAAGGCGCTACTGGAAGGAGACGATGCCAATCCCGGAATACCAGACTGCAGCGGCGAAAGAGCCTAGAACCAGCTGCGTCCGTTAGACATATGATACAAGAGTTGTGAAATTATTCTCCGCATTTAAACCCTCCCTCCCCGTGCTAGCACAAATCGACGAAGTCCAGGAGCGCCCCTTATCCGATCCGTCTGACTTGTTTAGACCGCCTCTCAGTCTTTCTCCTCCGTTCATCTTTCACAGCCGAGGCACCTCCCCCGCGACACCCGGCCCCTCAAATTGAACCGAGATTGGCTTTTTAATCTTCCCCCTAGCCTCTCTCGGTCAGTCTCCCACCAACCATTTTTATTGCTATCATTTCATAGATGACTGCTGTACCACACATGCTGAGTGGGCGGGGACAAAACTTTTACAAAATTTGAGTTAGATATACAAGCGGGACTTCAAGTCGGAGAGAGAATGGAAATTAATGCAGGGGGTCTTGTGGCTATCTGCGGTCCATAAACCTATACTCTCCTCTCTCTGTTCCTCTCCCATCGTCACCCACTTCCTCCCCGCCCCCACCTACAATTCCTACACCGTTTGTCCCCCTCATTGGACAACTGGTTCACCTCCTATATAACTTATCGTAGGTGAGCCATCTAGGGATCTACTATGTCCACTAATGAGATCTTTTTCCCCTTCTGTCCAAACCACCATGGGCGGCAACAACAAGGCATCCCTAGCAAGCTGGGTGGAATGGGAGGATGAAGAAAGAAGGAATAAAGATAAAAAGAGCAGAAACGGAATCAATAGATATCTCTCACTTAAATTGAAAATATAAAAGCAAGCTTCGTGCCAGATCCCCGCGTTGCCAAGGGCTGGGTGCGGTCAGGCAAAATACCTCAGACCAGCTATTTACAAAGTGAGTAAATCGTTTCCACCCCGATTGAGGCTTCGAGGAGTCAATCCTATATACTACACTATATAGTACGCTGAGTTGAGTTTAGGTGTTTTATGCCATGCACCCCCTGTATCATAAATTTAGTTCTAATCTGACTTGAGTTGAGGTAAGTCGTAACCCATGTTCGCTAGTCACGATAGCTTACTTCTAGAATACCCTCATCCAAGTGAAAAATCAATCATTCCATCGTATTCTGACTACAGCCTAAACCATATCAAGCCCTACAAAGTACAAAGCCTAGTGAAGTCAATTCCAATGGGAGAGGGTCGATATCAAGGAGAAAAAACAACGCGCAGCACACTCTAGAACAGGACTTTTTTCTTTTTTCCTCCCCCAAAAATATGAATATAGTCAAAAAAACCCTAGAGACAAGTAAAGAAACGAAAATAACGATTAACACTAAATTAACGTTCCATAAACGGAAATTACCATAGCACGAAAAGGCTGCCTTTGCTGGTACGAAGGCTATTCTCTCTAAATACCGTATATGATGAAATGGGAGTGGGAATGTGCATCACGAACAAGAGGGGAAGAAAGAAAGAAAACGAAATCATCAAGCACTAGTCAACACCCGACATTTTATAAGTACTATACTATCCGGTTCTTGAATTAAAAAGAGGAGATAATATGATACACTAAGATTGGTAGGTACTATAGTTAGCCGGGAATAAGAGGAATAATACACACAAGAAAGCCGAAAGGAATGCTAGAAGGGGTGGGCTGGGAGTGGAGTTTAGCAGCGTGACAGTGAAATACTGCGAGTGAGAAGGCTCGTCGGGTGAGGAGCTTCCATTGTGAATGTCAAGATCGCCGAACCCTTTTGGAAGGGCGCTGGAGTGACTCGGAGGGCTCAGGTGGGAAAAGGTCTATTGATCTATTGCTACCTCCCGACTGAGGGATAGAACCCCGATCACCCAATCGCCGCTTTAGAACTCCCCCATGCTGCTTCTCAGTAGTCTGTATAAGTGTCATTTGGCCTGTGAGGCCTGTCATCACTATGCCCTGGCCGGCGCTACACCGCTCTAGGAGCATTTCCTCGACTCTAATGTGCCCGCGTTCTGTAGCCCACGAGAGAGCTGTTCGACCGTCTCCATCCGCAGTGTCGGGGGTGATATCCTCTCGCTCCAAAAGCATCTTTACCACCCCCTCATACCCATTGTCAGCTGCCCACGAAAGGGGTGTTCGGCCGCCTTTATCCATAGTGTTGGGAGTGAGGTCTTCCCGCTCAAAAAGCGTCTTCACAATATCCCCACGCCCCCCTCCAGCCGCCAACGAGAGGGGTGTTCGACCGTCTTTACCCGCAGTGTTGGGAGCAACATCTTCCCGCCCCAAAAGCATCTTCACAATATCCCCACGCCCCCTTTCAACTGCCCACAAGAGAGGTGTTCGACCATCTTTACTCGCCGTGTTGGGAGTGAGATCCTCACGTTCCAAGAGCATCTTCACAATGTCCCCGCGCCTATTTTCAGCTGCCCACAAGAGAGGTGTTCGGCCGTCTCTATCAACAATGTTGGGGGTGACATCTTCCCGCTTCAAAAGCATCTTCACAATGTCCCCATGTCCAAGCCCAACAGCCCACGAGAGAGGTGTTCGGCCGTCCTTATCCGCAGTGTCGGGAGCGACATCCTCTCTTTCCAAAAGCACCCTGACAATGTTCCCACACCCCTTTCTAGTAGCCCATGAGAGAGGTGTTCGACTATTTTTATCCGTAGTGTCAGGATTGACATTCTCTCGTTCCAAAAGCATCTTCACAATGCCCCCATGCCCCGTTTCAGCAGCCCACGAGAGAGGCGTTCGACCGTCTTTACCCGCGCTGTCGGGAGTGACCTCCTCCTGCTCCAAAAGTGTCATCACGATGTCTTCATGTCTTCTTCCAGCCCCCCACGAGAGAGGCGTTCGATCGTCTTTATCCGCAGTGTCAGGAGCAACATCCTCTCGTTCCAAAAGCATATTGACAGTGCCTCCAAACCCCGCTTCGGCTGCCCGCGAGAGAGGTGTTCGACCGTCTTTATCAGCAGCGTTGGGAGTGACATCCTCCCGCTCCAAAAGCGTCTTCACAATGCCCCCATGCCCAAGCCCAGCAGCCCACGAGAGAGGCGTTCGACCGTATTTATCAGCAGTGTCGGGAGTGATACCCTCCCGTTCCAAAAGTATTTTTACGATGGCCCCATGCCCTTTTCTAGCAGCCCACGCGACTGCCGTATTACCCACCACGTCAGTTGCCCCAAGATCCCATTTCTTCAGTTCTAGTACCGCAACTGCCGTCTTCACAATCCCAAGATATGCAATGCCGTGAAGCCCGGTAAACCCCACCGAGTTACTCCAGCAAAGCTCCCGGTCCCAGTTATCATGGCAGTGGGACAAGAGCATCCCGGAAGATACATGCTCATCGAATCCATCAAGAAGTCTCAGCGCGAGAGTGTTCGCACTTTCCGTGAGTTCCCTTTTGGCATGTGCTCCCCAATAGCAAGAGGCATATTCAAGCAACGGTGGTGTTAGCGTGAACCGACCAAGGATAGGCGGCAAGTCCCTGATACTCTGGAAGTTGAGGTATGTTAAACAAACCTCGGCAATCATCGAGTGAGGGTTATGAAACAGGTCGTTATTATTGAATAGATAATCTCGAAGAGTGTAGTGGACAAGGCGGACAGTGTACGAGGAAGCTTCAACCGTTACAGGCCCCAGAGAGTGTCCTAGCAGTGTTTCTATCGTAGGAATGTTCTGATAATTCGAGTCTGTAGACCCGATTTCTACTCCCAGGGCATGGCATACCTCGTTGGCATTTAAGGGTCGCTCCGAATGTGACAGCCACATTAGCATCTCCATGCCGAGTCCCGACCTGCTGCCCTTCTGCGCCTGTATTCGCGTCAGGGTTGCCGAGTACGCACTCCGAAGACCATTCCCCTGGATCATCTCATCAAGCCTTTTCTTTCTCTCGTAGATCGTAACCTCCTCCAGGACTGCATCAATATTCAAGGAAACAAGAAGGTATCTATGTTCTATTGTTAGTGGATATCTAAAGAGGCCTGGATCGGTCAAAGCGGTTGTTTCCACGCATATTTGGGAAATTCTTCTTGGAATTACTCTCATAATCTCAGCCCTCAAATTGTCGTCCATCGCGCTGGGTGTGGGATCTCGGTCTAATCTGTTCTCCAGACATCTCTCAATATCTCTAATGGTAGGAATGATGGCTATCATGACCGCCTCAGCAAAATATCTCCCAATCTCGTCCCGAATGTAAGGTTTCCCACTAAGGAAGACCCGCGTGGTCGGCGAAGCCTGTGCAATTTCTTGAAGTGACTCCAGGAGCTCTCGTCGATTCTTCGGAAGACATTCATCTAAACCATCGATGCAGATGAACACTTCCGGTAGCGATGCAATCGTTGTCTTCAGGATTTTCACCATGTCTAAAAGTCGCTCAGCTAGTCCACCAAACCCCCTCTTCTCCTTACGAAAAGCCTGCCGCAGGGAGTCCGGGATTCCATCTCTCTCTAAAAGCTGTTTGAGTATTGCGCCCAACATGTTCGTCGCGGACTGCTGCCCCTGGGCAAGGTAATCGCAGTACAGGCCCGCAACAGCAATATCTCTATCATGAACTTGACAGCACAACCAGTCAATAACCAAGGAGCTAATATTTCTGGCCATCAGCGATACCCATCTGTTCAAGAGAGGCTTTCCACTGACCTGAGATGTGACTTCCCCACACCTGGATCGCCGTAGCAGAATAAAATAGCCTGCTGTGCCCCTTCCCTTCCACTCCAATCCCCAAACTCGTTCCTTTCCAGAAGCCAACCTCCTACACCATTCATCCGGTTTGCTTGCAAACTCTGATGTCTGTACCGCGGCTCCAGTGGCGAGAGCCACTGCTTAATCTGGTTGTCTTCGTCGTCTGTTTTGTTCACAGTGATTGCTCCGTTGTGCATCGTGATACTCTTGTTGTAGCTATCCGTTACGTTCCTACTGTCGGCATTACCAGAACCAAAAGATAGCATATTGTTATTCGTTCTATGATGCGTTCTGTGGATGCTTCGTTTCACTATAGATGCGGCTCCGTGATAAGTTAGGGGGTAAACGGGTTTATGAGCTTTCTAGTGTGCGAGAAAGGAGGGGTGATTTGGCTTGTTTCTTCTGTAGTGCTGTCCAATCACCTCCACGCCAAGGAACCACCTGGGGAAAGAAGGCATCCGGGGGTGGCCAAACTCGCTAGAATCATAAATTGTAAGGCAACACTGTATCTCGTGGTACCGGTATCCCATAGATTGATAAAGCATGCAGATTCCAGACCTTCCTAATCCGGGTTTGGCCCGGTGCCTTTGCCTGACAAAAATCACGAAATATCATACCTTACTTAACCATAACTCACTGAAAGAGGAGAACAAGGGAAAGATAGAAGAACTCCCAAAGTAGATAATCAAGACGAATAGCCCCTGAGAACCAAGATAGAAGAATCTCCTTTTGAATTAGTGACTTCAAGCCATCGCGAGATAGGACCCAAGGGAGGCGATTAGCCAAAAGCCCAAATGACACGCAACAAGAGGTGTGAAATTGTTGCTCGCAACTCAGCATCCGAAAAAAGCCTTTTCAGCACCAAGACTAAATCCCTCAATTTTCGTACAGTACAGGTACCAGTACGGCGCTCGAGAGCCGGTATTGCATGCGGGGTTTAGCATAACCCCTCCCCGTACGGGACCCATGCACTCGAGTACTAGTATATGCTCGACGGGGCAAGAAATTTCCCCACTTTCCTGAAGAACCTTCCGCAACATTCGTCCACCTTATTGCTTTGCTTCCCGCCCTTTCCTTGCTTCAGCCGCTAATTTCAAACCATTTTAGCAACAAATTCCAGTGAAAAACTCGATATCCTAGATGAAATGAGCTCAGCTGTGCATCAAAACTCAAGTGTGGCCTACAACTACAGCACGGACTGTGGGAATGTCATAAATAGCAACAACAGTGAAACAAATAACTACCATATATCCATATCCGATAAGAAATCTCAGGTCCTAGAGTGGTTATCTCCGCTAGCATCTCGGGAAAGGCACCAGACTGTCCGTGATGCCCGGGTGAACGGGGTGGGAGACCAGCTGCTCTGCACAAAAGTGTTTTCTACATGGCATGAATCAGGGAACCCAACGGCGAAGCCTGTGCTATTCTATTATGGAGGCCCAGGTGTTGGGAAGACATATTTCAGGTGTGAGCCGCTGTAGCCCCCAAGGTGAGTGAAATGCTAAAAAGGCAGCACAGCTCTCTTGTGATAGATACACTTCGCAGGGAGATTGATGAAGATAATGCGGCCATCACTTATGTGTACTGCGACTTCAGCGCTCAGAATCTACAATCTGTAAGAATGGTACTGGGATCAGTGTTGAGGCAGGTTGTTGGAGCATTAGCAGAGATCCCAGATGAAGTACAGAAGGCGTTTAAGCGTGCGAAAAGACAGGCTGACGGTTGTGGACTCCTTCTTTCTGAGATCCTCGACATGCTCGTCAAGTCACTACCAAGCTTAAACCAGAGCTTCATCTGTATCGACGCCTTGGACGAGTTTCCCTTGCAGCACTTGCCTGAACTTTGGCAATCTTTACAGCGCCTTGTCCAGAATTGCCCAAACACCCGGCTATTCCTTACTGGTAGGCCTCACATACAAGACCAGGTGCGGAAATATTTCCCCAGAGCTGCCGAGATGTTGCCGATAAGCCCCAGTCCACATGATATTGGGTTGTATGTCCAGATGAGGTTAGAGAAAGATCCAGAGCTCGATGCAATGGACGAGTGGTTGCGAGCCGACATTCTCAGAATTATTCCAAAAAAGATCTCGGGAATGTATGGATTGTCCTGAGATTTTGAATTCCAGAGACTGTGTTAACTGTGACCTTTAGATTTCTTCTCGCTTCTCTCACTATGGACGAAATCCTTGCAGAGATGACCATTCACCACAGGAGCCAAGCACTTCATAGGATGTCCAGCGGCCTTGGTTTACGGGATGTATACAACACGACACTGAATCGGATAAGACAGCAGAGTGGAAGCAAACCGAACTTTGGGATGCAGACCCTGATGTGGATTTCCCACTGTGAGCGGCCCTTGAAATCGGAGGAGTTGTGCCACGCGCTGGGAGTAGAATTAGGAGCGAAAGACTTTAAGATCCATAATGTACCCTCGATACGAAGCATACTGAGTTGCACATTAGGACTCGTCACAATTGACGAAAACGCATCAACCCTCCATCTCCTACATCACTCACTTCAAGAGTATCTTGGACAACATCCCACTCTATTTATAACTCCTCACTCGAAGATGGCTGAAATCTGCCTCACTTATCTGAACTTTTTCCAGCCGGGCAATACTGCCCCAGAAACCCCATCGTTTCTCGAATATGCTACATGTTTCTGGGGGACCCATGCAGCCGGAAAGGTGACCAAGCCGGTGAAATCTCTGTCATTGCAACTCCTTGAAGCGTATGAGAACCATGGATCTGCCACTATTCTCTGGCAAAAGAAGATGTGTGAGCAGTACTGGGAGCAGGATTTTCGTGGAATCAGTGGACTACACTGCATCGCATTTTGGGGTATTGCAGAAATTGGCGCCGCCATGCTGGAGACGAAAAGATGGGACGTGAATCGGCGTGATTCTCGGGGCGACACACCGTTAATATGGGCTTTAAAATACAGAAACAACATCATAGCGAAGCTATTTCTAGAGCAGAAAGATATCGAACCCGACGCAGTTGTTCAACACGGCCGCACAGCATTCTCGTTTGCTGCGGAGTGGGGGAACGAAGGCATGGTCAAGCTCCTTCTAGAACGTGCTGATGTCAACCCCAACTCATCGGATAACGATGGCCGAACACCCCTGTCATTTGCTGTCCAGAACAGCCACGAGGGGATAGTGAAACTGCTTCTGGAACGCGGGGATGTCGATCCCAATTCATTCGACAACGGTGGCCAAACAGCCCTATTATTTGCTGTCCGGGCCAGAAATGAAGGTGTTGTGAAATTATTTCTAGAACGCGGGGACGTCGATCCCAATTTATTGGACGATGGCCGAACACTCCTATTAATTGCTGCGGAGTTGGGGGATGAAGGCATAGTGAAGTTACTTCTGGAACGCGGGGATGTTGATCCTAATTCATTGGATAACGATGGCCGAACACCCCTATCAGTTGCTGTCCGGGGTAGACATGAAGGTATTGTGAAACTACTTCTAGAACGTGGGGATATCGATCCCAATCCATCCGAAAACGGCCGAACACCGCTATCGATTGCTGCGGAGTTGGGAGATGAAAGGATAGTAAAGTTACTTCTAGAGCGCGGGGATGTTGATCCTAATTCATTGGATAACGATGGCCGAACACCCCTATCAGTTGCTGTCCGGGGTAGACATGAAGGTATTGTGAAACTACTTCTGGAATGCGGGCATATCGATCCCAATTTATAGCACCATAATCGAATGCCACTACTATATTCTGCCTATTGGCGAGCACAGAATCAGCTTAATGAACCTATCATTAGAATCCAGGAGCCCCCGATTGCCAATGACCAGGAAACCGTGATCGAACGTCAACCTCTGTCGCCGGCAGAAATGCTCCACCTCAAGAGGTATCGCATCCACTCACAGCAAAGAATAGTGTTGCTTTAAACTGTTAGATTGCCTATTGGGCATGCGGTTATGCAGTTGTGCGGATATGGGGATATGAAGGTATCATATGCAGGTATGCTGCTAGGAGATATACGGTTTTAGGGCACGTGGCTTTGTGGTGTGCGAAAATTAGGCACTTAGCAGCGGGTTGTTGTTTTCGCATCCTATGCTGTTGGGCGCAGGGTACTGGCTTTTGGTTTCAATGTTTCTTTCATATTATCATATCATACTTTATCCTACTAGGTGTACGGGAGTTTGCACACTAGTAGGGCATAGGCTTTAGGGATCACGGAGAATCATGATTTCAGGATGGTTTTAGATTACTTGAGATCGCAAGGGATGAGGATTTGTCAGCTTAGTGTGTTTCCTTAGAGTTCGTTGAGTTCCGGGAGTGTTTTGCTGTTGTTAGAGGAAGAGATATATCTCCTAGTCTATCCTTAGCTAGCAGAGAGGGTACATAGCCAACTAGTCTACCGTCCTTCCACGTTCCGCTCCTGCCTTTAGAGCCTATTGCGATCGCACTTTTGCTCCCTCCTTCTTTCGTGCTTTCTTTAGGTTCAAACACAAACATGCCAGGTAACCCCCTACCTGCGCCCCCCATCTCCAGCCCTGCCACACCTAGGCTTCCGAAAGAACCTCTACCACTCAAATAGTCTCCACCGAGTCAATTAGACCCTCGGCCCATCCATCCCCATCCCCGCCCCCCGCTCCGGCCTAGTGTTTATTCCTTCCTTCAGACCCTCATCCTATTATTCACCCTTCCATCATTCGGGCCTTTAATATACCGGTAGTGCGGGAATGAGGGTTCTCACGATTATCTGACTCCATTCGCGACGCTTAGCAGTGATCAAAACTCCAGTGCTAGTTAGATCCGGTTTTCTTTCTAATCTTGTCTCCGATATCTATCCTTCTTCCTGAATTTATTTTTTTATATAGTATTTCTAGTGTACCAGTAGAAGCATTCATCCATGATAATATCAATCTCATTCTCTGCAACACACCCAACATGCCTAAAGCGCACGACCAGACCAACAATTCCTCAAGTATCTACTGTACCTATATTACTCCATCCAGCTATCCAGCCATCCATCCACTCACCACCCATCACTCAACCAACCTTAGTATGCCATTTGAACAGCTCATACTCGGCCTCTCCCACATTCTGTAGTACCCACCGGCACCAGAAACATGGTAATACGGAGAGGGGCAAAAATCTTCTCCCCCCACCTTGGCGGCGATCTCTACCTTCACTGCTCATGGATTCGCTACCTTTTATGCCCATATCAGGCCCTGATGACCGAAAGCCTTTACGACAAAGGCTCCTCTTGTAAGTGTATTTGGCAAAGCTGAGGAAAGGCGTTACTGAAGACGGGGATCGAAGCCGGTTAAATGAAGGTTTATGATCTACAAGTTTAGAGATGTAGGGTAAAGACATACCATGATTGATCGATTATGATAGTGGTATGATACCAAACCAACAAGGGATGTACCATGATGGCGAGGGGTCAGCCAGCAGGGAGGGAGGAAGGAGACGCAGTGAGCATTCAATACTCGTGCCTTTTGGAATTACCTTTTACCTTATCCCTCCCCCTAACATTCCACCAGCAATTCATCCTATACTCTTCGAATGCCTTTTTCGCCGAGCTTCATGAAACCTCATAGTGTTCGAGTAATCTGAAATTACCGACACAGTACCAGAAATTACAGCTATGAGCCACGATACCAGAAAACGCTACCTGACACTGCAAAGTCTAATGCTCGGTAATGGTGTCCTCTCGCCGCACCAATTCATATCGCGGAAAGTGCTGATAAATGAAGCTTCCTCACAACAGCCGGATTTTAGATCGCCAACCTGGGAAGGTCAGAGGATGATTAGGCAAAATAGCTAAAAGATGAAGTTTTGGTAGGTTATGAGAAGGACCATATGCAAGATGGCGCCACCAAGGAGCCGCTAAGTTCCATCCACGCTATCCCTATCCGCAATGCGGGGTTAATCGTATGCCTAAAAATCTAAATCAGACCTCCCCTTCCTTCTCTATAAGCCATTTGTAAGCCCCCCCCCCTCCTTTATCTCCTTCCAGATCAAAACATGCTTTTTTTATACTGACCTAGCCAATGGCTTACGGCAAGTCCCCCGTAATAAGTTAGTGCACTGCATCGCGCTCCACCGTATCGTATGCTATGTAGTCTTACTCCTAAGTTTCCCATTGTTAATACGGTAGGCACAGTGGTCGGGTTTATTTCCACGTGGTGCGAGGCCGGAGGTTTTGCCCGCGGGAGTGACCTGCGTTTCATGTTTTCGCTAGCGGAAGCCATATCGGCAACGCTAGGATAAATTTATTGAATTAGCCAGTCGCCGAACGCCTCCATCCTCATCCATAATCTGCTCTACAATAGCAGAAAAATAGAAAATACCTCAATCATTCAGCAATAATATCAACTCGCTGGGCACGGCTGCCGTGAATAACCCTACTGTAGCCGATAACTAGCCAAATACCCTAGCCCCGGTATCTCCGTTAGACCCCGGGCTTCAGCACCAGGACATCCAAGACTACGGGGCCTAAAACCTAGCAGAACGGCCCTTGTGAGCCGAGGAACTTAGAAGCTGGCACCACAAGCAGGTTGTGGGGGATGTGGATCCGATAACAGAGTTCCGTTTTGCTAGGGAGATCCGGGGTCAGCAAGACTTGTATTGGGTAGCAAAGACTAAATTCAGGGGAAGTAGGAAAAGGCAAGTGTTGACAAGCCGCGATGTTAGTCCATTAGTGATAGACAGCTCGTGCGGCCAGGCTGGAGGGCAAACATGTCACCGCTGAATGCTGTTATTTCGACTCCGTTGTTGAAAAGGAACTAAGTTACCCTCCACGAGCAGGCTGGGCGCTCTGCTCAAACAGTTGGTTTGCGGACCGGAGGAGACTCCGGAGATCCCAGAGGAGATATCACGAGCATACCGAGGCCAAAAATATGCCATCGGTGGGTGGGAACTACCTCTTGCAAAGAGAGCACGTTCATATGCATTGATGCTCTCGATGAATGCGCTCCAGGGTGCTAGGGCAGCACTTTCATCCTCTCGATCAAACCCCAAAAGTGTCCAAGCACTCAAATATTCGTGACTAGACGGCACATTCGGACTAAACTCAGGAAGCGTCCTTCCGGAAGAGTCACAACGATATCGATCACCCCCAGGAGATATGGTATCATCCGATATCTCCATGCCGAGCTTCACCAGGACACAACCCCAAATACGATGGACGGCAGTCTGGAGGGAGACATTCTAAGAGAAAGTCCTCGAGGCGTTTCTGAAATGCACGTAGGACGAACGGCACCTGGAAAGCCACATCAGGTTATCTACTAAGAGTAATATATTTAGATTCATACTCGCCTCGTTGAATATCGATGCAATCATGCAAGAAACTACAGTCGATTGCAGGCGACAAAAGCCCAGCACAATGGCTGATGGCTTGGGGTTGGACGATGCCCACGGCTCAATACTAGGTCGGATAGACAGGCAGAGTGAAGTGAAATCGAGAATTAGCATGACCGCTTTGATGTGGATATTTCACTCTGAGCGGACTGCGTGTACTCGAATAGTCATTTCCGGAAAGAAATGATACTCCCCTGCAGTAATCACAGACATGATGATTAACAAATTTTACTATAAAAAAAAGTGAGCAAGACTCGATTAAAAAATAGATGAAACTAGAAATGGCTAGCTTTGTTAAAATCTTACTGCCATCTTGCATGGCCCCCATTCGCATTCAATACAGCCTGAATCCTTTCAAGCACCCTATCAATCCACTCATCCAATGTCTTGGGTGATGGAGGTCTCGTAAAGCGCAGGCAGGAAATCACGCTGCAAGGGAAAACCGCCGACATAGAGGCACTGCTGTGAAGCTGTCGTGAGGCAAGCGTCGTGAGAAAGCTCGGAGCAAAGAGTGAGATAGGAAACCAAAGAGTGGTTCGTTATGAGTGATTGTTGATGTACAGAGAAAGGAACGCAACCTAGAACTAAATACAGCTTGTGATGGTTACCAGCGCAGTTGATCCACTATCACGCATCACCGGAAAAACCAGCCCCCTCAGGACACTAAACCTGGTGGCAGACCCAATCTCATAACCATACCCCAACCTGACATACCACGGTAGGGTTAATCCATCATTGGGGAATCAAATCCCGCTCTTGCTTTGCTGCTGGAAATGATGCACTGTGAGGCCTTCTTTCCAGCCTTGAAAATCTCCTAACAAGAGCTCTTTCAGGTAGTATCCAGGGATTCTAACCAGAGTTGATGTCTGGGGACTCGTCTGGCCGGGGAAGTCTTGTATCCATAGTCCTCTTCCAATTTCCTATTTTATTCACCATTAATAATGCTCCTCTTTTAGCAACGGTAGCCTTGGTGGGACAGCCGGACTTAGGGATACAGGGGGGCATCCCCACTCCTCTCCTTGGCTCTTGTAACTACCTTTTGCGCAGCAGCCTTGAAGACACGAATAGCCCGAGAAATCTATTATACTCCACATCTGCACGTTTATACAGGACATAGATCCCCCGGTTCCGATCTTCCTCCCTTCTTTCAGGCACGGGATGGGGCCATGTGGGTGATGAAGCTCGGGGGTGATTGCACCGTTGCTTACATACAGAAGGCATCATTTCTTACCGGACACAACTCCACACGAGTTTTCAAGAGGCAAAAAAGAGAGACCAGCGCCGAGCAGGGCGGAATATACCGGTATGCTACACCCGGCCACCGCTTTAATCCAAAAAGCACATGCAAGTAAGGCCACGACCCTGTGATACCTTCTAGAGCATCCGCAGAACCCACCGGATAAGCAAAAAATCAACCGCCCCCTCTGTAACACTGCTTCGGGTTTTCCTTAGGCAACCCCACAAAGTTCCAATTCCCCTGGCGCCCACTTTCCTCCTCCCTGGATAGAAGCCGTGCTTAGCGAAAGCCTAATCGGAACAAACGTAACCCAAGTGGCATAACTTAGATCTGCAATCCGGATCACCTCTCAGTTTCACCCTCACCCGAGGTTCCCGAAATCCTGGTTGTAAGGTCTGGCTGCGGTGAGAGAGAACGTGAGTAGGCTAAGGAAGAACAAGGGTGAGCCTAGCTAACAGCAATTTATCGCACAGGTACTTGTACTGTAAATGGGCCTTATGTAAGAGATGATCCCTGGATCTGAGGTTTCCGCGCAGGGCAGGGCAAGGCTGCACTGCACTTGTGCTTGAAAGAGATTGTCGTCGTCGAGAAGCATTAGTCTACCGTCTTGCTGCTATAATATTACATAATATTCAAGGCGGCTCACTCTTGAATTATCCCATGGACCGATGAGACATGCAGATTCACCGCCTTCCGTATACGGTAGCTCTATGCTGTGGCTCAGTCACTTTGCCTGAAAAACAACGATGAAATATCGAACCTTTATTGGTCGGAAGTTGCTTAGCCACAGCCTAGAGTTACTGTATACGGAAGGCGGTGAATCTGTATGTCTCATCGGTCCATGGGATAGACAAAACTTAGCTTGCCCTCATAGTAGTTTGTTTATTTTAACCTTATTTTTTTTTGGGGGGGGGGAATGGCCAAACCGAACCAAATATTATAATCACATTGGGCAGAAATGAGCGGCTGTGGCGTTCCGAGACGTTCCTAAATCCGTTTAATCACAACAGCACAGTACCGCACAATACTTTTTGTTTCACACGACAAGAGACCCATAGCAGCAGCGGGAAGGAGGCCCAAAATTTTGGTTTAAGCGAGGACCGATCCGTTCCGTAAAACGTCAGGCAGGGAAGAAGAGGAAAGCACAGGGGGGGGGGTAATAAACAACTTCCCCACCTTACCCAACTTGGCTCGATAGTGAAGACTATCCCACGCACATTCGGTATAAAACAAGATCTTACCCTGCTCGCCCGGGAGAAAAGAAGTCGCCGAGCACGGGGGATGTAAGCGCCACGTTGAGGAAGGGCGAAATGTGCCCCGAAATATCCCTGTTTTTCCCTCCAAATGTTTTCGGGCACTTTCTTGCCTGGTCTGCTCCCGCCCTCCCCTAATCTACCGCTATAGTTATGCATGAGAGCTCCTCCGGCGGGAGCGCCCTCTCTCAAGTCAAGCTCCGGTAGAACATTGTACCGTACCGCACAATCCGGACTCAGCCCCCCCAAATAGCCCTTCCTGCGTCCAATGATCCGTAGAAGCAGAACGCATCATAGTAGGGCTCGGTTTCCACCACCAGGTGGAACTATTCACAGAGTTGCGATAGGACAATTGCCATGCATGGCGAATTTAGTAGCGGCCGCCAAGAGTGAACCCCATTTCCTTACTAATACTTTTCGTTTGCCTAGCAGATGCGGCATTGTCCTGTCGGGAGATTGTCCTGTCACACACTGTGCAGTATCCACATCGCACACGTAGGAAAGTTTCTCCCCCCGCTCCCCTCCCCTCCCCCCCAGATGGTGTGCATATGCGCTACGTATATTAACTTACAAGACAAGAGCACCCCCAAGCCGATCCATACCGTGATCTGGCCTCGAAAAGTGGGGCAGGCCATGCCCACAAAAGTGGGTATCATGTACTAGTACAGTACTAGTACTCGAGTAATCGAGAGGCTTCCAGCCCAATGGGCAACCAAGTTGCTGGAAATGCTTCCCCGTGTCGTGTGGGCTGCGGAAGCTCCCACTGCCCTATGCTGTAGCTGTGAGAATTGAAAGACACCCATCTATCCATCATAACTTGGTTGCGGGATGGGGGCGTGAAGTAAGGAAGGGAAGTACTCGAGTATCCCAACCTTCCATCGTATAAAACACTAGTGCCATTTGGAACGGATTATCGGGCTATAATGGTTCTCAATATTAAGCTAAATAAGACTTCCCATATCATGCATATCGCAAAGGTCCCAATTCTTGCACGCAAGATCTGAGGGTCTCTATTCCTTTTTTCTCCTCTTTTCCACTTGTCTCTCCCTAGAGGTCCCTACGAGTAATGTCCTTGCACTCAATGAGGGGGAGGACCATGTCTAGCCTATCGGACACGCGGCCCTACAGGCCGTGGGTACATGCTCTAGTCCACAAATACTCGCTTGCATTAGCATGTACAAGTATAGTTACCGGTACTTCCGTTAAGGCGGCCTTCCCACCCCAACCAACATTTCAAGGTTCAAGCCCCGTCATCATTTTGGAGTCAACTTGCATTCGACCACCCCTCACTAAGACATGCAAGTGATATGCTTGCCATTCTCCTGTTTTTGCTTTTTTTGGCTGGTACCCAATTTTGTCTTCAAAAGTTGTCAACGAGCCCAGTTTCTTTTTTTTAAAAAAAAGCTTGGTGTCTGGATGAAGGCGGCGGACCCTGCGTTCCAGAAAGTACGGATTCCCTTATTCCACTTTACCGCACAAACATTGACTCCAGAAGCTCTTCATCCTTCAATACTTTCTGCGGCTAGTGGTGGTGTGTGGAAATCTTCGCTTGATCTCAGAAGAACATATGCTTTCGTCGAAGGCTTGCGTTAATCCATGACCGGTAAGACTAATAGAGATATTCCCGTCCGCTCCTTTCACAAGATCCAACAAAAAAAAGAACCCCCCCATTCTGCGCTCTTTCACAACTTGTCACTATTCTTTCCATTTCCAAATGGGAAGTCCTATTTACTCCCGATCCCAATTCCGAACATCCGCTTTCGGGTGGCTGGTTCGCAAGAATTGGTCACGCGAGTAGCTCCCTCACTAATCCCTCTCCCCGCATCCCAGACGGTAAATGCACTGCAAGAGCGGGCAGGAAAGCTAACACAACCATCTTCAAGGCAGGAAGAAGGGGTCGAAAGAGCGGCCAAGCAAGCGCAAAAACTCCCGGAAGAAAAGCCCATCTTCTCAGACGAATTATTCAGAAGCTGGCCCTTCAACAGAAGCATCCCCGCCCGCTCAAAGAAACACTGTGCCATCAAACATTGGCGCGCAACTCGAGCACAGGAGTTTAGGCGACGATTCCGATATCGCCCAGGAGAGCAACTATGTCCTATCTACTACCCAAGATTCGAGACCACGAATACATGCGCCCCAAGCACTGCCCAGCTATCCCCGCACAGTAAGAGCGCGATTGATTATTGCGGCGAGTTGAGGAAATGGAGCTAATTAACGTTGTTTCCAGCTCGTCGACGGGGTATACTACGTGCACAATCCAAACTCGCTCCCGGAACCACTCCACGTGCGTTTACCCCTCTCGATTTGAGAATAATAATAAAAAAACAATCGCGCTTTGCTTGTCTAACAGATGGAGGTGGTTATAGCAAGGGTATCTGAGCTGGGCAAGAGCTGAGCGAGAAGCTGGCGGTGAATTCATCTCGCGACATCCAGGAGCAGCTCGGTGGAACAATCGCACTCTCAGGTACTGGCGACTAGCAACAGATTTCAGTAGATTCCTAGAGGATAGCGAAGGCGAGGACGCCGATGAGCCTTTCATTAACAGTAAGTCGGTGGTCGACCGCCTTTTCCGGTCCGAGGATGTCCGCGCTTTGGGGGTTCTTGTTGACGGGTCGGTTGGTGAATTTCAGGCACTGACGTAGTCATCGACGACCGGAGCCAGTGGGTTAGTGCTGAGGATCACCAAGCTGCTCCGAGGCCCACCTTCAGCAATCCGATCCCTCAACGCCCTTACACTGCACCACCGCATCATTGTGACTACATTCCCTAAAATCGGTAGGTAGTTGTTTCGCTCAGGTTACAAGGTCACATACGAGCGCAAAGCAATGTTCAACCGTTACGACACGCGTGATATCGTGGATTACCCCTTTAGCAGAGAGAACTGGAGGGCAACGTGAGGAAGTGATTGGGAGAAACGATTTTCCGGGACTTTCTTTTCTCCCGTCTTTTTCCTTTAGTTTTGAAAATGATAGAGAAAGGTTTCTGATGGCTTGTTGTGTCTGGGCGAGCTGCAATCTGTTCGGGCAATGTAACGATTTCCCCGCCGGGATCTATCTTCCGGTACAGTACGGTGTATTCCCATATATTTTCCTGTCCACCACCTCACATCCATTGAAGTTCATGTATATGCTTTAAAACAAGAATGAAACCCATAGAAGTTCATTCGATACGCACATTTTCTAAATCTTTCGCGCTTCTTTTTCTTTCCTACCATCTGCTAAAATTTGCTCGTACGGCTATCCACAATCATTAAACTATTTTATCCTCCAATTTGCATAACGGGATTCCACAGGAACCAAGATGAGAAAGTCTATAGAAAAATAGCGAACCTCAGCAGCAGAGCCACAAGGAATATCAGGGGACGGTACACGTATCCGGCAGGGCCGCCGAGAGAAAAAAATCCGACAAGTAAAAAGTTAAAGAGAAAACCCCCCCCGGGGCACGTCAAGTTAACAGTGGGCCATCGGGAAAAGCGGCTTGGCTTGCTTAAACTCTGGACATGCCACAAGGGCAGAGCACGTTTGTAGAAGTACGATTGCTGAGAATGGTTCCAATTCCGTCATCGGTAACCTGTAAAGCACAAGTATAACACGCGGAAGTTATCGTGCAGCCCACGACGCTCCAACCCCAAAGCACGGATGCCTTTGAAAGAAACAACGCTGCAGTCTTGGCTACCTGCTCCGATGGCACCTCAGAAAGAGTTCCACACACCTGCCTTGCCTTACAGCCCCCACAGAGAAACATCGAGCGGATCCCCTCAACCCATCACACTCGAACACTATGCACAATCTAGCGAGCAGAACTTGCTGCGGGGAGCTTCGCAAGAACCCCGCACATGTCTGTGTAACCAAAGGCGTACCTCAAGTACAGTGCTCGAGTACCGGTACATGTTATCAACCGGCCTCCTAGAATAACCCCACAAATCCGGTAATAAGACACCGTCCAACCACCAAGTAGATATTCTCACAGAGGGAGGGAACGAGAGAAAAAATGGCTAGAGCCCATTCATACCCAGTGGGAATAGCGGTGAGAGTGGAAACAGCGGGTCCACTGCACCATCTATCCTACAAGACTATTCCCAAGTCGGCGGCCGGTGCAGGGCAGGATAAGTGGATAAGCGTGTGGGATAAACTCGATCTCCGCATAACACACCCCTCCTTCCTGCGCTCCTAACGGTGGAGATCAACAATCATCGAGCCCTGCCTGCCTCCCTCCTTCTCCTACCTACCTCCATCATATTATGCTCACCAATCGCCTACGGCAGGGAACCTTGCCAAGCGGGATTGCCCCAGGATTGAGTGAGGGCTTCAAATTTCTTTCTCACACTACTACCGGTACTTCCCTTATTCATAGGCGTTGCAGTTAGACTCGTACCGGGGAAAAAAGAAAAAAAAATACTATCCTGTACCCGGATACGAAAGGTACCCACAGTTCAATTTCGTTTGGACCCACAGATACCCACGGGTGATTGGCCATGCTCTTCCAATCACTTGGGGGTTTGCGGGAACTTTCTCGCCTGAGACGAGGAGTTGGCGAGCAAAATCTTAACAAAGGAAGGTTCTTCCCTCCCCCTTCCCTCCATCTCACCAATTACCCCCCAATCCAGTAGAACAGCATTGATCAATGATCAGAAAAACATGATCTGGTGGAGAGAGGACCGGAACAAATTCCCACATATACCCAAGTTATGCATTCTTACTTGTCTGGTCCAATCAATATCACTCGTATCGGATGGAACTGAATTAACCCCACGATTGGCTGATGAGATCAGAAGTAGTAGTAAGTAAGCACCGATTCAAGGGTTTTTTTTAGTTTTTATTTTATTTTTTTAACCCCTTTTTTCTTTTTCTCTCTCCCCCAGTGATTTCTAGTCTTCGCCTAGTCATCATTCGATCGCGTGCTCGGTCAAGTATGGTATTTACTGCACAGTACTTCACACCGCAAAGCTCTGTTATGTTATGCTCTCGGTAGTCGACCACGGGATAATGTCCGGTCCTTGTTCAAATGCACCGCCCGTATTGGGCTCGCCGGTCGGTAACCAAGCCAACCAGCTAGCTCGCCGGCAGAGTGCAGTGCAGCACAGCATAGTAACTTACGCTACAGGCGGTCGGTCCCCAGGGCCGAGTGAGATTTGATGAATTCCAGGTTTCTCGTAATCACAGATTGTCCATCGGATTTGAGTGCTTGATTTACCGAGCAGTGCGGCATCATACTTTCACAGGGCGGTACAGTACTGTACAGCGCATAAGTAGCGTCTCAGTAGCTGTAGTAAGTCACGTACGCTTTCAAAGGAAGGCTATAAGAATTGTAATCTCTCCTCACAACAGGAAGATGAATGAAGGAAGAAAAGACCACAAGGAATATTAATACCTTCACATGCTTATTCAAATAAAGCACCTCTGAACGCTCATTGGAGTGCAACAAGTGGCCGCTTAAAGCCCGACCTTATTCTAAATTTGAGCACTCTACGAACCGTCCATCGATACAAAACCCATTCGAAGGATCTAGACTATCCAAGCCAACTCCATCACTCACTCACACGTAGGGAATATATCGGTGCACAGTTCAACATTATATTCCTGGTTTATAGGTACTCGGCGTAAGAATAAGTATCCGGCGGGAACCGGCGACCGACAGACCGACAGTTGGACCAGCAACAGCAGACCAACACCGAATAAAAGCTGCAAAAAAAAAACCCCCCTCTCCCTATTGAGTGTACAATATTTGGATCTCCTCCTCCTCCTCCTCCGCTACCAATAACCTCTTTGTATTTTTTTCTCTTTTTTTCTTAGTATCCTCAGCACCTCCAGAGCCGCCCCTCGCACTGTTGAGTGAGTTGGTATTAGACCTGGCGGTCGCTCGCTGCCGGACATTTAAGCTCATCTTGAACAAGAATTTTAAATATAATAGCTAGAAGGAAGGTTTCAGTTCGGTTTGTGCGCCTCTTGTGAACGAAGATGCCCAGTTTAAGAAGTCTCTGCACCACCGGAGCATATTTTTTCTCTTCCTGTATTATTATCGATGTGTTATATTCTTGTAATTAAAGTCAGCGAGAATACGGTAGCCGCTGCTCTCTACCAGTACTGTACAGTGCCATGACTGAACACCGGACACCGTATAATAAATCGACTGAAATTCCCGGCAAATATCATACAACGTTTGTTCGTCCATCTATCTATCTACCTATACCACTACCGAGGCTCGCCTATTAGGACAAGTCTACCACCTGGCGGGGATCTACTTGTCGGTATTACGCCTGTATCTTGTAAGAGGTGTCATAGTATGTACTGTACAGTGCATGCTTTCCACCCGAACGAACAAAAACAAACTTGGTGTAATTTTCAATCTAAGCAAAAAGTCGAATGACAAAGAATAGCAGCGCGATAAGTTAAGTCCCTTGCGGCATGAGTGTCAATGTACAGGACAGTAATTTGCCCACCTGCCTATAATATTGTACTTACCTAGCACAACTAGCTTATGAGAAGTAAAAGTAAGAGTTTGTAAGAGATGTCAGAAGAGGGGTTTGTGGACAGACGGAGAATAAGTTTTTTTTTAAAAAATGAACCGGATATCCCATGAATGGATAGAAGGGCGCTGGAAAAGGCGATTTTGCGTAGGGCAGGAGGTCGATCAGTAGTCACAGTGTAATACTAATTAGTGCTGGCTAATAGCAGCCCCTCTCTACTTGTAGAATTCTACTATTGCTGGAAGGGTATCACAATCATGACAATAGTTTGCCAAGATAGGTGCTCTGACAATCCTGCACAATATTTGTTTGATTGTTGCTGGGTTTTGAAGCAATGGAGGAGGGTTGGTGTAACTACTGACTATCTCATGAGTAACTTCACAGTCTACCGGGCCTTATATGATAATATTATTATCATACCTAAAGCGACCATCGCTCCTGATAGTCTTGGCAATCACGTGACTTTGCTTATTGGGCAATGTCGTTCACCAAGGTCAATTCGTCGGAAGTACGGTAGGGTAACAAAACAACCTATCTTGTTTATCCGCGTTCGTCACCGGCCAGTATATTTCAACCACAATCAACTACAACAGCAACGGAAGACATAGAACAATGGCGGTTCCAAAGATGCTCCGCCAGGTCATTTTTTCGGATCTCACCAGAGTGTTTAATCGCAAGCTTCACATAAGTGCACAGGCAAGCTATAAACCCCCAATATTTGACGATGTTGTATACTAACTACAATATTTAGTGAGCCGGGGATGATGAAAACCACGGCGAGGGAGAGCACGACCACGAGTCTTCACCTCATCCGACCGAGACCACCGGACCCACATCGTGGCGGACGTCTTCCCCGCTGTTGAATCTGTAGGACATCATCAATTGCCTTTATTTGTTATGTAGCTAACAGGTTATCAGGGCTTCACAACAATAGGGCAGATACCGTAAGAACTCGAATAATCGGACCATGTGCTAGGTAGTCCGAAATTTTCCTCCTCTGGAAAAGGGTTGACAGACATGCCAAAAAACTTGCTCTCCGAGACAATAAAAAATAAAAAAAACATCAGACTTTACTAGGAGAGGCAATTCCAACGTCCTAGTACACGGTCCAATTATTCGAGTTCTTACGGCACAAACATGCACCAGGTGAAGAGAAGCTCAAACAAATGGTTATATACCCTCGCGGGTATTTATATCGCCAACGACGAACCCGACAGACACTAAGGTCGGGAGCAACGTCCCGAATCCGACCCCCCCCCTCCGCCAACACACACCACGACAGGCCGGATAGGGCCCCGGAGCCCAAGGACAAAAATGCTGGCACAGTCGAAAATGAGGAGAGGCACGAATCTGAGATGGCCTTGAGTCCACAAACGTCACTAATCATGGGCTAGGCCCTCTCCCGCACACCCCAGGAACGGATAAGTGTAGACGGCCTCCCAGGCCACCGGACACTTTCCCGGGTCTAGCTGTTTGGATGAGAGAGGCGTCGGGTGGCCTGGGAGCCGTCTATTTCATTGCTGGTGCCGGCATTCGACGTCCCCGATACTGCTTCTTAATTTTTTTTATGGGCGTTCGCTTAGGTGCTGCCTAGATTTAATTCAATTCCTTTCCACAAAGGTTCCATTTCGTTATCAAGTTTATACAAGACCCGCGATACCCACATGCCCATTCCCGGTAACCCACCAGAGCAGTGCTTCTTCTAGGATTAACGCCATTCTACTCCGGCAGCATCCACACAACTCCCTCACACCCATTCCTGGCAGCCCACCAGAGCAGTGCTTAGCCAGGCACGGTGTTAGCGGTGTCGGGATTGACCTTGCTCCATTTCAGGCGTTTCTTCATAGGTGGCAGCGGACCGCCCGGATACCATCAATCTGCTGTCGGAAAAGTGAATCCCTTGCAAAGAATTACTCCACCTTCTGCCCATCATAAAATGGTGAAGAAAAATTCAAAAAAAGCAAACCAACAAACGAAGAGACAAACATAATGAACCGTTAGATTTTAATTTTTTTCCAGCCTGAAAGGATTTCTGTGTCGGTTTGCCCCCACCCAAAAGTCTTGGAGATTGGCCCTTGAACACCAAAAGCCACGCTTTGCAATTGTTGGTATAGTGCCCTAACAAAAGTCATCGTTGGTGGTCACTTTTGCACCAAAGATGGTGTTATTCAGAGCGCCAGAACTCAACTGCCAAGTGTGCAAGTAAATCAATTCTTGGGAAAATAGTGGCACTGGGTATTCTAATTGTGACGTCTTAATGCTGAATCATATGATATAATATAAAATAAACTGTTGCAATGCAAAACTGGTGATTTTCAAAACACAAATCTTTTTCCAAGTGCACTTATACAAATTTCCTACACTTAACTCTAGTTTCATGATGAGTGATGCCAATTGACAAGCTCTGCAAACAGAACAAAGAAATTTCTTATAGAAATGAAAATTTTAGGTTCATGAGATCTTTAGCTATCTATTGATATATCATTCATTTCAATCAATTAAGAAGTGTGGAATGCAAATCATGATTTCAGCAACTCTGAATTTTGGTCGCTTCGGCATGTTTTCAGCGGTACCTGAGCCTACTAACGACGGGTTTTATTAATAATATTATAATATCTGATAATTAATTCGAGGCATATACTTGTAATAATATTATGGAGGTATAACTCTTAAGTTAAGTTTTGTAGGTTCCACGAGCAGAGTTGCGCTACTAGCAGGGGGTAAGGGCAGCACACCTCGTGCGTAGAACCTATCGTACAAAACCTAGGTGCTGCATGATACCTCCGTATCAGTTAACAACCGAAGCTCCAACAACAAAGGCAACATCAGACCCGTGATCGGAACTAACTTACGAGTATGATACTGTATTGTAGCTCTAGAAGTCGACGACTAGGTCCGAGCAAGGCAACCGATCAAACAATCGGAAAAAAAATATCAAAAATCTACGACCAAAGCGCAATTACTCCACGTTGATTGGATGAATTGCGAACCTGTCCCGGAAGGAAGCGGAGGAGGAATGCAGCATATAGCAATCCAATCTAGAATCTAGAGTAGAGATGGGAAATGAACAAACTCTTGCTGAAAAGAAAGAAAAAAAAGAACCCCACGCCCACAACGCCAGCACATGTTCCTTCTTCCGATTACATTCAAAACCATGATGAATGGCTTTATACGGCCACGTAGGAGGGAAGGAGACCCATTATTCGGACCGAGAGGGACAGAGAAGAGAACAGGGAGGGAGGGAAGGATGGAGAAAGATTTTTCACATTCTCTTCTTTAGACGTTACTTGTACAGTACTGTCCGCATTCCAACCGGTACTGTATTCCCAAATAATAGTTTCTAGCTGAAGACTTGACCACGTAGTGTAAAATGTGGGAAAAGTAAGGGTGGTAGGGCGTATGCGAGATCAGAAAAAAAAGAAAAGCCAACTGTCGATCATCTAACTTGGCGGGATTGTTCGACACGAGGGTTTTGTACCGGTTACTGTGATGTGCTGTGCTCGGCTGTGGTAAGTTATTATTAAAGTTAGTGATGAGATATAGACAGACAGGGGGGGGGGTTCTAAATATCAAAGCTTCGCTCCCACCCCACCCCCGCCGGGCAACCACTCCCCGCCATATCCGGGTCCGTTTTTCACCCCGCATCAACACAACGAGCTTAACTCGGCCGTCCCGGGGGGTTTGACAACGTCGAGGTTAAGTTAAGCATGGAACCGAAGCCGAAGCCACGTTAATACTGTACTAGTATTTCTAGACTACCAACCAAAAATAACTAAACGGCCGTAGGTGTAATAGTGATGAGAAAGATTTCCCGGTACAGTACAGTACTTCGCAAATAGTGGGTTTGATCTATGTATAGTTTTCTGACGAGTGTATAAAGTGCCTTACTTTTTTTAAGCCATAGGACGAGGGGATGGTTGATGGATTGACTGAAGGCTCTTATCGGGTATCACGGTTTCCCGGCTTAGTGAGCTGTTCACTATAAAACCTCTTAGCTATAGTCTGGCTTAGTTGGCGGATTCCATGGAAGTCTTTCTCGTTGTCACTGCGTTGTACTTAGTTATTTTGGTGGCATTGCCGTGGCACTGTTACCGTAGTTGTAACTGTACTGTACTGTACTGTATCCGTGTAACCTCGTGCAGATCCTCACTACTATTCCCCGAGTTATACGGTAATGATCGCGCACAACTTACAGGTACAGTACCTTTGCCTTGTGTAAAGTACTGCCTAGCACGTAGTTGGTGCCCATGAATTGTGTTCCCTCCAATATGACATAAAGTAGCCACAGCTTATGGAGGGGCGCCGTTTACCAAACGTTACCCCGTAAGAGTTACACTTCCGGGAAGAAACCGCGATAACACCTGTGCTCGACCTTTTTTTCTTTTCCTTCCTTTTTTTTAAAAAAAAAATCTCCGGAATGTGAGTTACGTGTCCGTGGCCCATGTCATGATGAATTTCCGCAGAATCCGGTACGTGTACTGTGAAGCCACGAATTTACTACAAGTGAATCACTCATTTCTCTCCCACCCGGAGGCTTTGAAAGACGTCAGGTACTGTGCCCTACTGCACCAGCCTCTTACTGGCCCGGAACTAGCAATCCAAAAGGTGCGTACTGTTGACCCCACTTCCCAACTGGTGTCCCCACACTTGGTGCTTCAGAATACGGGATATGGTGTTGTAGAACCCGGTTTGGGGGGGTGTTTCCGCAGTGCTCGTACGAGAACTATAGGTCGGGGTCGGTGTGTGTGCACAATCATGCTTAGGGGTTAAATCGCACACCAGTGTGTTCCAGAGTACGCAGAGACTGCCTTATACCCGGATAACTATCTCCTGGGCACTCACTATTATCTCTGAGGCGGAGAACTCACACGTATAGGTAGTGCGACCAGAGCAGGAAGGACAGATAGTGGAGCTACCATACATGTCTAGCATCATAACCGAGTACTGTACGAGCAATTTCCAGCGGTAAACAATCCTATGTTAATTTCAATCGAGGTCTGGCCGCGCTTTAATATCACAACTCATATAATCCGGTTCATGTAGGATCACCCACGATAAGTCACCTCTCGATCAATTGTGTTGCGGATAAGATTATATACCCTTTGTAAACTCCTTGCAGTTAGCACTGCCCCGCATGCCCGCTTACCGTACGTTAGCTGCTTTGCTTCGGTTTGCTGGCTGCGTGTATGCGGGTTACACCTACGAGTACGCTCCGAGTACTGTACTGTACAAGTAGCAGGGCATCCTGTGGTTACCTCCTCGTATGAAGAGCTGGACGAAAGTGCCTCATGCTATATTTTTTTCCCTTACCCACACCCCTATCGGCTGCACAATTATCTTGTGCTTGTAACAAAAGCACTTTTTTTTTATCGGAACCACTCCTGCAATATCTGAGCATGCACGCCGAACAAATGGGGTTTTGATATTCTCACCTTCAGCCGTAGGCATATCGGCAGGCGGGAAAAAAAAAAGAAAAAACACGTTGAAGTGCAGAAGGGAGGAAGAAAAAGAAAGAAAGAAAATATGGGCTAGAGAACCTGACTGGACCAAGATGAGAATACTGCTCGAGTCGAGCAAGGAAAAACCGTGACAGTCGAGTCATATGTCTGATACCGACGACCATCATCATCAGGACTACATAGTAATCGTGGGGCATAGACCACCCCGCAGAAGCCGCGCAGTATTCCCCAATTATACCTCTCCAAGAGAGCTTGATCTGATTCCACATAATGTAGGGCAGTGTAACGCCATAGCTCCGATCAGTGGGGGAGGATGATGCAAAGGGCGCATACAATCACGGTCATGTGACTTGATGTGTCTCTTGTTGAGTGATGGGAGGTGGGCATACCGCGTTATATGGCGCAGAAAGCTACCAGTATGTAGGGAGGCCTAGCAGGAAGTCTGCGAGATTGTTGGCATGGTAAGTCAGCGTCTGGGGAAGGAAAAAGTAAATGTATTTCGCACTCCGAGAACCATAGCCGCTAGTGGTTGGTATTTTTGTGTCCGTGCAGTTATTGGTAAGCTGGGGTAGCTGATAGCACTGGCTTTGCTTCCCTATGCTTGTGAGCGATCCCTCCTGCAGTTATTATCTTAGGGTTGGCCCTTAGCACCACGAGGGGTTTCCTTCGGGTAGTTCCTAATGTCTTCGAAACTCCAATCTAGGGGCCCAATGGGGAGAAGTCGGGGGCGGCTTTGGTTGAAACCGTATATATAAGTACCTACAGACGGCGTGACCCAGCGCAGTTATGATGCATTTGCGGGTCCAACGAAAACCCTTTCAAAATCAACGCCTGCAGAGATATTTCAGGTGTGGGAGTAACAAAAATCTTGCATGGGTTTGAATGGTACCACCGTATCCTTGGACATGATGCAGTCTCTTGTAGTTCCGTACTTCTCATAATTTTCAAAGGGCATTGGCGCGTATGGCACTAGCGCTATACGTTATCGCTCTTATGATCCACCGGTCTTGGTAGGCTCAGCAATTGTACTTTTGGTACAGGCGATAGCTACGGCTCACCGTATGCGGGCCTCAATGCACACTTCTAAAAATGTTTGACCTCGTCTTGAGGTACGGAAGAAAGGGAACTATCATTTCTGTGTTTCAGCAAATTGATCGCCGGCTGTGAGCCCGGAAGTTTTTCTCAACCCAGGAAACCTGTATCACACTTCAGCGAATGAGCCGGGTGGAACCGTGGCTAGCCTGCTGATTGAGTTTCAATATCTACAGGCATCGTGCCCTATGCGTAGAATTTAACACAAAATGACAGTCTGTAGGGTAGCCGCAGATACCGCCAACAGCATCATCCACTAATGCAAGGTTCCGTTAACGGTGCCGGTAGTTGTCTTTGCCACCGTGATATTGAGGATATGAATGCTCTTGTCGGATTGGTTAAGGTTAAACAGAGTTCTCCAGACCCAATTTCACCTGGGAAAAGCCTAGTGATGCATTAATTGTGGTTCAAAGTTATCATATCGAGCAGCGATTTTGTGCATGATGCTGGTCCCTTGTCTCTGCGAATGATCGTATGCTAATTCAGTATACGTGTATGCTGCGCCCTTTGTTGGGGGTTTTTCTATACAAGTACCACTTCTACTCAGCAAGGCCACCCCGGAACACCCCTGCATAAGCTAGCCACAAAGCCGCGAGAAAACACTGCTGGTGTTAGTTTCCGTTGAGTGCCTGTAACGCACTATGACTTACCGATTGTCAGCTCTTGCTCCAAGAGCATTAGCTAGTGCTCTTAACGAAATGGGGAACTGGAGGATATGGAGATTTTGCAATCGCTTGATGGGCCTAATGGCTGTAGTGCGGGGTCTCATAGACACTAGCATGCATCTGAATATCTTGCGGATCGACCCTAAAACTTCTATTTTCGATCTGAGATCTCACAGCTTCCTAGCCTTTCGGGTTAGACGGAAACTGCGTTGTGAGCTCAGATATGACCTCCCAATTCGCATTGCGCTGTGGGGTCGCCCTCGTGTACATGGTAAACAGAGCAAGTCCCGGAAACCCACCGATTGTCGCGTGGCAACTTTGTTCGTAGTCTTCACCGTTTTTTTACCTGCGAAAGTTGTGTGAAACGTGGGTGATCTGTGATCCGCAGTAGTATGCTTGCATACAAAGAAGTACAATACTCCGGAGCGCCCCCTTGCGTCCCATTTCTAGAGCATGTTTGCTAATAATTTGCAAGCTGGCATAGATAGATTCAGGTTTCCACCTTCCGCTTATTCCGTCCCTAACCAACAATACCCAACCAATGTGTTCCGTAGATTCGGGGCAAATAGTTTTAGAGAATGACTTACCACAAGTTCGATGGCCAGCTGCGAGAAGCGTATTGAATTTCCAATCGTGGGTTAGCCGGGCTTCCAACAGCAGGGCCTGGCCCAGAGGCACCCTAAAACCTGTCTTATTTGTGCCAGAGTCCGGTACGATGTCTGTGGACACAAGGCGTCACTTTTTGTGGCAAGTGGGAGTTGCATACCCGGAAGACTGAGCCGGTTTGGACTGGGTAAAGAGGATTCTACCTCCCGCCAAGCTCGCAGCTTAAATCTTTTGTCTTTGGGAATATATGCAGTTTTGATCCAGAGAGTGGCAACTAACCGGAGACCTAAAGGGAATTCATGGCGGGTCAATGGCTTCGCTGACCGTACCGGTTCCATGGCACGGGTTGGATTTTGACTTCGGTAGAGCTTTGCTTGTTAATGAGCTATGGCCTCACAAACCATATCACTTTGGTAAAGAGATGGGAGGTGTAACCCTTTGGCATTTCGTACGACATGAAACGAACCTTGCTCATAAATTGAAAGGAGAAATATCTTCCATTGAACAGATCCATCTATGATACCAACCATTTTTTGATCCCTATTAGAAAATTGAGAAGAAAGCCATTTCGAAGGTAGGAGAAACAAACTGTTTGAACATTCCAGGACTCATTGATGTCACTAACCCACGAAACCAGCGAGAACTCCAGCCTCCCTCCCCATGTACCGGCGAAGGGTAAAAAGAAGGATAGAACATAAAAGTACAAACCACCCACGATTGGAACCCCCGGAGAAGCGAGAAAGCAATAGAAAAAACCATGAAATTGCAGGGATATCTAAATTGTGACTACCTTTTGGAAGAAAGGAGAGAAAAATGCCTGAGGAAAAAAAAGCAGAAACTAAAATGTATGGTATATGCACAGTTGTGGCCGGACGGATCACAGGAGGAAGGGGAAAAAAAATAAACAGCCGATAACACCCCATTTTTGCCAACTAGGAAGGAATATGTAACGAATGAAGGAAGTAAAAATGCTATGCTGAAATGAAAGGCTCCGCAAGAAGGGAATCTTTGGAAAAGAGATCCGGCTATAGAATTACCTTGAGTAATTGCTTCCAGTATCTTCAGCCTTCCGGCCGCCAAAGGGCCCTCGCAGCCGGAGCACCCTTCTTTCTACGGCTAATTTCAACATGGCCCCCACCACTCTGTCCATGTCCGATAGCATAAAATACGTTTTCCTCCCAGAACAAGTTGTCCATCTGGGAATCTTGCCCGTCCCAACCTTGAGCACCTTCGAGTGGACCTCCGCTACCCTCATCGCCGCTTGCATCGTGGAGGATATTGCCGTTCTTGCTCCCACTACCAAGTCTTTCCGCTGAGAGTCGTTGAGCAACCCGGAAGCCCCATTTGCGACGTTTCTCCCTCTCTTGGATGATAGCCTTGACATCGTCATACCGCTTTTTTATGCTCTGGTTTCCCATGCCGAAATTCTCATGCTCAGCGATCAATTTCAGAATATTGAACGGCACACTTAAGATAATAGCAGAGTAGATCCCCATTATTTGCGATTCCGGATGTGGAGTCGACTTGGAAGTTGTTTTCGGGGGCTGGTTGAGTTCCTTAGGGAACCGAGAGAGCTTTTGGCTTGAAGGGACGTTGCGGTTTAGCTTGAAGTTGAGTGGGAGAGACTGGACCAAGAACTCGATGACGTCCATAAATAATTGGTTTTTCAAATCCTTATAAGGACTGTTTCCATCTCCTACTTTCTCTGGTTCGTCTAGGATAAACGCTAGAAGCCTCTCCACCGCACCACCCTGAAGTTGCATCCCCCACTTTCTAATTCCCCAATTCGCTTTCTGAACGACCTCCGGAATTCCCAACAAGTCGCCTGCCGCGAATAATTCAATGCTTCTCTCCAACATCCTAGCTTCCTCACTCATAGCCGAGCTAGCTAGTTGGTCGCTATTACCGGATGAAGCGTTGCCGATACCATCGGTAGGCGGTTTCACTTCATTGGAACTTCCACGGGTCCATTCAAGAGTTCTATGCTGTGGATGTGTAGGATCGAGGAATGCATCAAGTTCCCAATCCGGGGCACCATACAGGCTTCTTAAGCCAAGGAGAAAGCTGTCTTCACTCACGGCCCCGTTGTTAGTCTCAAGTGACAATGTGAGTTTACCGTCCAACAAGGGATGATTTCTAGATTCGGATCTATCTTGGGTCTCATTTCCATGTTCCATCTCATCAGCCCAAGAGGTTTTGGGGGATATCCGATCATGTCCTGCCGAAGATGCTATGGTATCGACATTTTGGATCGAAATCTGAAGTAAGTCATGTAACTTGGCTGATCTTGCAAGGATGAAGGAGTGTGCATTGTACTGTCGAACAACTTGACCAGAACTTCCCATCTGCTTTATGACTAGAAAAACATCTGCAAAGTTTTTACTCAAAAAATGTCCAAGCGTGTACGCCTGGAGCCTCTGGGCTGCTTCAGTATTTGCTGGAGTAAAAACCTCGCTACGGACACGTAATTTGTTACTCTCATGTGTGAATGATCGCTTCTCCGACCGGCGTACTGCGTAAATCGGTTCCGAGTGAATAGGAATGTGAGAGGTTTGGTCATAAGTCTGTTCGGTATCATTTTTATCAATATCAGCTCCATCGTCTGAGTCAGATGGAGCTATGAATGATATATTTCGAAGACGAGGATTATAGTCGCAAATGCTGGATTGTCTTGGCTTAGCCATCCGCGATCCGGTGAAAGCACTGCTGTCCTGTGGTTGCTCAGGACGAAGAGTTTGTTCCGTAGGTTGAGCCAAGGGAGAATAGGAAAGTTGAGGGCCATGGGAGAACCCTGGAGGGATACCAAAGGGGTGAGTGGGTGTAAATGGTGTTTGCGGATTTGTACTACTTCCAACCTCCGAAGTATGACCCGAGGTTTCCATTGTCCCCTGGGGCTGGAAAGGAGGCATTGGAGGCAGCAACGATCCTGTATTTGGGGGCGTGATATTTCCCGGAAAAGGATACTGTGCAGGGTAAAACATTTGGGGTTGATTTTGAGTCTGTAGGAAGAAATGTGTGTGATGCGGAATTGGCCCGCTGGAGTGTGGAGGCCCAAGGGGTGGATATTGCGAACCGGGTGGCAGTATGTCATGGCTAGCGAATTGATGATAATGTCTGTTAGGTTGAAAACTGTTCGTATGTGTGCTTTCGTAAAACTGGGGCTGCTGATTGGGGGAAAACCTTGAGTGCTGAGCAAAAGCCTGATCAGGGATATCCGACTTGTGGCCGTTTGAAAAGAGGAAATCAGACCGCCCACCATTCGGAATTAACCCATGCTCGATTCCTACTTGATGCAAATTCTCATGTTCAGATTGAGCGGCCTGACCGTTTGATTCAACAACGGGGCCGGGAAGCACGGTTTGTTGAGACGATGATTGCTGTGGAGGTAAACCCTCATACAAGGACGACCCTGGCAGGCCATATGCTACGGGCTGCTCGGTAGAAGAAGTGACCCCGGCTGTAGTAGTAGGAGTTTGTATCTGTTGCACACCATCAGACGGAGACATCATACGTGGCTGTGATGTAGCCAATTCGTTGCGGTTAGCGTTAAGAGGTGATGGGTCGGGCTCCATTGTAGCAACTTGATAAGATTTCTTTGGTGCTGAATATTCCTCCCCTTCTCTACCTCCAGCCAAGACGATGGCAGCTGTCTCCCTCGGTAGTGGCGTTCCAGGAATACCAGGTTTCAAGGGAAGACTAGCGTGCCCCTGAAGCCCGGCCGGGGAAGGCGTTGAACCCGTACTCGCGCCACGGCCAATGCCCTGCGCAGGAAACTTCTTCGGTCTAGGACCCATCGGAAGAGCTGGGGGGACAACAGCAGTAATTGATCTACGGACAGGTGCTTGGGCAGGTGGGGGTCTAGGAGGTAGCGATGCTGGGAGGGTGGAAGACGAAGGGGGGGGAGGCTTAGGGGGGGTTGGAGGAAGCTTTTCCATGATGAGGCCCCTACAATTCTTAGATGAGTATTCGGTGACGAGGTGCTGAAGAAAAGGGTGAGGGAAAGAAACTTGACAACTAACCGAAATAAACCTGGCAGCGAGAAATGCTGGGTTGAGCGACGCCTACAGCAAGTAGGCTGGGGGAGTCCTGGTGACGATGATGCGAGGCGGTATCGATATTGATATTGATAAGAGGGGTGGTGGTTGAGAGGGAGGGAAGGGAGGGGTTGAAGAGAGCTGTGACGAGGCGTGAGGAGGGGCTCTGGGCTTGGGGAAACGGTCTTGGGGTTGGCTGCAAACAAACATGAGGAAAGAGAAAAAAGAAACGAAAAAATGAAATAGCCACAGTATTACATCATTGGAATTTTGCACTCCTAGGGGAAAGGCAAGTCTGAATTAGAGAACTTAGAGACCATATATTTTCCATCATAGGTGATATTATACGGCTAGCTTTTTCTACGTCCACATTTTCTCTCTCTTGCCGGTAATTTAATTACTCGTAAAGTGGATTGACGTTGGGTACGGATTCGGTGAAGTCAAGCCCCCGGCCATCCTTGGCATGTTATATAATGCCAAGACACTGTCGGCCTTAGTCTAGCATAACAGTAAATCTGCCAGGACAACACAGTGCTTTTGCAAGAATTTGCCCGCCTTGTGATGGGTTGTTGGCATCCACGTACAGTACTTCCTGTCTCTAATTGAAAATTTAGTTATATCAGGTATTTAGGTTCCGCGATGACCTTTCTCGTACGGCCGCTTTAGTGCTAAACACGGATTTAACTCCCAGTTTTGTGGAAGGTTTCCTCCAAGAGGCCAAGGAAAATTCCTGGTCTGGCAAACTGATTGGGCTCTGATAAAGCCTGCGTGCCATTATACGTGAGTTTGAGCTACCACTCATCTCGTCGGAAGCTAACAAAGGAGGAACCTCGGATTGGAATCAACCATCGCCCGGAATCATCTAGGAGGTTCGGGAGTGATCCCTACTCGATTGCCATCAAACCTAGCGCTGGAGGGCGGTGAAACTTACAAAAGATGTATGGACGATAGAAGGAACGGGACCTTCTGCAGCCGGCGACGGGTGGAATATGCACGTAGATCTCACAGCACACTGGAATTTTCAAGTATCGGCTAGGCTTCCTAAGGGCGCAATTACGCTAGCCACAGTCGTTGAAAGCCTGCAAAGTTGATCATTTATCATGATTCGTCACTCGAGCTGGCATCATCCTTTGCTTCCAAAGATGCCATCGCTGAATTCCTAGACTCGATGATACTCAACTTCCTTACTGTATTCAAAATATCAATTACTAGAGTCTTGTTTTCTCATTTCAAATTATATTAATGCAGAGGGCCTGAATGCCTGAATGCTTGCGAATTCCGTCAACTGCATCTCCCTACCGATTCGATTTCTAGCATGGCTAGGTAGTTGAGAGCAATATAGAAACTCCACATCCACTTCACCTGCCCCCTTCTCTACTAGGGTTGAAATCATCAAGGTTAGGCCCCTCTGGGGAGAGGTTGGTACTCGACTCCATCCCTCAGCTCTGAATGTCTACATCCTACAAGCTATAATGTTGATGCTGAAAGTGCCCGGGGCGGATGAGGGAGTTTTGGGTTTTGGCTCGGCCAGTGGTGATCATGCCTGCGCCTGCAGGACTTGCCCAAAATGGCTTGTCTTAGGCTTTTAGGTTTGTTTCCGGAGGAGGTAGGATTTCTCCACTTAACACACCGCGACATTGTGCAAGGAAATTTAAATTAGGGTTGTATTATAATGGCTAGTTTTTTCTCGTTTCCTTTTAGGAAGCGTAGCTCTTGTAGCTAGGCCCTCTTTTCTCTAACATTGTTCAAGGCTACCCCCGAGGACCCCCGAGTCGACGCAACGAACTCATTTATTACCGCTGCTCTAACTAAGACCAGTGTGAAAAGACCAAGACGACCGGTTTGGCCCTGGATATGGGCTATCTACGGTAGATCGCTCTGGTCTAACAGTTGACGTAGTTTACAGGCTGTCTCCGTAATTAATATGGAGCGGTGTAGGGTTCTTGGGGTCAGTTTTTGGAGGCTCATCAGGGTTATTTATCTTCTTTGTTCGTAATAAATCAACACGGGGTCGAGCTCTTCCTCAGCCTCTGGCTTGGCTGGAATATATTAGAGACTAATACTAAACTATTAGCCAGATAGCGTTGGCTTAGCTTTCTTCTAGGACGGGAGGTCGAAAAAATAGACTCGTGTCATTACCCAACTTTGGTATGAGAGGCGAATCATGTTTTGAAAGACCTATTTCCCAAGGCCGACAGCTAGCTAGACAAAACAGGGGAAGGGATATGTCACAAGAGGAAGAAATGCCAGTGTCAAAGCACCAAACTCGCAGGAAAACCTAGACAAAGGAAAGAAATCGAAACGAAAAGAAACATCAAAACAACAGAATTCAAATCAAACCCGACGACAGCAATGACAAGAAAACTAGAAATACCCTACTCTCCAAAGACGCCCAACGAGTTAACGCCAACTATAGTCGTAAAGAAATCAAGCCGTTATATCTATCCCTAAGCCCTCCGCCAAATATTCATACTCTAAGTCATACGTGTGGGCCACCCTCGCTTTCCTCACGCCGCGTTCCGGGCTCTCACCAAGAGCTAGCAGTTCGTTATGAACTAGTCTGTGGTGCTGCCGCATGTTGTCTCTTCGTGAGAAACCCTTCGTTCCCTTCCGTGTACAGCTTGGAAACGGGCAGTCATGTTGCGGCTTCCCGTGAGCATCTCGGTAGTGTCGCTGGAGCTTATGAAGGTGAGTGAAGATCTTGCTGCAGTCTGGCTTTAGACACGGATGCTGCTCTTTATCCTCGGAGGAGCTGTGCGGAGCTGGTGATCTAGGGTTGGGTTAGTCGGAAGAAGAGGTCGGCCGGACACCTTCGAAAACCCACCTCACAGGACTAGGAGATGACGAGTCCGATTCGTTCTCGTAGTAGTGTCTCGAGTTGAAATAATGGCTGGGGTTGAAAACCCGGATGTTTCCGAGCAGGTTAATGGCATAATTTGCTTTCGGGTGCTCGAGAGGCGGTCGACTTGGATCAAATCGTTGACTTTGGCTGGAGATGTTTGCGGGCCTCATAATAAACGGTAGTGACGCCGCCGCCGGGCTTGGTGCTAATCCTCCTCTTGAATTATCCATTTCTGTGAACCAAGGATAGGCGGTTGGGGTGGTGTTGTATAGAGGCTTTGAAGGTGACGGGTGCATTAACTAGGCCTAGAGGCTCACTGAAAGTGCGCGGTCTGCGTAGATGCGTTGGCTGTCTGTGTGGGAAGAGGGCTCAAGGGGGGAATAATGTTATACTTATTTCGCGGAAGAGCTAAGAGTCCGCGATAGCGCTCTAATACCAACCAGGTTGGCAACTTCAGCTGGGTTGGACGGAAAGCCGTTTACGAGATACTCTTTGCGTATGCTTATTCGAGATTAATTCCAGCTTGTTCCTTGTGAGGGTGGGAAGGGTTATGCTGTTCTGTTTTTGCGGCTACTGTAATATGACATTATAGAAGCCTCTTCCAGGTTTCGGTTTTGCTATCTAGGCTTCCCTTAGCGTACGGACATTCGCCACATCTAAGTACAGCACTGTGCTATAGCGAAGCTGGATACGTCTTCCTAGTCTCCCTATCTAGTACCATACCATACCAGATCATATGGTGCGTGTCAATGATGCAAACGTAATGCAATATACTGCTGATTAACAAGCAGAAGGGTTGACTAACAATTTCCCCTCCTTAGGGGATTTTTCCCCATAGAGTCACAAACTAACTGCTCGAAAATGACATGGTGTACGATCCACAGCGCGAGGGCTAAAGCAAGTCTAGATAAGGCATATTTCTCAAGTTTCTGTCAGTTTTGGGCTTTGCGTCCTGCGGTGCCGATACGAATTGATTTTTTTAATGTTACAACGAATGAAAGGAGGGCGGAGAACCAAAGAAAGTTATCGGTTGGAGCCACTGAATACTGCGCTGAAATGCAAAACGTGGGGTCACGACATGGGGCACGAAAGTGAGAATGTGATCTCTGGTACTCGAGTATACGTATCCCAGGCTCCTCACCCCATGCACTATGATCTTTCATCAAAGTCTAGACCTATCCACTTGTGAGAGGGGGATGCCCGGCGGGACCGGGGGGTTGGGCAACGCGGCCACTGCGAGATAGTTTTGCTGCTTGAGCACTAGTTGCTGGAGCATACAAGTGCGAAATCTCCCCCACGAGCGCCGAAATTGTATTTGATACGCTGCGATTTCCTAACTAGTAAGTCACAAATACTTTCACCCTTGTACTAGTTATTTACCCGGGAATTTTTGTTCAAGACGCGCAGTCGGGTATTTGGATGGCCGGCCTTTGATTGGGGAAAACAGCACATCTGCATGGATAGCAGACCCAGCACCTCACCCCGCGTCAACTCCAAGTACGATATCTTAATATCCCCACTAGAATTCCCCGAGATGGGAACTGTGGTTTGGGCAGGAAATTCCAATTAATCACTGCCTGATCGAGAAGAGAGGGCTAGGCAACGGAAAATCTTCTGTCTGGCGCTCTCCCGAACCTAGGTCGCTTACTGACGCCAGGATAATGAATGATTGAACTTACCTATTGCAATTCGGCCCTCGAGTGACCATTGATGACGGCAAAAAAGGAAATAAGGACCCGGAAAGGGATACAGCACGACGAACCCCCACAACAGGCGGACCCTAGGGCCAACGCAGATCCTAAGTGTGAACTAAGGGTGCATGAAAAAGTAAATCTGGACTGATAAACGTGAAGGTCGGAGGAAATTCATCTTTTGGTGTTTAATTTCACTGCACTAGACGTTAATACGACTAGCCAACCTATGGAATAACAGCCCACTGGGACCGAGCTTCCAGTCGCTGGTCGGGCCAGGACGCACTACTTGGATGCCATCGACGGGCGATCATATTTTTGTGGTCTGGGGATCGGACAAGTAAGTTGCTTTTGCGTGCCCTACCCTCTCATCACAAAAGAGAAAAGCAAAAAAAAAATACAAAGGAAAACACAAAGGGAAAGGGTAGCGCTAGGTGTATGTGCAGCCCAACCGGTACCATTTCTTCTTGAGCTCAGGCTCCCACAAATAGGTCCTCGTAAAGCGCTAGAAACCCTTTTGGGATCGTATGGGAATTGAGCTTTATCGAGGGACATAGTTGGGACTGGGTGTGGCCGGGACATGCACTTTGCAGACACGTAGCATTGAAGACAACATTATTATAGGTAGGGAAGAGGGGTGAAGGGGCCCTGGTGTATGTCCTTATGTGAATCGCTGGACATTGAGGAAACCAATTCATCCCTTCTGGGGATTGGGAGCTGAGAACATACTGTACAATTACTTGACAAACCGGAATTCTACAGATTCGGTCGAGGTGAGCATGGCTCACGTGGAAGTGGGGGCCCCAGCGTTGGTAAACCAGGATACACTTTCGCATATGCCCGGAGGGCATGAACAGCTTGCTATGCTGAGAATAATGCTGAGCGAGGGGAGAGGCAAAGTCGGTATCAGCGATTGATTTTGGTTTGTGAGCAAGATCTTTTCCCAGTATCATGGTCTGGCCGTTGAATCCCCAATCGCGTTTGCTTACAGTATTACTTGCCTAGGGACTAAGCATTTGGGCCTCAACTTCTACTACATTTCTATGCCAGCAACAGAGGCAACTCATGATCATCATTCTCTGTGGACACCCGGAAGGCGAGACTGCTTACAGGAGGCCACCCCCACCCCTGGCTAGAATAGATACACCGTAACTCACAACACTCCCGTGTTAGAATTATTTATATACACCACCTCACTTTAGCTTTTTCAAATGCGACCAACATCACCTGGGATGCAAGGGACGGAAGGACCAAATTCAAGAAAATTACTAGGCTGATATATCTTTCGGGCTTCCAATCCAACCCATCAGAAAAACGTTCAACTTAATCTGCAAACGAACCGATGGCGACCAATTCAGCGGGAGCCTAAGCTCAAGACAAACATAGCGAACCTGGTAAGCCTCTGCTCAAGATTCTTGGGCGGGGTCCCGTATTTCTGCGACTGGGCTCTCCAGATACACCTGTCCCCTCTTAAAGCAAGGCCTCCAATGAGGCTCTGAGCCGCTATTGGACTCAATACGTTATCACAAGGGTTTATGCTTTTCCGGTGATGCGGTCCAAGCTCGCCGAGCTCGGCCAGCACAAGGGTCGTCGCCGGATCTGGCATTCTCCTCGTTCCTAGCAGCCCCAATTAACAGCCCATATTTGCATACAAGTACGGTGTCGTGCTAACCGAAGTATTGTGTGTAATGTTACACGCGGATTGATAGGATACAGTTTGACTAACGTAGTCACAATTTGACGCACCCAGCTTTAAGCGGACATCTTGGATCCCCGATAACTGTACCAGTGCGCATCCAGTCAGGTGGACGAAGCCGTTTCAGTTCGCTTTTCGCCCAGCCGCTTTTCGTACAGCCGCAACAGGCGCACCACTACCACAGCCTTGCATCCGAAAGTTGAAAAGAATGGAGCCTCTGGCACCTATCGGTATTTTATCCATAATCTCTATGGAGCAGCGGCATGAAATTTGGGTATCCCCCAAATAAAAATATAGAAAAAGTGCAGAATAATCCTCCTTCCTCTTTCAGGATTGTTCCCAAGTGGCATACTTACTTAATACGACGCGGACACAACAATCCACAACCTACCAGAAAATACCACGGTTTGTTGGCTCTCCATTTCTAAAATTATATTCAACCCTCCCCGAAGTACTAATCTAGACTATCAGCTTTTTTTTTCAAGTAATGGAAGCCTCCCGGATGAATAGTGGACTTTGGACATTCGAAATATGGGAACCCTTTGTAAGCGCGGGGGTGGAAACGATCGCGTTTACAATAACTGTTTGGCGCAGCTGAAACCCGATCCGTGCCACAGATGGGCTAATCAGACGCCACTCGGAGGGCTTGGCAGGATGCCTAAAGAGCGAACTGGTCTGGAAAAAGGGAAGGCGTCTTTCACTTGGCTATTAGAGTACGTTTTGGTATGAGACTGGCACTAGCCAGGGGCCCCCCAATGCGCTCCCAGGGGGGAATGCCTACTAACATACCGGTATACTTTTTAACATGGGCTCTTCTTTGATTTAGCCTAAGTTTTGGGGCTCGGGATTCATCCTCACCTGCAGTCGAACGCATACCGCCTAAAAAAAGGATAACAAGCACTCGCAAACCCAAAATCAAAGCAAAAATAATGCCAGAGGAAGCCATGAGTACTGCATAGAACACAGGAGAAAATTGAACGTCTATCAGTTCTTCCTTTAGAATAGATATCATCTGGAAGCCGGAAAAAAAACCACTACTCATAGCCACTCAAAAGCAGCTCCGAGTCAGGAGATATGTCTTACATTGGTCAGGAAAACTCGCAAAAAAAAAAAAAGAGGTTAAACTCGTGAAATTAAAGCCAACAGCTCAACCGGTCTTTGGTATTTTCATTTATGTTTCCTTTAAAAACTAATCAAATGAAAGGGAATCACACAAAATTTAATACATAAAATTGCTGCTTTTTTTCATCCTGCAAAGTACTAGCAGTGGGTGAGTAATGACACCAAGTGTAGAAGTAATGCAAATATCCAATACAAATTGACTGTCTTGACAATATCATTACGATCTTTACTTAGAACCCAAGTGCTTAGATTTCCTAGCATGTTTTCTGTAATGTAATGTTCATTTACGTAAATTCTTATATCAAGTTCTATCATTTATAAAATCCCATGATTTTTGAAATGTTATGGTAGTTAGTAGACACTTATTGAGAGTGGACATTTTGTATGGAACTTGAAAGCTTAGTAGAAGTTAGTTTCTTTTATAATCAAGAGTATACTAGAATGTGAAAAAATATCTGTTAAACTATTACCTGATTGGTTGAAACTCAATTATATAATGTGAATTATGCACTTGAATAGACTTAAAGGATTGATTTTTAAGAAAGAAAAAGATCTGTCAAACTCTTGGCATAGGGACTGTAGTATAAAGTGTATTTTGAGTAGCTAAAAAGGCCTCAAAGCCAATTAAAGAAAATTTGACAGGTATATTCTTTTCTATTTCATCTATCTAGGTAAAATTAAAATCAGTCCTAACTACAGCAAGTGAATTCTCTAATATGAGTCCTTTTATTACTAGATATTTGCTAAAACACACTAAAGTGAAGAGTTTGAAGTCACTAATACTAGTAGTAGCCAACTACCATTTGTAGAAAAAGCATAGAAACAAGTTAAAAATATAATTTGCTATATATGAAAGTATTTATATAGAAAAGTAGAGAATTTTTTCCTTCTCTCCTTCCAGAATAGTTAGGAGTAAAACTTCTTTTTCCTTAAAATATCTTCCAAGACCATAGTTTTTATATAGAAAAGATACTTTATAACATTTCTTACATAGTATATGTGCTTTTATATTATCAACCTTAGATAAAAGCCCAAAATAAATAAATATATATATATATATATATATATATTATAATATTACCACAATGTCATTATTATCATACTTCAAATATGCCAATTTTTTTCAAAAATTTCGAAAGCCACTGTTACAATCCTCTCCTCTCCGGGTGATACTTGCAGCAGGTAACCGATAGCTTGCTAACGATCACTTCTTCCTTGCCCAATAGCTGTTGCGATAGCTAAGTCCGTTGACTCCTATCTAGCAACGTCGATCGCTAGGCTCATATAAGACAGTCGTGTCTTGATTTCCCGAAAGCGTGATAGATAAAGATCTTTATATTGAAAGTATAGTGTATGAAAGAACTTAGATGGTTGCGTAAAGAACCCCAATCTCCTGCCCCGAGGGTGCCCTTATATAGGGGTTCTTCCCTCAACCCTAACCCTGTGTGACTCATACCCTCGCGTCACGCGACTCATGACTCATAGTGAGTCATAGTGTGAAATCCATCAGCTGACTCGTCCGAGTCAGCTGCGCCCTATCTCGCAACCAATCAAAACTCATAAAACCTGTCATGTGCCCTAACGGGGTCACATGCGTGAAACCCATGACTCATAACTATGAGTCATGTGCGAAATACATAAACCACATGACCACAATCGTGCGTTATGTCAAAACCACATGACCACAATCGTGCGTCATGTCAAATATCAATTAATAACAATAACCCGATGACACGCTATTGCGTCGTCATGTGAAAACCTATGAGTCAACTGATCTCATAGTGTGAAAGATAACAAACCGATGACTAATAACCATTAGTCATGTGAGAGTCTGCCTTGCTTAGTCACCGTTTGTGACATTAGCTCCCTTCCCTCTGTTGCATCGGTCTCACGATGCTAAACTCCTTCCTTCCACTGCATACCTCCGATTTGGCGCATCCTCTGTTTGCATCGATTGTAGGCCTGTTGGAGTTTCTCCTTTTCCTTATCGAGCTGTTCGAGGTCGTTATCCTTTGCCACAATGATTTGGGCAGCGCGATCGAGTTGGCTTCGGAGGTCTGAGATCTGTGTTTCGAGAGTTTCCATAGTTTTTTCGCTCCCCTCTCCCTCCAGCCGTATCCTCACGGCTTTTCTCTTCCTTTGTTCCCTGGTGTCATTCTTCGACAGTTCCCCTCTTTCTCCCGCTTGTCTGGGGTAGTATCCGGCGTCCACCTTTTCCCTCCGGTGTTCCTTGCAGTTGTCGTTAAAACAATGCTCCCAGTTCGTGAGGTCTCCGTGGGCCCTTCGAGCCCTTCGCTGACGAGGTTGTTGTTGTGGGGTCCAGTCCTCTCCTGGGTTCCATCAGCAAAAATAATACTCTGCGCCAGGGGCGCCCCATGCGTCTGGCGCACCTAGCGCACATAACGTCAATCGCGAATCAGGACGTAACGTCGATCTGACGTTGCGTCCTGATTTTGCGTCACCTGATGGGCCGCGCCCTGACGCTATCCTGACACGGACGCTACGTTCTCTGCGCCCTGACTGCGCCTGGTCCTTTGCTCTTGCGTCCTGAACACCTCTGATTCTCGGTTGCTGCACCAGGGCGACGCCTGATGATCC
>Ga0307507_10002033_pt1 | contig 43862 bp, 43 predicted proteins | sample 7_EM_MG_FD_207223 | JGI IMG/M metagenome (GOLD analysis project Ga0307507, IMG submission 207223) | Populus trichocarpa ectomycorrhiza microbial communities from riparian zone in the Pacific Northwest, United States - 7_EM | ecosystem: Host-associated > Plants > Roots > Unclassified | place... | reverse complement strand
GGGTAGACACAAGGAAGGCACCAGACCGACGGCAGCCAGAAAGGACCGTCGCAACCAGACAACCATTCGAACGACTAGCTAGCGAACACCAGAGCCTCAAGATCGGCCTGTCGCCAAATCGAATCAATCAAATCAAGGCCTCCTAGGGAGGTACACCAGATACCAAACGGACGGACGATCGAACATCGAACAATCGAACATCGATCGAACTGTACCCGACCGACGATCGTACCCCACCAACGATCAAACCAAGCGTACGACCCGACCGACGAACGAACCGGCCAATCAAATCAAAAGTTCGGAACGTCAAAATAAGGTTTCGCCAAGACGCTAACTGGACCCTTCTTGCCCTTTCAAATCAAAGCGAACGACTTCCTACGACCAGTTACAACAGACGACTCCCACAGCACCACAAGCTTGTAGATAGGCCAGACACACGGCAGGGACCTGAAAGAACCAGACACGAGGCAACAAGCCAGAAACGAGGCAGGTCCTGGGGCCAGACACGAGGCTGATGCTAGATGGACGATTACTAAAACAGTATGGAATGATCTAAGCAGTACTACGACTTAGCTGGATACCAGATGGACAGTCACTGAATGACACTCAGTTGAGAAACCATGTCACCATCAGCGAACGAACACCGTTCAAAATCAAATGTGAAATTTGCTCATTAGCAAAGCACATAAACAGATCTACCTCCGTCACAGATCAAATGACTACCCCGAGCACAGATCAAAAACATCCACCTCGACCACAGATCAAACGTCTACCTCGAGTTCCACCTCAACTACCTACCTCAAACATCTACCTCGACTACAGCTCAAATGACTACCTCGACTACAGATCAAAAGAATCTACCTCGACTACAGATCAAATGACTGAGTCGGTGACCGAGTCAGTGACCGAGTCGGTGAGCGAGTCAATATGCAGGCGAGTCAGTGGTGGTTTGGCAGGGTACCATAGTCGGTTACACACCCCCCCAGATTTGACGGTGTAGTCAAAGCTGTAGAAAATAAATGAAGGTAGAAACTGTACCAGAAACAGGAAATTTAGATACAATATTAGGAGTGGTACAGGGTAGGGTAATGGTGAGGCCGTTGGCTGTGTTGCTCGTAGGGCTTCTGGTGACGTTGTAGACGTCGTATTTGGTGACGTTGCGGTCGTCGCAACTGGTGCCGTTGTAGGCTGGGTAGGAATTGCTTCAATTGTATCCGAGATATCGTCTTGAAGTCCTTGTGGTGAGGTGATTTGATCTGCATTTGAGGCAGTCGTTTGATCTGTGCTCGAGGTAGTCAATTTCCCCTTTATTGTCTACACCTTTCATGTATATATACCACCTGATTTCCATAGATTTACAATCAAGTCGCTCACTCAATTCTCCCACACTTGCACTGTTACACTATCAACTATGCCTTCTAATCGTACTTCCAATGATATAGTCCTTGTTTAGACGACTCAATATAATGTTTAGCCAAATCGGGTCGCTAAAAACTCACCACCAGAGCCGTGGCCGCTGCCCGATTTTACAACGGCTTTATATTTCTCATCACGACAATTTAATTGCATTGATCTTATTAGTTGGTTCTTATCGATACCGAGTGGACGAATTTCGGCGGGTTAAGGGATAGAGATGTTTATACGGTCGTCTGATTGATTATATAGGCGTATATATGGGCATTTGTATGGGCGATTGATTAATTAATTAATTATAGACGTTTGGCCGTCGAAAACGGACTCTGCACCTGTACGTGGTGACGGCTACGAACCTGGGTCTTCGAAGTTCAGATCCAGAGCCAACGCAGAGACGTCGCACAGCGTGCGGATGGGACCTGGTGGTGGTTGTGAGCATTGTGGGCGGTGGTCAAAAATTTTCAGATGGTGAGATCTCGAAAACCACTACTGTTGGCCCTTTACAATTCAGCTACTACGCTGTTCTCCTATCTAAGGCACCTGTACGATCCAACATGGATGCGCAGCATTCGATAGCATCCCCTAACCCTCAATGGAAAGCATCAACGACCTCACATCGACGGACGAGCGAACGAGCAATCGAACAAATATACCCCCCCTCCCAACCCCCAGGGCCATCGCCCGCGGAGCATGCGGTCACTCGCCATCAACTACTGAGTACTGCCTGGCAGCCTGGATAGCACCGTACGGTTTTCCCTGTCTCCTCTCAAGGAGTGGTGACCCTTGGCGAGGGCCTAGCAACTGGGGCCTAGGCACAAAAGATACCCAGACACACATCCCGCTCGCCTTTCGGTATAATGGTGGTTTATGGATGAATCCCCCTTACGCCTTCGATGGCTCTAGGGGGGGGGGGAGAGGTAGGGCGTATATGGCAATAGTCTACAAGAGATATCATGCAGGGGATGGCTGAGAGATGGGACACAATTATAAGCACACGGCAATCAGTTAGCAAGGCCGAGCTAGGACGTAGTGAACCCTAGCTCTGGATAAGCTAAGGAAGGAAGCAGTGGTTCCCAAGGAGTTCGAACATCTGAGGACAGGACGTAGCCGTAGGCCCGCAGGGCCGCTGCTACGGACGGACATGGCAATTCGGGGGTTTTCATCCTACTGAGGTGGCTCATAGGGTTTTTCCTCCCCCAACATATTAGGGGTTTTCTTCCTGTAAATTTACAAGTTTCCCCTATGTACAGAGTAGTCTGTGTGGGCCGCGAAGGATCCGTATCAGACGTTAAGCAATGAATCATCTAATTATAGACGTTTGTAGAGTTGTATAAGAGCCGTTCGCAGAGCCGTTTATATAGGTGTCTGATTGATTGTATGGGTATTTGATTAATTGATTGATCGGTTGGCTGATTGATTGTATAAGCAATTATAGAGACATTCGTACGGGCGTTTAATTGATCGTATGGGATTTTGTAGGACGTTCGTACTGGCGTTTGTATAGGCAATTGACCGATTGATCAATTCATCTTCGAAGAAAGCCACAACAACCAATGACGTCGAGCTGGTGACAAGCGAGTCTAAGCGAGGTGATCACTGTGCGAATGCAGGAGGCAAAAGTCTGGCGGGTGAAAGCACCTGCAGTACAGTGTGCACAACTCCTTCGTACGGGCATATTCCCGGTCGCACATCACTTTTATCGATAGTATGTGAAGGCAAACGCATCTCCACGAGAGCCTTTAGGCGTTCGTTGCCTCCTGCAAAACTCGCGTCGTTTTGAGGCGTTTAACGCGTATTGCGGATCAGCGGCGTCAATTTCCGAGACAAGTCTTAAATGTAACTTATGTCTGGGCATGACGACCTTGCTATCACTGAAACCCCTTAACTACACCTATGAGATACACGTATAAACACCTCGGATCACCATTTGATAAAGCCCATCTGAAATATACTCCCGTATCGAAGCAGTTTCTGCGCCAACGGGCCCTACGGCCTCCACTGTCTTGTTGCCAAGTCATCATGGCCGAGGACACCTCACCCTTTCCCATTGACCGACCGGGTTCTCCTTCACCATGGGTATCACCCTCTCTCGCAATCTTATCATGTCCTCAACTCGACCGGTCGGTGTCGACTGCCTCCTCGGTCTCTTCAGTCTCTGGGAGGTCGTCAAGCTCGCGACTTTCGGAGAGTGGCGTCCCGGGGAGGCGGCGAGGTTACATGCGGCCGCAGGCGACGGTGTTTGCAGACTCGGCAAGACATAGGGAGAGTGTTATGAATCTGGGCACTATCGCACATCTACAGTACTACTTCGCGAGAACTGGCCTGTTGGACGGGAAAGGGGCACAACTGGCGAAGGCTCGGAAAACCAGTGGAACGAGTTGCCCTGGGACTCCGACAACCGAAACTCTGAACACTCTATCATACCTCTCGATATCGACTGATAAGGACTCGGCGTATAATGGATCTGGCCTTGCGCTGGACGACTCACATCACGGGGATGGATTGGTGGAAAGCCCAATCGACCAGGAGGACGCTTCGAGCAGCTGGGAAGACTATCAGGAACCAATGATGCTTCCACCGACTGTCAGTACATACAAAAACACGCCAGTTTACGTGTCTCCACCCCCAGACATGGTCGTTCTGAGAAGGGAACTCCTAGAGGCCATAGAAGATGCCCTCAAAGTGTTAACGGAACTAGAAAAGGGACAAGCACCAGGCCTGGAAAAAGATAGTGCTACCGCAGAGTCAGAGTCACAAGGGTGGTACGAGATACAGGGACTACATCTTCTCGATGTTGTTACCTTGGCTATTCGAGCCGCCAAGAACTACTATACTGCACACGAACACCCTCAACGATTATATTCAATCAAGTCAGAACGGCAGATACGGTCCGAATTATATCAAGTTCTGGACGTTCTCAAACGCCTGGCAACGAGGAATTTTGCCGATGGAGTTAAGTCGAGTGAACGGGAGAGTATTACATCGTGGGCTCTGAGCATCTGCCAACTCCTCGAAACGGAAGAGGAGAAAGAACGGCTCGAACAAGAAGAGCGGGAACGATGGAGCTGGCGTGAGGGTGATTGGAGTGGCAAGGAAAGAGAGCGAGAACTACTTTTTCTACGGTCCTTTGACCCTAATCCCGAACAGCTGCCCGCGTGGACCGAGCCTTCAGAGGGCGCACAACTACCAACACCGTTCCTGGAAGCTCTTCAAAACGGCCTACGTCTGATCCATCTACACAACGAGCTGGTGAAAAAGTCGAGACGGCATTTTGAGGAAATCAAAACCTATCACACGGACACGGCGAAACCATACCGCTGCGCCGAAAATCTTCGGTATTGGATCAAAGCAGCAGAGCTCAGGTGGGACGTGAAGCTCGACGTCGATGTAATGGGTGTGGTCCATGGTACGGACGACGCGGCCTGGAGGAAATTCGATCAAGCCTTGTTGACGTGGAGCAAAGGCGTGAGGGAGGAAATAATATCAGAATGGAAAGAACAGAGGAAAGCGTCACAGAAGAAGACACCGACACTGCGAATCGACGCAGGACTACAACCGGAAGTGAGTAGTATGGCATAGAGGGCATAGAGAGCGAATGGGCTTTTTTGGATTTTGGAAATCTGTACAGGATGCCTTTTTGGCTTTTACGGATGTTGTAATATGGTTTTGAGATTGGTGGAGATGACATTCTGGCATATGTTTTTTTGGTCCCTGACAACGGCCTAGCGTACGCCTTGTCTCTCTCCATAGTTTGAAGATACCCCCCCAACTCTTACAGTTTCACCGCGCAGAGCCCAGTGCGTCGAAGTACATGCGTGCATTAGCAAAGTGATGAGTGTATTGGTTGTTCCACACACTACACAGTGCTTTGGGCGGCCTGGGTTGGACTGCAAGGGCGCGGCATCGTCCCCTTGGTTGTCGATCGTTCAATCTCCAGCGGAGGGGCCGTATCCCTGCTCGTGCCAGGGGTCTCACCAGGGCTATTGCGTCTGCGCCTCTTTTATACGGAGAATATGTGAGAGGCCGCTGGAGACTTGCACTGCATCTGTTCTGCAGCTCACAGGGGAAGCAAGAGTTAAACTCTCTCGCTCGTCGCAGCGCTTTAAGACGACCTCCGTTGTTGCCACATTTTTTGCCTCAAACGCGACGAGGGCCTGCAGGTCGCGTTAGGGAATCATCCAGCCTAGGTAGGGACAATTCCTTTTGCAGCTCGCCCTCAACTCAACATTAATTCACAACCAAGAACTACTCCTACCAGCAACCTTTGTTATCGAGAGCCTTCGCTCCTCCATGACGGCTCGCAGCCCAGCAAGCCAGCCGTTCACGACTTTGACGACCCCATCGCCCGCTTCGCCCTCCGATGCCAGCCCCAAGCGAAGCCAACGTGGCCGACCTCATTCTCACATAGAGCTATTCACCTCGACGCCCACACATCCGACTGACACCCCGGATAACGCCACTGACACCCCACTGGACGGCCGCCGCATCGTACGAAAACCCTCTCCCGGCCTATTGGCCCGCATGAAACTTTTAGACATCCGGAATAAGAGCCGTGTTGTCTCAAGCCCGGTGCTAGGACAGGACAAAATTGGGAGAATACCAGAGAGTCAGCTTCGGGAACTAGACAATTTACACAGAGACAGTTCCATTAGGGTCCAGCGACGAGGAAGTGCTTGGAGCGGGCCTCACCCTGGCCTTGTGCCTCAACTGACTGGAGACAGCGTTCCGGCAATGGATCGGGACCCGCTGCCTAGCTTTGAAAGCGACCATTCCTCAATTATTAGTACAAGTGATAGGATTGTGCCGTCCGACTCTGAGCAGGATGATACACCGGACACTGTCGGGGAGGATACACAGAAGTACCGGTTACCGGATAATAGCAGAACAAAAAGTCTTTCACAATCCATAACAGAGACAGTAAATAGCTCAGAGCAAGACTTGTCAAGAGCACCTACTCCTCCGCCGAAAGATCCACCACGAAATTCACAAGCTTCGGCTCTTGATGGGTCTGACACCGAAGGTCAAATCGACGTCGCATCATACTTTGCACGACGCAGTCACATTGCCCGGGCTAATTCTATCTACACATTGTCCCGAGTGTCGTTCACCAACCAGATTCAACAATTGACTTCCATATCATTGCCACCTGCATCCTCACTGTCATCAAGCATCTCGGCAATACCAACATCGACGGCTGCCGGGCGGGCGTTGCATGATGCTGCTGGGCAAATCAAGTTATGGATGTCGAAGGCATCCGAAGTCCTGAACGGTCTTGATGCAGAAGATGATGTTGAATGGGCTGCTGCAGCAGGAAGAGAAGGTCTTGCCGAGGTTGATACCGCAATTGGCCGTTTTGAAAGCCTCGTTACAGTCTACATCACAGCGATTGAAGAGCTGCAGTCACGGCCAGACATCTCGATATTACCAAGTAAGGACCTCGCGAGACTTGTTGGACAAATGGATGAAATTGTCCGAGATTGGCAGAAAATTAAGCAGACGTTGAGAGGAATTAAGGGGCAAGTGGAGATCGCAATGGAGTGGGAAGAGCTCTGGAACACTGTACTGGGAGAAATCGGCCTCGAGATCGAAAACCTAAGTCGTCTCGTCTTCGAGATGGAAGAGCGCCGGCACAGGGCGATTACTGAATCAGTCACCGAATCAGCGGAAAAGTTTGATATCGCAGAACTGGAGACTATTGTCGAAGAAAAACCTCGGCAAGCCAGGGTCAACAACCGATTCAGCCTACCCCCAACCTTCTCAGTCAGCTCCCCCATCTCGCCAATTCCACAAATCGAAAAGGAGAATTCGAAATTGCTTGCACTTTTCGCAAGAATGCAGCCTCTCCGTGCTTCTCTTGACTTCCTTCCAATGAGACTGTCCTCCTTCCAAGCTCGAGGGAGTAAAATTTTCCCAACAGCCTGCGAGGAGTTGAACAGACGGAGGGATGTACTTGAGACAGAAGAGAAAAGGCTCGAAGCTGACGCTGATGCATTAAGAGAGGAACTTGGCGAGGATAAGTGGGTCCATAGCTTCAGACAAGCCGGTAGCAAAGCGCTCGCTATGTGGAACTCACTCACCAAGAGCATCCAAAAGCTCCGGCAAGCTATTGAGGAAGGAGATGATGAGAAGCTAGCTAGCAGAATCTCGACGTACAAGGATAAGAGAGAGCATTACCCACCGTCAATGAGGAGGGTACTAGAACTTATTGACATTGAAATGAAGAATCGGTCGACTGTGAACGGCGAAATTTTGAGGATACAGCAAGATGTACGACAGAAGGTGACTGAGCTTGAGGCTGATATACGAGACATGGATGCTATTCTGGAAGACTTTAACTCTAACAGGAAGCTGCGAGACTCGGTGTCAACGGTTTTCTCTGCTCGAACAGAGCATTCCATGTCTAGCAGTGCCATCGACACGCCCGGCAGTTCACCAGCATCTTCCGTGATCCTTATGAGTCGCAAGAGCAGCGGTCACGGACCATCTACACCCAACGCGGGTAGCAAGTCTCGGCAAGGCAGCTTTGCCAGTTCTAGATCGTCGGTGCCTACGAGTAGGAGGTATTCAAGCGTGCCATCGAGCGCCAGTGGTGTAAGTCATATTCCCCGCAAATCGTTAGGCTCGCGGCTCGATTCGATCCCTTCCTCTTTCCCGTCGTGCGTTAGTCCGAACACTCCGACGTCTTCAGTTCGTTCTACCACTCCCCGATCTGACAGATCGGAAACAAAGCCTCGGTGGAATGCTTCTACGAACTTGAACGACACAGTCATCGGACATAACTTCAAGCCTCTCTCAGCTACCACACCATCTCCCCATAGTAAACTCACGCCACCTCGCACCCTTCGATCGGTCTCTTCACATTCCGCTATCCCCGTTCCAAGCCCATTGAGCCGCACCTCCGAATTTTCACCGCCAGCAGCTTCCACTCTCGTCCGCCCCTCTTCAACCACACCATCACAGCAACCTCCAACAAGCAAGCGACTCTCTCTAGTTCATTCGCCCTCAACGCCCCTCCGGCATGCAGGCTCCAGCATTCGAGCACCAAGCACCAGCTCCAATATTGCCACCGTTGGCAGCAGCAATCGCCGTCTCAGCACCATGGTCGAACCGGCCGAGTCGGGGGACACGGCCGAAGAGTCTCCAACCTCTAAACCAAAGCCTGCCCGACCATCCAGCGTAATGAACAGCCGGCGAAGCAGCCTGCTACCCCAGGCCAAAGGCCGCACATACAGCGGGACGGGGCGGGACAGCCGCATGGGCGGTGGACGGGAGAGCCGTCCCGGCGGGCGCAACGCCAGCATGAGCGGGATCATGACGGGTGAGGAAAAGCCGCGCTGGCGAGGTTAGACGCAAGATCCCACACCTTTCCGCTCCTCTCTCCCTCAACTTCCACCGTTCCGAGCCCCCTTTCTCTCCAACGAGCTCGCCTAGAGCTCTGTTCCTGTAGTTGATGCTAGATGTTGGCTCCACTCCTTGTCCTTTTTTCCCCTCTCCAAATCGCGCTTGTAGCGTTCTTGGTCTTATTTGGAGCGTGGAGTCGCATTTCTTGGTTTTTTTTTCGAAATTATCCATATACCGTAGGGCCCTTCCACTTTCTTCTTCTTTTTTTCTCTTTGCATTATACTCTCTCTGGTCTTGGAGCCGCTTCTAGGCTCTTTTGCCCCTCGCTTCTGACACGCATTATGTGTGTGCTCTTGTCGGAATTTCAAGGGGCCTGTTTTGAGCTCCAAGGCGTCTTTGGCGTGCTGGTGGGACGGTGTGTCTTAAGGATGGATAGGGGGGTACTTTATGTTCCTTCTACCTTCTTTCGGTGTGAAAACTGAGGGGTAGGACTTTGTGGATGAGATGGTTTGTGGAAGGGGAATATGAGGTGGGAAGAATTTAGGCTAGATAGTCCATAGTCGGTGGTGAATAGAACGATTTGAAGATGTGATTTGGGCCGTGGGTTCTGTATGCTGTAGTTGGTGTTGTTTGCTAATTTGGCGGGGAGGAGAAGATGTTCATGGTTGTGTTGGAATAATCCCTTGGCCCGTCAGCGTCCAAGGAGCAAGTGGTCCGTGCGCGAACGCCATTTTCAAAACTACGCGTGCACCATATAGATTTCATCAATAAATTACCTACTACAATGCGAACTACGGTTCTGCAGAAAGGATAAGCGCCGTCAACCTTATATCGAGCGACTTAACCCCCAAAATTAGGCGTGTATCAAATTACTATAAATTAAAAGCTTTATTCCTCAGTACGGGCGTTAAATTCAGGGCTAGTTCTTATCGATAACCGTGAATCACGAAGATTGGGCAAGTATGTCCGATTTTCTACTGTGAATAGATCTAGAACTGTACCAATCTATGAGGTCCACACAGATCTACACTACGGAAAAGACAGTTATCACAGCCAGTAGTAGTTCCCACTATAGGCTGCGTATTATATTTAGAAATTTTGAAGATTGTGGAACAAATACAGCTGCAGAGATTGTGCCTATCCCCCGCAACGGTGGCGGCCACACGGTAGGCGGCCCGTGCGGGAACACCAGAATCAAAGGTACGCATTACCCATGATTCAATTAATATATTTTTATCAACCATGCTCTCTAATCGTACTTCTAATGATATAAACTTGTTCCACCGACTCAATACCCTATTCTACCAACTTGAGGCCAAACAACCTCCCTCGAAGCCCTGGCCGCTGCCCGCATTCGAATCTCTGCGGGTTGAGGATTTTTTCAGCACACCCTAAAACCTATTGATCCTATTGGCTAATACTTATCGATAATGTGTGGACGAATTTTGTCGTTGCGGGAGATAAAATATCTAGACGTTTAATTAGCTTCCGTAAGCAAGAATATCAATACTAGGGAATATAAGTTCAAATCCATAACGGTGGGATGGGGAGTGCAAGGCATATTGGCGACTGCTCAGGTAACGGCTGTACGTAGTGGCAAAACAAACTGAAGCAAGTTTATCGCGCATCCATCTGCGGGCCCCGGAAGCTCCGCTGCAAGTCTCCACATTTTAACCGTATTTAAGGGTTCTGCCTCCCTATCAGACTTAATTGCCGAGAAGTCAAAAATAGACCAGGGTGCGCCACGCAAGTCAGAGCACTAATAAATGTCCAATCGCCAAAACGTAGCAGTACCGATCCGTAATGAGCTTGGAGCCTTATTGGAATGGTCAGGTGAACCGCTTCCTTCTGTTGGCTTTTACGAGTGCATCGTGTTTGAGGGAAGCGATGCTATTGAGATGAGGGACTATTTCTAAGCCATGGGCACTGTTACACCCAGGGACGCTGGTGCGGATGGTAGCGACATGCTCTCAGGGTAGCGTTTGGATTAAGGTAGTTCTAGTGGGTTTTCTGGGCAATGCCATGCAACGACTGGTTCCAAGGCGGTGCTGAGCACTTTGTCAGGGAGCCCGCGGTGGCGCATCCCAAGCATAGTTTGGCGGCGTCCGCCAATCCAGGCAGTCCTGGTGGGGTGATCACTACCACTTCCAGCAACATGACGTTTCGCAAGACACCGATCAAGATTCGAGCATACGTCTTTTACCATGTACCGCTACCCAAGCTGCTCGCCTCCCTTCATGTCTGGCCCGGAGAAATTTTCGACTCTGCCATCATTACTTTTGTTGCTGTTTCTCAATGATTTTCCGAATTGCCCTAGCACTCTACAATTGCACACTGGCGGAATTTGAGCTGTCCGCTCTCTGTTTACACGCTCGCCACTCGTGCATCGAGACGGGTTGGCCTACTCTATATTAAGCATTCGAGCTCAATACTTCAAATTCTCCTGTCCACACGTTCGTTCCCCATAGTCTGAGACAATTCCCGTTCTTGTTATTTCTACCCACCACCTCCAGCCCCACCTCCACCGTCGCTGAAGCTTCTCAATGAAGCAACATGCATCATACCAGCCCGTCTCCTCCACGCCGCGGCGGAGGTCGGTCTTCATGGAAGTCGGTCTGGTAAACGGAGAAACCTTTCGACGACAAGCAACCACGCCAATCCTAATACCTAATCTATCACCGAAGCGCGTGCGTCCTGTACACTGTGTCCGATTTCGAAGCAAGACGGATATCTTCGAGGAAGAGGAGAAGAGCAAGGACGAATGGGAAGATGTCGACCACACTGACTCAGACCGCTCAATGGCCGAAGACGATGGGACGCTGTCGACCATGACACTACGCCCAAACACACATCTTAGAACTTACTCGCGCCTGTATCGACTAGGTATACTAGCATTCCTGCTTGCTGTCACGTTGCCACTCTTACAAAACAACCCGGTTGTGGGGGGTAATGGACATACCCTATTTGGTGCAAGAGGAGGTGTCATACCTAGCACTCCAGTCGAATATATGGAGGAAGTTGCGGAATTTTTAAGGCGAGGCGATACTCCTACTGACATTTGCGCAAGATGGAGCCATCAAAGTATGTCTATCCTCTTTCAAAACATAGGACGAAATGCTGATGAAACACAGCCGCCTTGGTCAACGGAACTCTCTATATTTACGGTGGCAGGAAAACCACTGATGCCCAGCAAACGAGTGATACTTGGGGTAAGCGCCCTGAATGACCGTCGCTCTATTCAATTGACCTCACACTCTCATAGATAACGACTTCCTCAGCATGGATCTCACTAAATCGTGGCAAATCTCCACACCCTCGCTGACGGGGCTCGCTCAGCCTTCCGGTCCTCCTGCAGTTGCGAACGGATATCTATGGAATTCGCATACTTCTCTCTTCCTCTATGGCGGCGAGTTTTCGGACAGTCCGGTCGAGACTCCTGTCGCCTTCGCCATGTGGGAATACGATATCGAGTCCCTATCATGGATTCAGCACAGTAATCCATCGACATCCTCCGGCCAGAATGCCGAAGGCGATGGCCAGGCCATTCAGCGTGCCGCTGAAGGTGCTGGATTCAGTGTCTCAACGCTTGGACGAGGATGGTACTTTGGTGGCCATCTCGACTACTTGACTACGCAAGACTGGAGTATCCAGGTCGCAAGAGTCTACTTGAAAAGTTTGGTCGAGTTCACGTTCCCCGGGTTTACTAATAATGCTGTTAATGCGCTGTCGAGCGGCAAAACTGCTGGCAGTGATGGTACTTGGCGTAATGTTACCCAGGGCGGCCTCCAGGACGAAGCGGGATTCACTGAACGTGCCGACGGAATATTAGTATATGTCCCTGGTTTTGGTGCTGAGGGGATACTGTTGGGTCTTGCTGGAGGCACCAATGCCACCTTTGTAAGTGCTATGGCTTCGTAATATCTTTAAAGCGGAGAAGAGTTCTAATGTTTATCCGCAGACTCAAATGAATGTCATTGACGTCTACGATATCGCCAATTCCACGTGGTACAAGCAATCTACCAGTGGAAAGACACCCGAATACCGTGTTAATCCTTGCGCTGTGGTAGCAGCCGCTGCAGAGTACGTTCCTATCCTCTTCTGTGTCTCCTCGTCATTTAGTTATAGAACCACTTCCGCTTGCTTCCTCATGCCCTTGAAGTATCTGGTCTCATACTGACAACCCCCACAGTGGTTCCTCCTATAACGTCTACATGTTCGGCGGGCAGAATCTCCTCCCTTACGGCCAACAAACCCAATACGACGATATGTGGATTCTCTCAGTCCCTTCCTTCACATGGATCAGCGTTGACATGTCCTCTCAATCCGTCCCGCCTGCCCGCGCCGGACACACCTGCGACGTGTGGGACGGGCAAATGATCATCGTCGGCGGCTACGTCGGGCAGAACCTCTCCTGCGACAGCCCGGGCATCTACGTCTTCAACATGTCATCACTCGAATGGGCGAACCAGTTCACAGCGCTCACGGGCACGGCCGCGACGCAGACCTGGAGCGGCGACAAGAACAGCGGCGCCAACCCGCTCGGCCAGCAGAGCAACCAGCGCGGCTTCAACTCGTCCGCCGGTCTCGAGGGCTCCTACGGCTACGCCGTCCCCGCCGCCGTGCAAAGCGTCATCGGCGGCGGCGCCACCGGCGGCGCAACCCTGACCGCCCCCGTCCAAACCCCCACCGACGGGCCTCTCGCCACAGGCAAACCCATCACCTACACCGTAACGGCCCCCAACGGCGCCATCGTCACCACGACCGCCGCGCCGAGCGGCGGCAACGGCGAGACCAACTCCGGCGGCAAGAGCGGCACCAACATCGGCGCCATCATCGCCGGCGTTATCGCCGGCATCTTTGCGATCATCGCTGCTTACTTCGCGTTCTGCGCCTGGGTCTACCGCAAGCAGCTCATCCTGTACAAGAACCACGCCGCGATGGCGCAGCGCGCGGCGGCCGACCCAGCGCGCGCGGAGAAGGACGCGTTCATGCTGCCGCCGTCGCCGTCGGCGGGCACGGGCGGGCGCGACGCGGGGTCAGCGGTTGGGTCGTCGGGGGCTGGGAGCAGGCCGAGCGGGATGAGCGGCGGGAATGGGGGCAGGGGCGGGAGCGGGAGCGGGAGCGGGAGCGGGAGCGATGGGATTGCGGTTGCGGGCGGTGCGGGAGGGAATATTGGCAGTTTGGGGAGGAGGAGCAGTTCGGGGAGTTCGACGGATGATTTGTTGGCGGGGCAGGAGCCGACGTTTTGGGGGACTAGGGGCGTGTTGCTGAATCCGAGGAGGAGCTTGAGGGTTATTAATCGGGATTAATTTTTGGGGGGGGGGGGGTTTGTGGTTGAGAGTGGGATGAAATTAGAGGGAAAGGGGGATGTTACGAGATACTGATTTACGGAATTTTTGTTGTTCTGTTCATGACTACCTTTTCTTTTTGCTCGATGGCTGTTGAGTTGTTGCTTGCTTGCTTGCTTCTGCTTTGTGCGTTAAAAGAGATACCACTTTCCTGCTTTTCCCCTCTGTTTGGTTTCTGCTTCTCCATCTGTTTTTCTTCCCCCTCGCCCCTTTTTCTTCTGCATAGGGGGGAGGGGGAGGGGGAGGCGTATATGGGCCGCTGAAATGGCCGGGGTTAATGAGTGTATAGGGACTAGGGGTATGGGTTCAGGATTCAGCGTTTATATTAATAGAGGTGAAGAGGCCATGGTAGGATAGGTGTAAATAGGTCGGCAGTGGCATACAGCAAGAAAACAAAGCTGTTTAAATGAAAGATAGGGTTAACTTACTGTCTTCATGCTCCCGGTGCGTTAGACGAATAATTACACTCCATTATAGCAAGGGGGGAATGCGATATGACTTTCAATAATAGCAGACGTAACGGCGTCGTTCAGATCTTCGTGAGAAGGGCCAGTCAACTCCAAAGCATCTTCGGTGATACCAACAATTCTCTCGCTCCATTCAATATCCAAACATAATCCAGGTACACGAATAACGCCCCACAACTAATCCCGCCAGACATGCGCCCCAAACCCCCAGTTACCTCCTAACCCAACCCCCATCACCTCCCCCTCCGATCCTTCTTCAGCGGCGAAAACTGAAACCCATCCGCCGTCGTCATCATAAACCCACCATCACCACCACCAGCTTTCCCCGCCAACAGCGCGCCCCTACCCAGCGCCCGCGCCGCGAAAAGCCCCTTTCCTGGAACCGGCTTGGCCGGCATGGCGTCTCCCTCGACGTCGAACAGCGTCTTGCCGAGCCCGCCGCCTCCGCCGAGCAGCTTACGCTTCTTCTTCTTCTCGGGCTCCGGCTCATCCGTGAAGGCGGCGAAGGACATGAGGGATTTGCGGGGCTGGGCGGTGGCGCGGGAGGAGGGCCTCAGTTTCGGGATGGGGAGATCCTCTGTCGCTGCTGCTGCTGCTGCTGCTGCTGCCGGTTTCTCCGCGGCAGCTTCAGCGGTGCTGACAGCGGGGGCGATGGCCGGGACGGGAGCGGCGTTCTCAGAGTTCTCCTCCTCGCCGCCCTCGGTCGTCTCCTCCGCGACTTTCTCGAGCGTGAGCACCGCGGCTTTCTTGCGTGGCGGGGCTTTCGAATTCATCTTGTTGGTCGAGGAGGGCGCGAGGGGTTTGCGTTTCGATTTCGGTTTCGGCTTTGCGGCCGCTTTGGGCGCTTTCTTGTGAGGTGCGGAGGGCGTGGCGTCGGGGGCTGCGTCGGCGTCTTCGGCGTCGTCTGCGTCGGCGGCAGCGGCAGCGGCTTCGTCGGCGGGAGAGCTGCCGTCGGGCGCGACGCTGGCGGTGCGGTTGAGGAACGGCGTGATGGAGAAGGTGGACTTGTCGCCCGGGAGCGTCAAGCTGCCGCGCTTGGTCCGCTTCGCAGGGAGGCCGTCGCCCGGGGTGCCGATTGTTGCGTCGGGGTCTACGGAGGCGGCCATGCGCTTGCGAGTGTTCCTCGTGGCTTGTTCGGTGAATGGTTTGGCGGCTGCGGCTGCGGCTTGTGCTTTCTGGAGCTCGGTTTCGGTTTCTTTGAGCTTCTCTTTCGTGGACTTGAGCTTGGCCCTGAAAGCGTTTAGTCGGTCGTCGAGGACGGCTTTTTGGCCTTCCATTTCTGTCCGCGTCTTTTGAGACTCCTTTTCGGCTTTCTGACGCTCGCGCTTCTCCTTTGCGAGTTCTTGGCGTAGTTCTTCGAGTTGAGCATCATGCTCGTCGTTCTTGGTGTCCTTTTGCTCTTTAGATAGAGCATGCTCGGTTGCTTGCTTTTGAGCCTCAAGATCCGTCTGCGCTTTTTGGGTGGCTATCTCTGCTCTGTCTACGGCTTTCTCGGCTTTCTCACGCTCCCGCTTCTCTTTACTGAGCTCCTTTTGGAGACTCTCGATTTTGGCCTGGAGTTCAGCGTCTTGTTCGTCGCTCTTCCCTTGTTTGGCTAAGGCGCGTGCGGATATGCGTTTCTCATTTTCCAGTTCGGCTTGTATAGTGTTTAGTTGTTGTTGTAGCGATAGTTTCTCTGAAAGTAGACCCTGGTTTGACTCGACTTGAGTCCGTAGATACTCCACTTCCGGCTTGAGCGTAGATATTTCGCGAGATAGCGCGAGCTTCTCGGTGAGAAGTTTTGTCGAGTCGGTTGTGACGCCTTCCAGCGCTTTTAACTCTGCCTGTTGCCTGTCTTAGCCTATCATTTTACTTCAAATTCCACAGGAATCCCACCTTGATGTTGGCTAATTCTCTTTCATGCGTTCGCATCTCGTTTTGAAGAGCTTCCTTGTCTGTCCGCGCCTGTTCTAGCTGCGCGAGCGCTTCGTCTAATGCTTGCTCCAATCCATCCGAACGCGCCTCTTCCTCTGTCAATTTACCGTGCAGCTCGTCATTCTCGTCTTCCTGAAGGAGGAGCTGCAAACGCAGCTTTCGGATATCTTCGTCTTTAGCGACGATCTCAACGGAGTTCTTGCTGCGCTCCAAGTTCAATTCAAGGTCCGCGGCACGGAGCGCATATTGTGGCTACAAACGCGTTTTGTCAGTAAATCCACCGAAACAGAAGAGTCGAAGACAAATTAACCTCTGATAGTTCAACGATACTTCCTGGCTCCATTTCGATAGCCATAGGCCTATTCATGCCCTCTGAAAGATGCGCGGACGGGGGTGGTGTAAGGATAGTTGGAGTTGGAAGTTCGACGCGTTTAGCGGAGGGGGAATCAACAAACAGTTCGCTTGGCGGAACCTCTCGGTTGCCAAGCAGCTATAACTGTTGGAGGAGTGTTTCAATGAACTGATTAATACTCAGAAATTCAATTCTCAAGTATATCCTGTTGTTTATTATTGAATATTAATTAGCGATCACGATTGCATAAAATCTCCAAATGAGTCCGGAGGTCTATTATTCTGCTGCGAGAGGTCGGTCTTGGCAAAGATTACGTACGCATCTCAAAAGGACACCAAGACCACAGTGACCGGAGGTACGAGGAAAGCTTCAAGAGCTCCAACTACACTTCACTCCCTTTTCTTCTTTCAACATGAGGTGGTTTCAGCTTCTCGCAGTCTCTCTCTTACCATTTACTGCTCTTGCAGCCAAAAAACCAAGCAACGACCGCTTCAGCGACTTCCGTGCCAAATCGCTCTCCTCCACGCCTCTCAAGCTCGATGATGCTGTCTACAACAAATTGACGCAGGCCCCGAGGGATTATGCAGTTGCCGTGCTTTTGACTGCTCTGGAGACTCGTTTTGGATGTCAACTCTGCAGAGAGTTCCAGCCGGAATGGGATCTCTTGGCTAAAAGCTGGACGAAGGGTGATAGAACAGGAGAGAGCCGGCTACTCTTTGGGACACTGGACTTTATGGATGGAAAGAATACTTTCCAATCGGTATGAAATGCCCTTTCTCACTTCTGTTATATCCCAGCTGATTTAAACCGCTAGCTGATGCTTCAAACCGCGCCGGTGCTACTCCTCTTCCGTCCTACCGTAGGACCCAATGCGAAGGTTGATTCGCAGCCCACTCGATTCGATTTCACCAATGGGTAAGTTTATCAGGAGCAAATTGCTGCAGACGACACACTTCATCTATAAACGTTGAACTAACGTTCTACAGCCCACAATCCGCTGAGGTGATCCACGGCTGGATATCACGACATCTTCCCCAAGGTCCCAAACCGCCAGTCTCCCGTCCCGTGAACTATTTCAAGATCATCTCCGTCACCACCGCAATCCTCGGTCTTATTACGCTCGTTACCGTCACCGCACCATACATACTCCCCATCCTACAAAACCGCAACCTATGGGCCGCATTCAGCCTCATCGCTGTTCTCCTTTTCACTAGCGGCCACATGTTCAATCATATCCGCAAGGTGCCATATGTGGCAGGAGATGGGAAAGGCGGAATCAGTTATTTCGCTGGTGGCTTTAGCAACCAATTCGGACTGGAGACGCAGATTGTCGCTGCAATTTGTAAGCCATCCCCATTTTTACCCCTATAAACCATTATATCACAGCCATTGACTAACAACGTGAATAGATGGCATTCTCTCCTTCGCTACGATCTCTCTCGCCCTCAAGGTTCCCCGCATGGCAGACCCGAAAGCCCAGCAATTCGCAGTGTTCCTCTGGGGTGGTGTGATTTTAGGAATGTACAGCTTCTTGATGAGCGTCTTCAGGATGAAGAATGGAGGCTACCCTTTCTGGCTGCCGCCGTTCTAAGCTTGTTAGCCGTGTTCCACGGAATGGAGGGCTTTCTCTCCCTCAGGGGTAGCCTACCTCGCAAGACGATTACCGAGTCGTTGGTATTCCGTTGTCTTGGAAGTTGGGTGGAGGCTTTAAGCTCTCGTGTAGAGCCTGGTTAGAGACAGGCCGCGTCATGAAGTCAATAGGGTGTGGGACTGTTGGTAGATGTAAAATATACGGCGTTTGTTCGGTCAGACTATTACTACAAAAGCATTCTTCATATCGTCTTTAGTTGATACTTGCTCTACACTGGGTGTATTTGTAAAAATGGACTGCCTAGACAAAATGTACCGTTCAACAAGTCTTATCTAAGTATTTTCAATGCCCGGAGAATCAAGGGTGAAGATTCAACGTAAAGGCATATCTACCAAGATGCCCAAAAATCCAAACTTCATCCTCTTCGCCTAAGCCTGCAGTACCGAGTTAAATAAAAACACTTGTCTACCTAACCTCTCTTGATATAAATCCCAGGCACTCAATATCCAAATGCTATATCCCCCAAAACCTGCAAAAATTCAGGCTGTCCTTAACGAAGCTATTAAGAATAAAGTTACATTTTGAAGTACTTTTACTTTGGACTACGCTTTTACGGGAGGCACTGCAGCTGAGCATACTCTGATTTCTCACGCCCTGCCAAGGCTCTCTGATCTCTCGCCCACGCTTGTGAAAAGCAGGTCAACAGCAGGTGCTTATCCCTTGCATAGATAAGTGACGTGCGGATGTGGCCTGTGCGCATCAAAAAAGAACATCAACTTCAGGTGCACGGCAGAACGCCTTACCGCCAACGAACGCAGCTGTTTAATTGGTTAAGCTCGGGCCGCCCTTAACCAATTAAACAGCTGCGTTCGTTGGCGGTAAGGCGTTCTGCCGTGCACCTGAAGTTGCGCACGGACTTTACCCAGCCAGGCCCCGAAACTTGCAGACTTGTCCCACCAGTGAACCGCCCACCCCATTTTCATACCAAAAAGTCAAATTTTCATAACGCAATATCTCAATAACAGTACGCTAAAAAGTCCCAAAAACATAAAGTTAGGTTTTTCTATATATCTTACTTATGCTCTATTAGTTTTAGAAGAATTTACTCAGTAGTTACGTAGATATCCCTTGGGCTGGTACAATTCGTCCTACCGTTGTGGATAAGAACTAGCCAATAGGATCAAGGCTCCGTGAAAAATATGAGGTCGTAGAATCTGCTGATTTCCATATGCAATTGCTATATACACCCAATCTTTGGAGTTAAGTCGCTTAAGATAAGGTAACTAATATTTATCGTTTACATAGAACGGAATTTTGCAAGCAGCGAAGTTTAGAGTAAGATTTAGGGTCTATGGTTGTTAAAATTCGCGATATATAAAGGCTCGAGGGAGGGCAACGGCCACGGATGCGGGGGTTCCTTGGCCTTCCGAGTCGGTGGAATTGAATATTGAATTGGTGGGACAAAGTCTATATCATTAGAAGTACGATTGGAACGCATGGTTGATTGATGTATAATATCTGAATCTATGTAGGTAATACGTGTACTTTTGATTCTAGTGTTTTGGTGTTCTGCGCACGGTAGGACGTTATCAGCCCAAGGGATAGCAATTCTGATATAATTTGGATCACCATTCCGCATGCTGCGGATGCTAACATCGTTAGAGTCTCTATGCCTCGCCGTGGAATCCTGTAGCAGTGCCGTAACCAGGCAGACTGGCTGTGACCTTATGTGCCGGTTATGATATGGAGATATAATCTATTCCGGAACAAGCCAAGCTCACAAAGCACAGCGTGAAGAAGGAAAGAATACGAGTGAGGGTCATAATAAATTACCTTTCCGAATTAGGTTTAGTTTTGGAATGGAGGTGTATTCCAGGACGGTATACTTGAGTAAAGGTTCCCGAAAGTCCATTGGAGACCCCTACGAGAGCGTCGCACTCGTTACTCCAGCTCAATTGCTTCCCACTCTACAGAATTCCTGCCCTTAAAGCACTCGCCATGCATGCACATAGGACTCGCCGATGAAGCTGTACTGTCCTAGAGGAGCTCCGGTCGGCGATTTCCGCAGGATGAACGGTACGTGTGATCGAGGCATAATCCATACTTCGTCACCGATGGCGAGACTGCTCGGCCCGAGCCCGTAGTAACCTTCAGATGTCCGGAACAAGCAGCGACGGGTAACCCAGTCAACAACATTCTGACCGAACAGTAGCCGCTCCCTCGCAACCATCTCAAGCGCCGGATTTTTTGCAATGTCGGCCTCACAGATTTCAGGTATGGCCCGATGGTCGGTGATTGTATTCGTGTCATCCTGTTCAGCGAGCCGCTGTGCGTTCGGGATCGTTTTGAGATATTCCCGCACCGGGGTACCTGTATTATAGGAGAGGTTTGTGCGAGAGCAGAGGTTACTGATCCACCAACTTTTGAAGGAATGGTGCCACTGCTCCACTGGGATATCTAACGTCCTGTTCACGATTAATGTCCGCCAGAAGACCTCGATCAGAGGCTCGTTCGTATACTGATATATCCTTGGTTGACCGAGGAAAGGCTTGGCTCCCTCTTCGAAATCAACGACAAATGCTTCCACATCTTCCAACGGTTCGCTTCTTCCGTCAATTCGTGCTATTTGGACTCCATGGACACCCAAAGTATTGTCGTGGAACGTCAAGTCGGGGGCAGGGTGCTCAACGCAGGAAAGCCGCGGTCCTGGAGCACTGAAGTCTCTTCTGTAACTAATGCATGACACTATTCCCTCATCGAGGTCAGGCACCTAAGATGGGAGCCCTGGGGAGCGCCTCGTTGACTCGCTCGAGATCAAAGACAGGTAACCAAGCCAATTAATCTCGCGCAAAATTGCACATGTCGCGTTCCTGAAGGCTTGCTCTTTGGAGTAGTTGTAATCCACGGGGACCAAGGTCTTGTCGGAGACCGTTAGCCTTTTGAGCACACCGAGCAAGCCAAAGACCTTGCCTCGTGGATTTGATGCCTTGAACCCTGCTGCCATCATAAACGATTTGCAACGAGTAACCCTTCACAGGGACGAGATATGGGATCTGCAGCCATTTAGGGAGGGGGGGAGGCATGTGCCCGGGATCTGGCGAGATTTCAAGACGGGCTTTTTTATTCTCGCCATAGAACGAAAACATCCTATACCTATAAGAGACATTAGCAAGTTTTAATAGCATAGAAAAAGAAACACGCGCCCGTATGACTTTAAAACAGTCTTGAGCGAGACACTCATTTTCTGCGCTATCATCATACGTCGATAATGTGGCGTTGGCCATTGAATATCCTTCATTCCAAATATCTGCTCCACCTCGTCCATGACTTCCTCCGGTTGCTCGGTGTACGGTTCCTCCAGGTCGTACAACTCGATGGCCCTTCTGACTGCATCTTCTGGAACCTGTGTGTCCATAGCCTTTTTTGTGAAGGCTCGAAGCCGGTGTTTCTTGATAGAGTGCGCGCTCGCGGTCATCTCATTGCTGGATGAGGTAGTAATCGCATCAGAGGTAGCACTGGGAAGTAATGTAGGGGGAGATGGATATGGAGACGACGACATGGCTCTGACGGACACAAATCGCTTAGAAAGTGCCCTAATGGAGGCCGTCCAAAGTTAGCACACAGGCCTAAACTCCATAAGAAGATGAGACTGAGGTGCCGTTAATAGAAGCTGGGAGGAGAGGGGACTGACTGTGCCTCGATGAGGCTCTTTGAGGGCGTGTCGAATGTAGATGGTGAGCAGGAGTGTGATCGCTGCCGGCTGCCGCCAGAAACCCTGGGTCGAGGGCACGAGGGGCAAAAAAGCGGTGGGGGTGTTTATAAAGTGCAGAATTACATAAGCGGCGCGCAAAATGCTCGCTCCCTTAGCGGCGGAGCTTTCTGCCGCACTCTCCGAGGTGTACAAAAGTCAATCAAACCATCCCAGATCAAGTTAAAGCATAGAGGCCAGAATCAAAACACCCAAATCATTCAATAAACTTCCCCAGGGGAAAGCACGCATAATATGTGAATACCAAGGGATCGTGCCATTTTCAAGCGGATAATTATAAGTTTGAACCTACGTTATAGATATACAAGTATTGTATACAAACCCCCTTAGTGCTCCAACGATAATTCCATACCCGGCAGAAAACTTCATTTCCTCATTCTATCTTCCGATTGACAACTCAATGCGACTTTCCGGCAGCCTCTTCTCCGTTCTGACTAAAATACCCACTATCCTTCCTCTTTACCCTCTCCAAAGGAACACTACTCTCTCCCCCAAAACCCAAAATCAAATTCTGCAAAAGCAGCCGCCGTCAGCATCTGCAGTGTCAACTCTGACGTCGTCGGCTCAGCAGCCTTCAAGGACTTAGGCTTGCTCGCCTTCTTCGCAATAACATCCTTCAGCGTGACAGGAGCAAACAGCGCCGTGCTCGCCACAGCGACCAAAGCCGAACTCGCAGGCAACACAGCCGGCGACGGCGCAACCACGACTGCCTCCTCCCCCTCCAACTCCTCCTGCACAGGGCCGAGCGAAAGCGGCGACAATGGCGCCGCCCCAGCGCTCTCCCACCTCGTCGCACTCGTCGCACTCGCCAGCAGCGCGCCCCAGAAATCGTTTTCCGCCCCCCTCTTCGCACCGCTCGCTCGGCCCCTGCGCTTGCAAGATCCCCTCGAAGCTCGTTGCCGGCGGCGGCGGCAGAGGACGCAGCGGGATGAGCGGTGCGTCAGGCATGCTCGGCATCTGCAGCCCGAACCGCTCTGCCCACCGACACTCGCTGGGGTAGTCGCAGGCGTGCCAGCAGTCCTTAGCACCGTGTCTCTTCCCGTCGGCTTCATCCTCGGACGCAGAGGATGCGGCGGTCATGTTGTCCGGGTCGTTGGAAGAGTCGTCGGCTGCGGAGTCGTATTGCTCGTTGCGCCGCCACTTTCCCCAGCTCTTCCAGCCCTGGTAGTCGAATTCGCCCGCGCAGGCCCGGTGTCGCTTTGCTCGGTGCGGGCTCTTGGCTTTGCGCCAGCTCTTGACGGTAGTGGCGCCAGCGCAGAAGAAGTGGCCGTCGTCGAGGCAGCGCCGTGTCACGCCGAGTGGGTATTTGCGGTGGCATTGATGGCATTGCCGGAGCCATTGGAGTGGTGAAGGGGGTGGTGGCGCTGACAGTGTAGTTGTCGGTAGGCTGGTGGAGAAGATAAAGGAGTTGGAGTTTAACGGTGCGAGTGGTGGTATGATGGGAACTCGAGGGGAGAATGGGGAAAACGGGATGGACAAGTTAGAGGGTTTCAAGGGTGCAGGGTAGACTTTGAGTGATCTTGTATTTAGGGTTGAGGCCGGTTTAGTCACAAGCCTAGAGGGTGATCCCGGTTGTGCCATTAGATGAGTGTCCATCGAAGTGGCTGTAACTAATATGGTCCTGCTTTAGGAATTGTGTAACGATAGGCAATAAGTCTAGGTGAAAATTTCTACTAAATGTGCCAATCCTTACTAAATATAAGCAACCCTTAAAGGAGTAAACAGCTGAAGATGATGCCGAATGAAAAGCTCCGAACTCCTGAGCAACAAAGGATGCGAGTGAATGCCGAATTTCTATCACTTCCGAAACGATTGTTTATGACGACCAGTTTTCGGTATTTCTTAAAATAACAGATTGCAAAGGCCGGCTTTGCTAAGATGTGATATCGATTTTGAAGGAGTATATATAGGTTCCGCCCAGGATCCCACCTTATAGGCAATATTCTTGCTATTACGAAATCGGAATGAGATGAATAAGATGTGGATAGTTTCGGGGAGGAAATTTACTCAGAGTTCAATGTATGTAGCTCGTAGATTCATTAAAAGAACCTTAGAAGTTAACCATCGATGCATTCTTTGTTCACAAGATACAAAGGTCTAGCCCATTCCCTGGCTCGCTCTTTGTTGTAATGGCTGTTATTGGGTTTATAACAAACCTTGTGATCCGCATAGCGTGCTTTAAATATCTGAAAGCTCGTTCTCTCTTTGTTCCTCAGGATCGATAGTTTAATGAAAACCACGTGTGGCCGGATTCCAATGTGGTCGGAGGCTTTCCCTAAAGCTCGAGGCTCAGTTATGATAGCAGTGAATAACTATCATCGTACCACTGCTCAAGCCTTTGCCCTTAGGCAAATTGCGTCTCAAAGGGTCGTTCTGTAGTCCCTCTCCGATACCATTGAGAATGGGTGCTTATAATCAATGGGTTGGGTGAGCGAACAAAGTTGTAGCCGTATTGCGTTGAATAGAACCTGGAAATAAAAGAATATTAAACCTTGGTTAACCCAGGGTGCGTTATTGGTGCGAAATAAATCTAAGTAATGGTGTAGGTTAATACTAAGGTGTTAACAAAAATATGGCCTTACCAACATTTTACTTTTTTTCACTTTTTATTGATAAGAAAATGTAGTAGCAATTTTACATTCCGAAGACGCGTTGGTATCCCTTCCCACGCTGGCGTCCACAGCTTGGCGCTGAGCCTAGTATCAACGCCAAGCTCTTAGGTGAACGAGAGCCTATGACTGGCCAAACTCTTATCGATATGCGTGGACGCAAACTAGCGTGGGAAGGGATAATGAAGTATCAATTTGTTCAAGCAACTAACCAATAATAAAAAAAAAGGTGCGATCTTCAATCGAGATTCATCTTTGCATTGAAATTGCCATGTGGATAGGTATGGATAGTTTTGTTGAACCGAGCTCCGTGACGTATATCAAATACACTCCTTTTATGGTGGTGAAGAAATACCGAGCATTCCCGAAAAGAGGTCTAGCAGGGGGGCGATGTTGCTCGTCCATAGATGCAGCGCACATGTATTCAATTCACGTCCAACGGTTATCGATAAGAACTAGCCAATTAATCGTGCTGAATTTAACGCCCGTTCTGAGGAATATAAAGCTTTTAATTAGGTAGTAATTTAATATGCACGCCTAAGTTTGGGAGTTAAGTCGCTCGATATAAGGTTGCTAGCACTTGTCCTTCCTACAGAACCGTATTTTGCATTGTAGTAGGTAATTAATTGATTGAATCTATAGGTCCACGCGTTGTTTTGAAACTGTTGTTCGCACACGGACCACTTACTCGTTGGACACTCAAGGGATTGATAGAAATGTTGTCGCGTGCCCGCAGAGGCGATACCGATGAAGGACTGTGCTTTTATGACATCATCACGCTTTTCGTTCAGCTTACGATCCGGGGAAATCAGGGCTCTTCCGATAATCATACCATCCCAAAGCTCTCCATGTGGGCTGCAACCGTGTTGAGATAAGGAAAGGTTTGCGAAACTTGTGTCCCGTCCCGGCGCAAGAGACGATATATCTTGGCAGATAAGGTCAAAAAGATGATCTGCTTGACACTACTTGGAGAAGACTGGATTGGTGCTTGCTTGAGCTTGGCTTGATAAGTTCGAGCAATGAGATTTTAGCGAGAGCCACGCGGATACGGCATGCGTGGAGGTTACCTTGGCACTCCTCCACCTCCACTTGACTACTTGGCAATCACCAGGCTGACTTGTGAAAGGCATGAGTGCTCATCCCATGCTTTCATTTGCACTACTTAGACCAGGTATTGAAAGGAAATTATAAATATACAATTCGAATAAATGCGGCGAAGGCCAATGGTTAATGTTCCAACATGCATGCATAGTACTACTCCAAGCCTTCCACAACCTCCCGACATCTTTTGGAAGGACATAAGCCAGTGTCAGGCTCGTATCCTCTACCAGAAAGGACAGTAACAAGGTATGGTATCCAACTCCAAACATGCCCAAATACAGCCTCCAACAAAATACGAAACCCTATATTTTATTTCCACACCAATGCTTATTCGCGCTTGTTCTCTGCACCTATAGCATGGCGATCTCCGCCAATCCCGGTGTGCTGGTCCCCACTGCTTTCACTTGGCTCCTTGCCCTCAAGCATCTGACTGTGTAGTTGAATGCCATGGCGTTCGCCTTGAGGAATATTCTGCTCAGTAGCCGAGGGCTCGTTCTTAACGGGAGTCCAGGCTAGGTAGTCCCGGCGGACTTCGACGTAGTCGTAGGCAAATTCACCGAGCTGGTCATCGTCCATGCCAAGGAGTTCGGCCTCCTCAGATGCACGCAGGTGCAGACCAGGGATCTTGTTAATAATGAAAGCAAGGATGGCGCTTACAACAAACGCATAGGCAGTGACGGCGACAACATATGTGAATTGAATGTACAACTGCTTATAGTTGTGCTCAATCCACCCGCCTGGAAAGAGGCCAGTGTTGACACCGTCAAGGCCAATAACGTAGCTGGCTCCAAAGATGCCGTTGAAGAGAAGGCCGACCATTCCAGCGACGCCGTGCTCAGCGAACACATCGAGTGCGTCATCAATCTTGATCCAGAATTTGACTGTGTGCATGTTAGTTTGTATATTTTAGAGTCTTAGACAAAAAGACGAACCTTTAGTGGCAAAATTGCAAACAATGCTCGTTGTGATGCCGAGGACGATGCTAGCCCATGGAGTGAGATAACCAGACGCAGGGGTAGCGGCGACAAGACCAGAGATGCATCCAGAGCACCAGCCGACCATAGACCACTTGCGGGCCAATCGCCAATCGAGAAGAACCCAGGTAATTGCGGCGAACATGGCTGTCAAGTTGGAGTTCCAGCAAGCCATCGTCGCACGAAGGTTGGCCCCGAAAGAGGAGCCTCCGTTGAAACCCAACCACCCAAACCACAGAAGAATCGTTCCTAGGGTAATGAGAGATACGTTATGAGGACGGAAGTTAAGCATCATCTTCTCCTGACGCCTTCCAAGGACCATGGAATAAGCCAAGGCAGACATGCCGGAACCGATCTCGACAGGCCCTCCACCGGCATAGTCAAGACCTCCCCACTTGAAAAACCAGCCGTTCACATTCCAGGCCCAGCAGGCAATTGGGCAGTATACGATGGTGGCCCAGAAAAATATGAAGACCATCATAGGGATAAGGCGTCCACGTTCGGCAACCGCGCCGACGACAATGGCGGCTGTGACGGCGCAGAATTGCATCTGTAAGAACAAGTCAGATATTCGATTCGCTGAAGCAGCTGAATTGCTGGGCAAAACTGTACCTGGTAGAAGGCGTAGAGTAGGTCGGGAATAAGAGGGCTTCCGGGGCTGGGAGCAGCCAAAGTCTTCATGAGGCCGAACTTGGAGAGATCGCCAATGAAACCACTTGTGCCGTATTGGCTGAAAGCCAGAGAATACCCCCAAAAGTACCATTGGAATGTGATGACGGAGCAGGATGCCATACAGGCCCAAATCAAGGAGAGGGCCGACTTTCTTCGCGCAAGACCAGAGTAGAGGAATCCCAGACCCGGTACCATGATCAAGACCATGGCCGAAGCCACGATAATGTAGGCCTGGTCACCAGACTGGAACCATTGATTCAGATTTTCGACATCTGTGACATTCGAATACAATCAGCATTGCTCTAGAAATGCCAATGGAGCCAAGGCGGCTGCAAAGAGGTGATCCGCATGGGAGAGATTCTCGTGAGAAAAGACTTCTCACGCGCGGGAATGGCAAAGCTCCTCAAAATCTTCTAGAAGACAACGTACCGGAATCGCCACCAATAAATTCGTTGGTGCCATTGAAGGTAGTGGGCGGTCCAACCCACGAGTATGACATGCTTGCGTATGCTCGGGCGAGCTTGTAGAACTAAAACGGATCTAACAAAGGATTGTGCAGAATGAAGGCCAAGAGGGCTTGGACGAAGAGTACAAAAAATGTGCAGAAGAGCTACGCCTGTTCAAATAAACGGCGGGAGGAGATGAGCTGCGATGGTCACGGCAGCACCGGCAGCCTTTAAGAAGCTTCATCAATGCTATGGGCTCAGCAGCTTATCTCCCCTGCTCAGCCCAAGAAATACTTATGCGGCAAAATAAACGAAAAGGCTCGAGCACATCGCCCACAGTCGGTCGTGGGGTCGCGCACCAGGCAGCATGCCACAGATCTGGAGCTTTCTTCTTTTGGGGGATCGGATCAGCCTTTTGCCAGCCTGTCGCAAGCCTGTCGCCGGCCTGCAGCAGCGCTTGGCGCAGCATTCCTTCCAACCAGACCTTGCGCCCGCACTCCAAAGTCCACGATGCCGGGCGCTCTTTCACGCTCCTGCACGCTCCCGTTAGCTTCTCTGGGGTTTGACGGTCGCCTGCTACGAAAATCGAAGCGGACTGCTTGGCACGGGATTTTTTCCCTGTGTCCGCCCTTATCTATGGTTTTCGTTTTCTCACTGCCTTTACGCAAAACCGTGACCTGCTGCGCCTGTAATTGGTCGGGAGCATTCTGGCTTTTCCCCGACCAAATATAATTCGAGGCCCTTCCACAGATGTTCCACCAGCATGTGGCTGCCGTGCCGCCAAGAGCCCGCGTCGTCACTATGATGGCGAACCATCAGTCGAGCTTTAACATCAGAGATAAGAACTCTGCCTACTTTGAGAGAGAGGGTGTCAGTGCTGTGCAGATGGCTAGACCTCCACACCTCATTCACCGAACTGAGGCCATCATTGCGAATTTCTCCATGAGCGCATCGGGTTGGAAGATCTTGGCAACCGGCACCCTGTCATGCCTGTTTCAGCTGCGCAGTAAGAAAATTTTTTGCACCACGGTCACGACGCTCTTAATTTGTAAATTTGTCAGTAGGGTACGAATTTGTCGTGTGCGAGCGGCCCCGCTTTGTAAGAACCGTCTGTATAACACCCGAAAATCAGCGAGCATCCGGCTTTGGAATTCTTAAGAAAGGCCAAGTAAATCTTAAATGGTTGCGAGAGGATAGCAAAGATAGCGCTCGCAACATCTTCAACAGGGCCAAGGCCGCCCAGTACGCCAAGGCTACCCGCTGTGCTTGGAGCTTTGCACTCGGAACCGTCCCAGTTCTCTCCCATACTACCAGATAAGGACTGGGCTCCATCTCAGTCGCCACAGAAGACCTGCAGTCCCGCCTCAGGGGAAAACCCAACTTTGGACCTCGTGGGGTCGAGGTAAGGCTAATACCCTGCATGTAAGACTCGCGTTTTGCACATCCAGGGCCCGTTCAGCGGGAGCGGGATGTTCAGGTCAACAGCAAAAGTTTGAAAGTAGTATTCAAAGGGTTTGGTCAGGTTCGTGGGATGGGTGAGGTCGGCCAGTGTGGTGGACTAAAAGGCGCCTGTCAGCGCCCATTTCGCCCCGTGGCTGCTCCTGCAAGGGCGCGGTCGGCGTGGGGCAGCGCCTATAGGTAGCGAGACTCAACTTCTAAAATTTTCAACCTGGACATGGATGCGCTGAGGTCAGCCCATTGTCTTCCGCACCAGAAACCCACATCCGTGTTTGGAGGCTCTCCAGTCCCGTGGAAGTGTGGGGTACAGGCCAATGTCGTGGTTAGTATGAAATTCTACTGTGTACGAGGTGTCAACCTGCTGTCTAACGATGCCGCTCAACGGGGGGACGTCACTCGGCGTGGAGGTTGGCACCTGAGCTTTGGCTGACACGCTTGTCGCATTCTCGTCAACACTAGCATTTGGAATTTCTAGATCCTCGGCAACATATTCTCGAATCATTCGTACCTCGTAACTTGTACTCCAATTCACTCGCTATGCAAGACCGGTGAGAATCTCCGCAGGCTTCATTGCCTTGCGTTGAGAAATTGCTCCACTTCAGAATATTCAGGGCCAGAACAAGACTCCCGCCTAAACGATGTTCCTGCATTCCAAAACAACGTCCAGGGCAACACCAATCCGATCAAGATAAACGAACGGCGATCAACCGGGTGTCGCTATCTAGCCAGCTTGGTTCACCGAAGTGCCATGCGCATTTCCAGTTTTCCTGGCCTGTGCTACCGTACGATTCTAAACGTACAATCTAACATTGGCCAGGATCAAATGCACCTTCAGGTGCACATCGTTTACGGTAGCAGTAGCTGACGTTCTGACGTCTTTGAAATTCAGGAGTTCAGAAGCGTGGCAAATACACAAACCTCTTCATTGGGTGAAGATCTCGTGTAGCATTTATAGATTTCAGGGCAGAGACGTGCTAAATGCTCTCAAAGATGTCGATCACGCCTATTCGTATTTAAACCGGGGTAGTATGCTAACAACGGCGGTTTGCCCTACGCCCCACTAGCAGAGATTGGCGATTGCGCCGTCTAGGCTTCCTGAAGGGGAAAATTCCTGCTGGCCTTGCATTATACCGCGGAGTTCCATTAAAGAACGCTCGATCAACATCGTGTTGGTGTAGTAAATCATTGAAGGCACACGGCTGGACCAGCGTCGTGGGCTCGTCCTGACAGCAATTGAATTGCGAAGGCGTGCGGCGTGCGGCATATTGGATTCCTGAAACGGCCAGAGAAAGCTAAACCTTAGCACATCTACTCAACCTAGCGCCTAGACCTTAAGGCTGAGCGAAGACAAATGTGTTGAAAGTCTCTACTAGGGCTACGAAGACGGTCGAAACGAGCCTACTGTTTCAATTATTGCGCTATGAGGGAACCATTGAGGCAACTCAGATGATGTAGACGACTTACTCTTTGGACGTGTAGAGGAATACACACGAATTTTTCATATACATTGTCGGCTGTCTCCTTTATTCTCACCACATGGGGACGGCTCAAAGAACGGGCCACTTCACTACGGCTTAGCATGTAGTCCAGCTGTATTCCAAGCCAGGGACTGTCAGAGCTAACGGCATGCAGTCAACTCCTGCCGAATCACATAGGCAGGAGGGACCTCAACTTTTGCATGCTAAATTGGCGGAGTAAGAATGGTGCTTATGGAAACTGCAATAGCGTTGTGTGGCGAGTTTGAATGTATGAAGCTAGATCGCTTGTGGTTGACTTCTCTGGAATAGATAGACTAGGGACGAATCCAGGTCTTTGCAACATAACTCCGAGTCCGCGGCCTGTTGGACCATATAGTGGATATTCCAAATTATGCGATAGTTTGAGGGTAATTGCACCTTTAAGGTTTGAAATACTTGATATGTTCTTTAGTAAAATCCCAAGGCCAGATTGCAACTACATCGGCTGTGGCAAGCCGTTGAACTTAGGAAAGAGCCATTTTAAAGTCCTCTGTTGATTTATTGTCAAATCCAATCATGCCAGACAGAGCCATAGGCACGATTCATAAGAGGTTCAGAGAGTGTTGAAATCACCTGGAATTTCCCTGGGATACCAATCGTGACAATAATGGGAGGGATATAATCCATGAAGGAGAATTGAAGGCCCAGCATCAAAGCCTAGCGCCATTAAGCTATCAACTGATATCGGAAAGGACTGTTTATCTCTGTGAAAGCATTCTCGAGTATCGTTCGGTACTTGGACTCGGGACAGTAAAGGGCAATTCGGACCAAAAGGAGAGAGGTACAATATAAAGGTAGTAAGGTATATGTATGGCTTGCCAATTGGAAACGGGAAAGTCGGGGCCACTCGACCAAGTTCGGAGCACTGTAAGTACTCTGTACGGTTCTAGACTACACTCTTAACTGGCCACATTGTGGGCTCGGCTTCAACGTCTCTGTATGGTCACAGCTTGAGTGCCAGTTCTCAATTATCTGCGCTTCGGCTCCCTCCCTCGAAGTCTTCTTGTCCAAATATCTCAGCGGGCCTCTCAGCAAAGTATACCAGAGCAGCAAGAAGCTTAGTAATTCAATGAATTCGAGCAGGAGTGGTACCAGTATATCTGATTGACTGCAACGGTCATTCCAGCGCGGGAATAACCAAAGGCCATTGGTCTCAGATCCGCAAATCGTGAAGATTCCCAACTAGGTTGCGCAGGCGTACGATCCGCCTCAACACATAAGCAGCCCCAAGGACGATCCTGACGTCTACGACCTGGTATCTAGCGGGACAATATGGGCCGCCCCTCCTAAGGATCACAAGTACATCTTAGACGAGCATCGGCGGGAGTACGTGTAGCAATATGCCCAATGTGTGCGTGATACTTGAATGAGAATCAGCGGCGACGTTTCATGTCTTGGCTTCAACGGTGTTCAAGGAGTCCACATGCTCGTTCTATGAGACAACGCACATAAGTAATCCTAGATAGCTTCAATAATAGACGTGTGTTAAGAAGACCCTGCAGCCAGCCAACACTGACGAAATTGCATTGCGGGACGAGAGCCGGAAAGCGACAAGGTTTCCCCAAACTTAAAGAAATCCGGGCAGCACTGATTTAACTATTGGGTGGGTAAATTGGTTAGTACAGAAAACGAGGTCTTGCGTCAAGACCTCGGTTCGCGACAGCCAGCCCGCGCAATTTTAGCCTCGTACCCTGAGGAAATTGTGCCGCCTGGGCCGCCGTAGGTATTGTATGGAGACCGAGAAAACCCCGCCTGCCCGCCTTGAACCTCGACTCATTTCGCGTGAGCAGCATCACTCGCGGCAAATATGGTGCTCTCGTTCATACTGATACAGAACCGACAGTACGTTACCGCATTGCATGAATCCCGCCCGTTCTGGCTGTGGGGAAGACCTTGCTAACCCCGCTATTTTTACGCAGGGGCAAGACCCGTCTTGCGAAGTGGTATGCGCCGTACAGTGTGAGGCGCACCAGCCTTCCAGCAGCGCTCTGCAACGCACTTGCTAATCCGGCTCGCCGATCAGGATGAAGAGAAAGTCAAGCTGAAAGGCGAGGTATGTGTGTGGGTGTGTTCGGCCTCCCCTCACTCCCGCCATTGAATCCCCCCCGCAAAATGGAACCCTTTCCTCACAAAGCAAAGCCCGCTCTCCCACCCGCTCTCTCTCTCTGTAACCCTAGCTCACGCGCTCTACCCGAACCCTAGGCGCACCGCCTGATTGCGCCGCGCGATCAGAAGCATCAGTCGAACTTCGTCGAGTTCCGCAATACGTCTAAGATTGTGTATAGGCGGTACGCGGGGCTGTTCTTCTGCGCGTGCGTTGATACGAACGATAACGAGTTGGCGTATCTGGAGGCGATACACTTCTTTGTTGAGGTGTTGGATGCTTTTTTTGGGAACGTGTGCGAGCTGGATCTAGTGTTTAATTTTTATAAGGTAGGTGCTTCAATGGTCTCTTGTGTTAAACTGGGGGATGGAGGAGAGGGGAGGTTTAGGTGGGATTGATTGCATCGAATGGGACGCAGTGGAATTAGGGAATTGGGAATCAAGCAGTGCTAATGACGGCGTTGCGGCAGGTCTACGCAATTCTCGACGAGGTATTCCTGGCTGGGGAGATCGAGGAGACAAGTAAGCAAGTCGTACTGACTAGACTGGTACACCTGGACAAGCTAGAGTGAATTTTCAATTGCGAGGCTAGGGATGCATAGCTGGAGTGTGGCGTTTTGGGGTCAAGAATTGTCACCTTATCACAGCATGTCGTCAAATCGAAGATTCGGACCGCTGTTTAAATATTATCCTAGACTTCTGATCAAAAGGGCTTGGAGCTCCAATTCTGCCATTAATAGTGGGACACCGGTAGAGGAACACCCCAATTGATCACCCACTGATTGAGTTTAGTTCCTTTCTGACCAAGTTAGAATATCACGTGAATTTAAGTTGCATCACAGTGCGCGCGCGCCCACATCAGCATTTGAACAGAATACGAGGTATACTTCGCGTGGGCGCGGGCGTGCTCGCAGAGGTAGTTCGTAGACATTAAGCAGATGTAGCAGCATCCAAATAAGTTCATGCGGCGCCTTTTAGGGTATTGCGCAATCGAGGTGTTAACAGTTAAGAGTTATATTTTCATAGTCTAATTTTTACGATATAGATGTAAATAACTTAATTAGGAAGGAGCTAAACTTAATCAGGAGAGGGTGTCCGCGTAGTTATCAATTAGGGGTGTCCGCATATCAATTAGGGTGTGTCCCTCTACCGCCACCTTAATCATCCGAACTAAGAAGTGGATGCACGAAATTGGATGAAATAGACCAAGATGCCAGGCGGTTATCAACATGTCGGTGCCCGTGGTTGGCAATACGACTGTGCCGTGGAGTGGCTCCTGGCCATTGACCACAGGCGAAAAAGCGTCCATATCGATTTGTATATAGTCCTAGGCGGTTCATGATTCAAACTCATCTTTGACAAGAAATATACGAATGCGAGAAGTTCTTGTGCAATTAATTACATGTTGCACACCACGCGTCGAAGAACTTCATATCTGCTACAGATCTAATCTATGACCATTCATTGGCCTCGAAGATTCCATAGCAACGGCTTAGCTGCAACTAGACCGCAAGTTGGTCTCAGCGCGCGCTGCTTGAGAAACAACGAAAATCGCACGGTGACCGCTCCTCCGACATTAAAGAACTTCGTACGTCCACTTCTTCACCGTAGGCATCGATTCCTCTGTTCATTGTTGTATAACATCTTACTCTCTCATATCACTCAAAATGGTAAGTTCACATGGTCTCGTCAATTCCTGATTTGGCGAGGCTGCAATTTCCGAGTCCGTTTTCGCCTTGATATGAACACAAACAACATCGCCGCACCACTTCCCTTCATCCTACCCACAACTTGCGCCCAAACACGTTTCCTTTAAATCGATAACGATCCTGTGTTTTTGCACTGTTGTCTCTATAAACATGGATAACTCACAACTTCAGGCCTCAACAAATTACCGCGAAGCTTTCCAGCTCTTCGACAAGCGCGGCAACGGCCGAGTCACCCTCGAATCCCTCGGTGACCTTCTTCGTGCTTGCGGTCAGAATCCTACATTAGCTGAGATTAAAGACTTGGAGAGGAGTGTGGGTGGAGACTGTGAGTTATCCTCTTACCCCGTTTAAGGGCTGTAGTTCCGTTCGGAGTGTTGTTTACTGATGTTTAAGTTGGTGCAGTTGACTTCGAAACCTTCTCTAAAGTCCTCAATCGACCTGGCGGTTTCCGTGAGCCTGGGGATATTGACGAATATGTGCGCGGTTTCCAGGTCTTCGATAAGGATAATTCAGGGTTCGTAGGAGTTGGACAAGTCAGATACAGTACGTTATTACTCGTGGGGAATGCTCTAAGTAAACGGGCTAGAATTTAACCAATGCTGACTGAAGATAGTCTTAACGAATCTCGGCGAAAAGATGAGTGATGAAGAAGTGGATGAGCTTCTCAAAGCCATCGACACCAACAATGGCGAGATTAACTACAGAGGTAAGCACCAACGGCACATCACTCTTCTCTAATAACATGATTTACTAACTCAAGGTTAAAGAGCTTGTCTCGGCGGTTATCACCAACTAGAGCATACCATATGTTTTACACCCCCACACGATCGACGAATAGGACAGTATTGTAAGATTGGATGAACTGGACTCTATGGAGAGTATCGGCGTTGAAAGTGATTTTGGTTCCTTATTGGGTTCTGGAGGGGAGCAAGATGGATATGTTCTTTGCTGTTCTGGGTTGATGATATTCCGCACGAAAATTGTATGTTCTTTGCCGCATGGGTACGATAGCATACGTATCGTACATTCGTAGACAAAAAATAGCCATCGCAATCCTCAGACTTTCCAGTCTTCCGCATTGGCCGAAGAATTCCGCCTTACAAAGAACCAATCTCGTTTAGAATAGCCTTGTAAAACATATGTCCCGAGAGAATAGATCTAAACAATCGATTAAGGAATATCAAGCCTCAAGCGTGATGTTCGATGCCATATCTTTCCCTTCAACCATCTCCTCAGTACTCATTAATCCTCCGGGAAGCAGATACACTACATTTTCTCTCCTCCCCGCCCGGTCTCCCATCCCCGCGTCTGCATCTGTATACTGTCCCCATTCCAGCTGATAACCCACGACTAATCTACATCGCCCGCATCTTTGCAGGTATCGTTTCTCGAAGCCGTCGCTGCGGGTAATAATCTGCGGCTTTCGGTCGACGACCGTAGATAGGAGAAGTGCATAATGGGAGCCTGGCTTGAGTAGGGACTTCTCCTGGGAAGTGGATGGTTCTCCTTCTGCCTCTGCCTCTGAGTCGGAGTCGTCTAATGGAGGAGAATGTGTAGACGGTGGTGAGGGAAGTATGAGGATATATGCTTTATCGAGGCTACTAGCGGACCGCCGGGGCAGTGAGGAAAGAGGGGTTGTTGTTGCGACAATCAGGTGCGTGCAGAGGCAATGGTATGTGTGTACGCGAGGCTGGCCAAGTACGACAGAGGATGATTCAACAGCCGAAGTGGGTGCAGGCGTCGGATTCATTTGAAGCTATTCGAATAAATGTTAGGCTCGATTGGTGGTGGTGCGGGCGGAGGCACGTAGTTCTGAACATTTCGTAGGGCTGAGACAGAAGCCGTATGACGAAGACCTTTTTTTTCCGCCATTCATCCTCGACACGAAAATTGCAACATCATGCTGCCGTTAACAACGAAGTCTATATATTTTGGTTCTTTCATAGTTACACCCCAGGTATGCTTTATATTATCGTTTCCTTATCAGAACTACAATTGATTTCCCACAGGTCTTCCACCTCACGCCTCTTTCATATGCACTTGTGAACCTAAAGCCTCTACTACCCGGCCATGTCCTCGTCTCCCCGTTGCGTCCGGTTCCTCGCCTCCACGACTTGACTCCATTAGAAATATCAGACCTGTTTTTGACAGTACAACGCGTTAGCCGGGTGATTGAGCGCGTGTTTAAGGCATCGGCACTCAATATTGCGATTCAAGATGGAATAGATGCTGGCCAGAGCGTTCCGCATGTTCACGCACACATAATACCAAGGAGTTCCGGAGATCTGGATAACCGTGGAGGAAAAGACGCAATCTACAGCATGATGGAGAGTGAGGAAGGAGACCTAGGGAAGCAATTAAGGGAGCAGGATAACGAAGGGCAGAAGAGGGGGAGATTTCCCGCCGTGGATGCCGATGAGGGTAGAATTCCCAGGACCGATGAGGAGATGAGGCAGGAAGCCGAGTGGTTAGCTAAGGAAATGAAGAATGAAGAAGTTGTCAGATGAATCCAAAGTACTAGGCTATCCTACAAGTAATTATATCCTCGATATCGCACGTCTGGTTCTCGGATCGCATATTTCTTCTCTTTATGAGAACTTCGCGAGTATTATCAATTCGCAATTTCGGCCTAAATATTATTAGGACTTCATGGCCGCACTTACGTTAGGAGAAGATAGCGTTAAACATTCATTTACCCCCAACCCATGTACGAGCTCCAAATTAAAATCATTGAACCACTGCTGCCTCATCCTTTATTTTGGCGTCCTTTCCATACTATCTTAATATCTTCGCTTTCTACTTACTGGCCCTTATTCATGATCCAAAATTGCATGCCTCGGCCACCATCGGCATTTATTATTCGGACTTTGTACGCAATAGACCTCTTTTGCCGTTCATCAAAGAACATCCCCTTACCTTTCAATCTCACACTAACTTCAGCTTATTAGTATTGTGCAATATTTGCCGCAGCCGTGATCTTCATTGCCTCAGCAAATTGCCTCGGGCCAGTTAGTAACGACTCCTCCGTTCCATGGCGAAGGAAAACTTATCACTTTTTCACGTACCAACCACAAAATATAAACGTCTCTGAATGACTTTCGATATTTACGCTATGATTAGCTCCACTTGTTACGCACACTCTTGTAGGTGCCCCTGGCCTGGTGGTACTACGAAATCCTCAGCCTCGACGGATGGACCGTGTTTGTCATTTCAACCCAACTTCAATTTACTAGAGATACTACGTCATCACCTGCCAACGAGTGTGTTCTATGAACTGGAACTCCGCAGATATGGCTGCTAGCAATTCAGCGTTCTGGACTGGCCGTGACTCCAAGGGGATGGATCTGAGACTATAATGTTGAAAAGCAGAGCTTTTTGTACCAGACTCCCCCGAAAACCGAGAATATCTCTATTATCCACTTCTTCCGTGCAAACAATCATTATCGTCCTACAGGGAACAAAAGCTACTTATGACCTTATCAGAGGGTTCCACTATGGGAAATATGCTCTGACCATGGCGCTCCCTACAATTTTCTTCCCATTGGCTGTGTTCGGACTTTTCCGACTACCTGCTGCTCTTTGGCTTACCAACGAATACGGTTACACTGATGTCGATTCTTGAGGCGATCTTTTGGAAGGGCCGAGTCTATCAAAGGTTCAAAGCAAGATGGCTTCAGTTTCACTTAATGTGCGCCTTCTATCGCATTCAGAAGACTTAGCTGCACTGCAAAAAAAAACCTTAGCACAGATAGTGGATAGTTTTAGTAACATTCATTTTCTTAGCCCCACTAGCTGGTTTTATTATTTTTGCAGGTCTCTACCTTGCACCTAATGGTCCAGGCGATCATATTTCACCCACTACCTCCATTCTAACAAATATGCTCTACACGTTTTTCTTGTCTGTTACACTTGTGACTGCCCTTTTTCACATTTTGAGAGGGCAGAACACCACCACCATTCTTCCTTCCATCAGCTCTATGTGGTATAAGATATACACCCTCTTTCCTGTGTTGTTTATTCTGGTATATTTGGTCATTTCTTCCTTGGAAACACGAAGAACTTTTTGCGGACAGTATACCATATTCCCGACTAAATTGGAACTGGACCGTCTCATATCCTACTCTCCAGGCATTAAGTGCAAACCAAAACCCTAAAGTGGATTTTCATTATGGGACGACATGCAAGTTCCTCCTGCTCCTAGCGCTTCGTTCGAATTTCCGCTGGTGAGGCTGAAACACCAAGGGGTAATGATATGTGATCGCTTGAGGCACAGGGGAGTCAATGGTATATTGGGCTGTGCTCACCTTTCTGCCGTGCCTGGACGTTCATGCCCAGGTGGCAGCGTTCCGCAACCTCGTCCTTCATATTACTGTTCAACCCCCTATGTGGTGTATCGTCGTTCCTGACGCCTCTTCCCTTGCTGACCATCTATATTTCTACTGATGTAAATCACAATTATGGCTGATCCATTTGGTATTGCTACTGAGGCTGTATCAATCATTGGCTTTGGGGGTCAAGTTGCGCAGGGTGTCAGTTTTCTATACTGTATATTCAAGGATGTTAAAGACTTTTCCGAGTCTCTTCGGGACTTCGTATCCAATCTCGAACTCTTGAGAAATATACCGGAATGGCTGGAAGCAAACAAATTACCTCCATCCAATGGTGAAGAAGATGTCATGATGAAAGCTTACCGGGGAGAGGGTGAGATTGCTAGAAAAGGTCTTGATAAATCATTTACTCCTCGTCCTCTGAAATCTCGTACGCAAATAAATACATATTCACAAAGACGTGTCTAATAAAATGTAGAGAATTCCAAGTCTTCCATAGTACTCATATAACCCAAGTCGAAGGGACGCTAGACTCGATATCATTAGACATCTCAAATATAGCACAGGGTACCGACAAATTAGATACAGGCATGGAGGGGATAAGAGAAGCCATAGCAAGCTTGGAATGGGAGTTTAGGTTTTCAAAGCCTCCTGCAGTTGTTGGCCCAAATACTGATATTCAGCCTGCTAGCCCTTCTCTCGCGCTACATCGGCCTTGATAGAGGTCAATGAGTCCCAGCCACAGTGTGAAGGTAATAGCATTAATAATAAAAGAGATAGAAACGGAGATGACGATAGCAGCGATAACGATGTCCGCTACAATAACCATGATTGCGATATATCTGAAGATCCAGATAGAGGAAAGACCTCAACGGACGAATGCCTCTGTACTTCTTTACTCGCTCGAGGCTTTCCTATTAATTGGAGAGTTCCAAGAAGTTACAGCTCTCTCTATATCCTGCTGGGAACGCTGGAATGGAAGACTACAACCACAACTATAAACTGGAAAGACTCTTCTAAAGGCGGAGAACATAGCCAAAGACCGTGGAAGGTCACTGCTCAATCTCTTAGGAACTTTCGCCCTGCTCCGTGGCTTACCTCCTAGATTTGCATGAGACAAAATATCTTCGAAAAGAAGAGCATATATGGCGGTATTTCATCCCAAGGTTCCCTAAAGCGATTCCCTTGCATTAGATCAGATAATGATCAGATTTTCAGAGCTTGTAAGGCAAGACAGCTTGAAGTTGCCCAAACCCTTTTCGAGAACAAATTAGCGTTGCCACGGGATATGGATAGTTCCGGTGAGGGGCTACTCGAACATGTTATCTTCCCAGATATTGCAGAACCTGACAGTCTTCAGCGAATCCACTTTTATGCTTGCTAAATATCTTATTGAATGTGGCGCTGAACCAGCTCCATCAATCAAAGCAATATACAAGCAGTGAGCTGTTTTGCGCCAACAAGGGCTGTACAATCGAAACATCCAAGGCAGTCTGGTCAGAACACGATATGCATCTACGGGAGCTCTACAGAATTCTAACACTCAAGACCTGGAGACTGAAGAATCCTAGAAGAGGCTTGAAGAGCTAGGAAAAATGTGTATCAATCAAGCACATAAAGATCCCTTTGAAGACTCTGGCGTTCGAAACGACGTATGGAAAACATCTGAAATCGGCATTGCAGCCTTCCCAATAGGCTCATTCTACTTGTACCATGAAGAGTGGCCAATAGGGGTTGAAGACCTCGCATTGGAGAACCTGGACGGTATTTTCTTTGACCTTGTTACCACTGAAGTAATATCTACTACTCCGCGGCATGATCTCATCAGCCGCCTGGACTGCCGCTACCGAACATTGACAAATTTATGCCGAAATGGCATAAAAGCTGAGATAGTTGCCCGTTATATCTCACAAAAGGAGATGCCATCATCGTCACAAATTTATAACTGCACGAACGGTCATTCACTCTTTTGCCAGGACGGCCCTACCCATCTCCTCCATTCCTTGCTAGGACGCGTAAATATAGAACGTCATAGAAAGGAGCATCGTGGTGTTGTTCGTCAACATATTCAGTGTATGCTTGTTCTCCTCCTTGAATACGCTGAAGATCCGCGGTTGAGGTGCCGTTGCCCACGAGCTCAAGCTGCAAACTGTTCCCGAATGCCTACAGAAATGCTGCTGCCAAGGGTGTACTTGATATCTGGGCCAAGGCTTTAGCGGAGGCGGGAATTGACCTCGAGGAGTTCCATTTGGATGACTTTGCTACGGTACCTATAGATGTAGTCCAGTCTTTGCAGGCTGGGCCTAGCGAAAGTCAAGCTAGCTCTACTAGCACGCGTTTGAATCTCTCCGGAAACCCGAGCCAAGCTACTGCGGAAGCTTGCATTGCTTCTGTGAGTAGGAAAGACGGAAATCCTCTCTTTATTCGTAAGGGTTCTTATTCGTTTCTTTGCAGCCGATAGTATATTTCGTGAGTATTGCTATCTCCTGACGGCGCTTATTGATTCAAAGATCGTTCTGTGTAGATACGATCGGTCAACTCGTAAGGTATTTGCACGCAATCTACATTCAAGTTAAATCTGAACAGTTTAAGTGGTGTTTTCACTTAAAGATGAACGGGAATTTGTATGCAGAATGATATTCATTTATACATACGTATATTTTAAAGATATTGGTCGCTAACACCTCATTACCATACTACTGTCCTTCTCATACTTCCCGCAGTCCGTCCGGAGTTCTGGTGGGAGATATGGAAAAAGGAACAGTTCCACTGGGACGGGACAAGTTGGCTTGAAAGACAAACCTAGATCCTTGAAAAATCTCCAGGATCAAGAACCATCCCTCCCCACTACGGCTCGCATCCGTGCACGTGGCGTTTGGTCCCTTCCGCTGGTGTATTTCGTCCCACTGTTATCGATAAAAGCTGGCCAATAGAATCAATAGGATCAAGGCTCCGTGATCATACGCGTACTTTTGATTCTGGTGTTCGCGCACAGTCCGCCTCTCGTAGGACAGCGGAAGGGATAGCCTAAAAAGATGTGCGGGCCGTCCCATTTTGTCCTCAAAGGCTCAACAAAGTCTATAGACAACTTGCGCAGCTGGAAACTAAACTACATATACCCGCCAAGAAGACGCCCCCAGCGCCAGCCTCAAGGACCCCCTACCTTTATAAAATACAGCTAATGCAGCCTAAATTAGTGGCGCGACGAGCTCGTATTTACCCGTCCTTTAGATCAGTTAAAATCGGCTTATTTAAGCCGAACACTAGGGTCGGGTAAGGCGTTTTCTATCAGGTAAAGCGCATACTTTTCGTTCAGTAGAAGGCTCGGAAGCAAGCCCCGCGGAAGCTCAACCTTTGTTGCTGATATACGATCATGGCGTTAAAAAAGGCCGTCGGCTTCCTGTTCAAACTTCCAACTTCCCGCTAATTAGCTTCCATAGTGGGCAGGCAGTTGGGCTGCCATCCACGCCAGTTGGTATAAGTGCTTCTTATCCACATTGTACACCTCATCTGCCACCTTGCTGGGCTTAAATAAATCAATATACGACTCCTCCGGGCTCCGCGCAGCGGGATCCTAATCAGGTGGATATGTTTCGGCCTCCGCAGCTTCAATTTGTAACCCCGGAGACCCCAGTAACTGCTCGGCAAGCCGTCGGCGAAGCTGCGATAGATGCTGTACAGCAGGAAGTTGAACGTTCGGATAGAGCCAAGGCCTCCGCAAGAGCTGTCGAAGCTTTAGGCAATCGCGGTGGCAGTGGCAGAAGTCATAGCAAGGATGGCTCCAGCAGCTGCATTGAATTCGGTGTCGTCGTCGTCGTCAAAATCCATGGTAATAGGACAGGTAGGCAGGAGCGATATGAGGTTATTCGGCAGAGCTCCGCCTCCTTACCGACGGTTACAAAACCTCAAATTCGACAAGGCTTTGCATACTGTGCCGAGCCTTCTATATAGGGCCTAGTTGCTTACGAAAGAACGCCATAATATCGAGGCGTAAGAAACTAAGAGGCGACCCCTACCCCGACTGCGCAAGTTGTCTTATATCATTGGAAGCACGTTTGCGACCCATATTGTCGGTAGATTTATTAAATATAGCTATGTACACCACCCTGGCGCATCCGGTTGAAAGCGCGTGTTGATCACGCTAATCAAAATGCGTAGATTTATACCTAAAAAAGGTAAAAATACGTTAAAGTGGCCGTGCGTATTACTTCAAAAGGTATAAACTCTGCCGTTTGATCACCAAGATCAACATGCGCTTTCAACCAGATGCGCCAGGGTGGTGTAGAGCTGCTTGGTAGACACCCCATTAATGTTTTAGTGTTCGCGCACGGACTACCAACCCGTTGGACGCCACCAGCGCATGGGATACTCGCTGTGGCTAGCTCAAAGGCATATCGTGGAGCGCAGTCTTTTTACTGATCGGTTCTAAAATAGATATCTATAATATTTTGCATATTTGGAATCAAAATTTGAACTTTTATAGCCAATTTTTCATTCGCAGCGAACTCTACTAAAGTCATGCGGTGAACCCTAATATCTCACTGGCTGAGACATGCATGGAAGAAGACCTTGAAAAAGCATATAGAGGTCACGGGACAAAAACCATAGCACATTGCTGTAACGTTTATCTCATGAATCAGACGCTCCGCAAAAGATTTATTCCGGTGACACGGGATGGCGCATAGACTAACTCCTGTCAACTCCTGGACCAATCAGAATAGCGCACTAATATCAGCCCCCTGCGCACCCC
>Ga0307507_10002032_pt1 | contig 43871 bp, 9 predicted proteins | sample 7_EM_MG_FD_207223 | JGI IMG/M metagenome (GOLD analysis project Ga0307507, IMG submission 207223) | Populus trichocarpa ectomycorrhiza microbial communities from riparian zone in the Pacific Northwest, United States - 7_EM | ecosystem: Host-associated > Plants > Roots > Unclassified | place... | reverse complement strand
AGCCGCCAAGGCGCTAGCGGTAAGCGAGCCAATCGTAGGTTGGCAGAATATGGCAGCAGCATGGCAGAATTTGGCAGGTAACGCGCTCTAGCACCGTCACATCACCCCCCCCTCCTAAAAAAGCCTGCCCTTAGGCGTTGTCCAAGCTCCCTATTATTGTCCAAATTATCGTAATTATCTAACCCTTCTTCCTAGCATTTAATCCAGTTGTTTAATTTACGTGGTGGTCTAGGGAGATTAAGGTGGGCTAGGTGGAAATCTCGTAGCTTATAGGGGGAGTACTTAAAATTAGATGCGGGGTACCACTCTAGGTCGTCGTCATGGCCTACCCAGCTTGCATGGTATTTTAAGACATTACGGACCTTTTTTACTGCTAGGATTTCTTTAACTTCCCATTCTTTGTCCTTAGCAATCTGGATTGGCGGTAGGGGGTCATTGTACTATCTAGGTAGTAGATTATCCATAGCCTTTTATAGCCGGTCCGGGGAGAAAATAGGGTGGATCCTTATTAACTCTGGTAGCTTAACCTTAAAAGAGTATCCTACCTTTTAAAGAGTCTTGTATGGGCCAGCCATTTGGTGGTTTAACTTACGGCTCAGCCTCTAGGTTTTCTAGTTCTTTGTTAACACCCATACCTTATCTCCTACTTAGAAGTCTTCCTCGCAACAATATCAGTTTATATTAGACTCCTTTTTTTCTTACGCCTTTCTTATAATTATTTAAGCAGTCTTCTAGGCTCTATGCATTCTCTTAGCAAATACCCAGGCCTCCTTATGGCTGAGGCGTTCGCGGGCCGTAGTGGGTTCAGTAGGCCTATCCCAATTAAAGGACGTTTGTGGTGCATACCCATAGAGCAGTTCAAATGGGGACATCCCTATACTATTATAAGGGAGTGTAAGCTGCGCATAGTCCATTATAGGTAGTAATTCTGACTAGTTGTCCTAATAGTAGTCTATAAAGGGCCGTAGTTGCTAGTCGAGGTACTAGTTTATAATCTCGGTTTAGCCGTTAGTCTAAGGGTAGAATGCAGTAGAGAGCTTAATCTTAATCCTAAGAATATAGCAGAGTTTATTCTAGAAATCTAATATAAACTGGGGGCCATAGTTAAAGACAATTAATTTGGGGGCGCCGTAGAATTAATAGATATTGTTAATATAGAGGCGGGCTATATCCTTCGCAGTCATAATCTTAAAACAAGGGAGGGAGACGGATTGCTTGTATAGTTAGTCGACTACTACAAAGGCTGCATTATAGCCGTGGGCGTCCTTTGGAAATGACTTAAAGTCCATGGTAATATATTACTAAGGGCGTTCTGGAACTGGCAGTAGTCGTAGCCACCTAGGAGTTTAATCCCTAGGGGCATTTACGCGTCTATAGGCGTGGCAGTTTCTAATAAATCGATCCACATTGGATAGAAGTCCTCGCCAGTAGTAATAGGGCGCTAGTAGTTAGTGGGTCTTATCACAACTAGGGTATACTATAGAGACTTAATAGTGGGCTTTATAGATTAACTCTATCCGTAGGTTGTTAATATCTAGAACTATAAGCCGTCCTTAGTATAGAAGCAGTCCTTCTTCTATTTCCAAATTAGGGTCCTCCTTTGCGGCTTAGTCGCGGAGGGCTTTTAGGGAGTTAGCCGTGCGGTTCACAGTTAGGATGCGGTCAACTAGCCCTATTAGTTTGTCTAAGACTGCTCCCTCTAGGGGTACTAGCTTATTCCGTTTAGAGTTTAGTTCTTTAAGAATTTGCGGGTTAAGCTATTTGGGATAGAGGAGGGCGCGCGTCCAGTATTAGGTCTTTAGCTTATCCTAGGGTCCTACATCTTATTCCCTTTAGGTTAGTGTATTAGCTTTAGTGTTTTGCTTACTAGAACAATATATAATTATAAAGAAGAATTTAGAGAGTATTTTAGCCTAGTAGGCTTGTCGTCCAGTAAGCTGCTTTATAGTCATAAAGTACTCTAGGGCTTTATAATCCGTATATATCTTAATCCGGGAGTTCGTGCCTTTAAGCTCTGCGCGCCATTGGGACAGCGATTGGATAATAGCTAGTATTTCTTTATTATATACTTTATAGTTATACTTAGCTAGGTCCATTATTTTCAAGAAAAAGGCAATAGGGTACTATTCACCATCTAGATGTAACTGTAATAGGATTCCCGCTATAACTCTATTAGAAGTGTCCGTCTCTAGCATTAATTTAAGGTCCGGGTTATAGTGACAAAGGATTAGAGAAGAGATAAGCCAATCTTTTAACTCTCCAAAGGCTTCTATATAGTCGTTATTAAAGATAAAAGGCGTGTCTTTCCGGGTAAGTTGTATAAGAGGCGTTGCTATAACTCCATAGTCACGGATAAATTGGTAGTAGAAATTATAAAAACCCAGAAAGGACTAGATCCCCTTTATAGTATAAGGGGGCTTCCAGTTGCGGATTACGTTGACCTTTTTAGGGTCAACTTCAATCCTATCCGTACTTACTATAAACCTAAGGTACTTTATGCGTTTTACCCTAAATTTATATTTCTTAATATTAACTTGTAAACCCGTGTTCCGTAATCTCTCTAGGACCTTCTTAACGTGAACTTAGTGCTCAAGTTTGTTATTTAAGTATATAAGGATGTCGTCTAGGTATGCCGTGTAGAATTCGTTAAGGTAATTAAAAAAAACGTCATTTATATACCTTTAATACATAGCCGGTCCGTTTATTAGTCTAAAAGGAAGAACTTTGCATTTATAGGACCTGTAATAGGTACAGAATATTGTTAAATCTTTAGATACAGGGTCTATCCTAATTTAGTAGAAAGCTTAGCGGATATTAAGTTTAGTAAAGATCTTTACCCGGCTTAGACGTGCGAGGGTTTCGTTAATTAACGGAATAGGATACTGATCCTTTTAAATAATAGCATTTAGCTTCTAATAGTTGATACAAAAACGGAGGCCTCCACTAGGCTTTTTTATAAATAGGATAGGGGAAGCAAAAGGGGCTTAACTTGGCTTAATAAACCCTTTATCTAGGTTATTAATTAAGTACTGCTTTATTACTTTTAGCTTGTCTATTAATTATTAGTAGAGGGGGCTATAGCCTAGCGAGTTATTAGCTTCCAATTAAATCTTATAATTATATGTCTGGTAAGGGGGTAACTTGTCCAAAGCTACCCTTAAGAACGCGTCCTTGTACTTAGTATAGATAGTAAAAAGGAGACGTTTAACCAGTTTCTTATTAGTTTCCTTAATTAGCTTTTCTTCCCTTTTATTAATAATCCGGTTAATCTTATATAGGCTTATTGTAAAGACCTCATTTTCCTTTTAGTACATATTAAAGTGGAACGCTATAGCGCTAATTACGGCGATGTCTACTACAGGGGGGTTATAGGACAATGGGGGCGTGCGTAACCTTAGGGCTCTTTAGGGTATTAGTATTATTATTACTCCTTTTAGCTCCTATTGTATCTTTTAAAGGTCATCCCTTATATCTTATTAGTACGTTCTTTTCTATACCAGTTAGATCTGCGCGATTTAGACACTGTCTATATCACTATCTATTCCGCTTCTGTATATAGAGTCCTCCTTAAATATAGCACTTTAGGAGAGTATCTTTGTTAGTATAGAGTTCTTTCTAGCTTCGCGGCGGGCGTCTTTTTAGGCAAAGGCTAGGTTATAGGCCCGGACATCCTACTAATATATAGGGTTAGACTTCGCGGCTAGTGTCTTACAGTCAGTTCGGATTTCTCTAATAAAGGAGGGTAATTTTAGTCTATCCTCCAGCTAGACAAACTGTCTTTGTTATACGTTTAGCCAAATATTAAAGTAGGACATCTATTTTCAGCTAAGGATTATATTATAGGACCCTAGGTCTAAGATGTAGAAAGGGATGCCGTATTAACATTATCTATTAAGGGAGATATATAACTTTAGGACGTAGGTAACCAGCTTACTGGCTTAGCCGTTGTAGCCTTTTACCTAGATAGGCTTCTCTAGTAGGGTGGCTTTTATATTTAGAAACTTAGCAACATTAATTATATAGGTAGTATTTATAAAGGCAAAGCCATTTGCTCTAGTGTTAATAAGGGTAGTTAAGTTAACTCTATATCCATTTTAAGATACTATATATAGAACCGTAAAGTATTTTCCACCTATTAACTAACTTAGATTAATCTTTTTAAGATTAATAGGATACCCTAGGGGGGAGTCTTTCCCTAGGGTTCTTCTTTTCCTAACTTATTAGACGTTTCTCCTTCCTCTATCTCCTTAATATCCCCTAGTTCTAGGTAAGACAAGGCAAAGTAACCCTCCTTATTGCAGTTATAGCACGTGGCCGAGGTGGGGTTGATTAGGGTATTGCGACAAGTACTAGTTAAGGGCGTGGTATATAGCTGGTCGGGCAAGGCTTGCTAGTATATAGTTATAACCGCTTTTAGTGTAAGAGTAGACGTAGCTTGTCTTCCTGCTCTAGCTCCTGTAGGTGTGGCTAGCGAGTTACAATTGCTACGTGGTCGCTTCTGCTAATTAGGGTAGGCATTAATCTGCTTTAGTTTTGCGTCTAAAGATAGGCAATAAGCTATGAGTTTTTTATAGGTTAGTAGGTTATCTAAGGTTATAGCAATCTTCTCTTATAGCTAGATTGTTAGTTTATTATATAAGTCTAAACGGTAGTTCTTAAGGGGAACCTGGCCTTCTCCTACAAGGTATAGGAATTAAGTCTAGAATTCAGTAAAGGGTTAATTTAGTTTCATTATTAGGCGATTATAGTTGTACTAGGCATCCTATACTTTGTTTAAGTTAATATAGATAGTAGCCAGGTACCGTATTATCTTGTTAACAGATGTAAATTGGACAGGGAAATCGTCCTTAAACTTGGCTTAAAGGTGCCGTTGGGCATCCCCTATAGTTTAACCAAAGAGGTAGAGCATTTTGGCTTCTTTAGAAAGGAAATAGTTATAGTTAACGCGGAGCTTTCCTTATACTTAAATCCTCTAATTCTTAAAGGTAGGGTCTATCCTATTAGACAGTAGTTGGGGGTTAGGGAGCTTAACAGACTTTAATTATTTTATTATTGTGTCCGTACTCCCTAGTGTGTCATATTTGGTTAAATAAATAGGATAACTAGGACTTCTAGAAGGGGGGGCTAAGCTTTATAGGGCCGCGAGGCTATCTAGGATCTCTTATAGGGTCTTCTGTATGCTTTAAGCTTAGAGATGGTCGGCTTCCTAATTAGCCGTTAGGGCACAAATCTGTTTGTGTACGTCTATACTATTATTGTTATCCTTAATTTCGGATCCTAATTAAATCTCGTATTCTTCTTGGGTCGGGGCAGCTCTTTTAGATAAGCTCGCTTTAGGTACTATTATTGGCTTCCTAAGGTTTATCGGAATTATACAATTTGGTTTTAATTCTAGGGGTATAGGTCCAATCCTATCTAGTTTATAGGGTGGGATATTATTAAGGCCTTCCCAGGCAATATAGAGTTGTTTTGGTGTCTAAGTATAGCGTGTTAATATATTATTACAGACAAAGTTTCTTATGGGGTGGGATATTATTAAGGCCTTCCTAGGTAGTGTATGAAGAGCTTAGTATAATATAACGGCTCGCATAAATGCCTCTAAACCGAAGCTTGTAGATTGCTATTTAATGAAGATACTAAGCTAAGGAGAAGAAAAGAAGGGGGTTGCTAGGACCATAGTAAATATATATAAAAGGGCAGCCGCCAAGGCGCTAGCGGTAAGCGAGCCAATCGTAGGTTAGCAGAATATGGCAGCAGCATGGCAGAATTTGGCAGGTGACGCGCTCTAGCACCGTCACAAATAGAGGATGTCCTAGATAACTGTCCTGGCGGGGCCTTAACAGGTACACGCTGCGGTAGGTCTACTTGTACGGCTATGTCTGTAATAAAAGGCACCTGCTTCTTAGCAACTGAGGAGGAGTCTTCCTGGGGGAGTATGGAATCTTCATCTTCTACCACTACTGGGTCTCGATGCGTCTGTCTATTTTGGCCTATTATTGCTCTACGCGGTAGGGTACTTTCTATATCCTTACAGAACGCCTCTAGAGCCGCCGCTGATATAATCTGGATGACTTAAAAGAAGATAAAGCTAAGCTAGAATAGGAAGCTTTTAAGGATAGATCCAATCTTGTATACTTGTGACCTTACTTAGTATTGTCTCCTCTAGGTAGCGCTAACTTCCTTTACCGCTAGATACCTTAGATCTTGTTTCCATCTGATTAATTGGCCCTTAGCTTGTTGTCTTTATATCTTTAATAATGTTCTAGCCATGCTTGTGCGCATAGGTGGCGAGATATTAGGTAACTCTAACGGCTGGTTAATATCGTCTGATAGGCTTACTGGTTTACTTAACACTAAACTTCTAAATACGGGCACTGAACCCAACTCCTAACGAGACCTTTTAACCTATACTTTTTTGCCTCTTATTGCCACTTTTTGGCCTATGCGTTAAGTCTAGCTGTCCTGTCTTTTCCGCTGTCTTTCTGTTTAGGGTCTGCCTGGTTCCCCTTGCTGTCTAATACTACCTAGTTCTTTAGTTTTGCCCTCTTGTCTATCTGGCTGGTGTTTCTTCTATAGCTAATAGTTCTTTTATAACTGGTCATTTTTCTATAGCTGTAGTATGTTCCTACGTGTCTCCTGTGTATATAGTTGTGTATAGAGTACCAGACTTTTAATCTGAAGAGCCTGCCGTCGTCCCTATATGGAATGCCAAATAATATATGGGAGGGTACAGTGTCTCTCCAATAGGAAGTTATAGTGTAGTCTATTAGTCTGTCTATTAGTCTGTCTATTTATCTGTCGGTTAGTCGGTCGGTTATAATTAGTTAGTATTAGTTAGTAGAAAGAAAGAAAAGAATATATTTCCGGTAACTGGTAGGTTGGTTATCTATAAGGAAGAGGGAAGCCAAAGGCTTTATAAATATAGGAAAATGCCAAGACAGTAGGCGACGTCTAATCTACACCACCACAATATGTTATCGCCTACCATTGCCCAACTATTTCTAGATTATATATAGAAACTCCACGGACTTCCTAAAATGATTATCTCCAATAAAGGCAGACAGTTCATCTCTATATTTTGGAAAAAACCAACTACCTAACTCCGTATTAAAGCACTATTATCTATAGTATACTATCTAGAAACAGATGGTTAAACGGAACGTATAAATGCTATAATAGAACAGTATATTTAGACATATATGTTATATTTATAGGACAACTAGATAAACTGGCTTATATTCACCGAGTTTACTATAAATAACTCCGTCTTGGAAACTATAAAGGTCTCCCCGTTTTTAGCTAACTACGGCTAGCACTCGCAAATAGGTTTTAAACCCTTTAGTAATATCCCTTACCCCGCTTATTATGCCTTATAGGTTATAAAATTAAATAAATTTATAAAAAAGATGGAAGAACTATAAGAGTTCCTTACTAATGAAATAATATAGGCTTAATCTGTCTATAAAACCGCAGCAAATAAGAACCAAACCCTAGCACTGGCTTATTAAATTAGTGACTTTATCTGGCTATATATAAGAAATCTAAATACGAAATAACCTACTAAGAAACTTAATTGGAAGAACGCCGGCCCTTATAAGGTTAAGAGAGTTGTCTTTCCTTATACCTACTAACTAAAGCTCCCTAATACGGTTAAAATCCATCCTATATTTTATATATTAGTCCTCTACCCTACTGTAAGGGCGCGAAGAGACTTCGGGGAAGATTTAAAGGAATAATATAAATTCTATCTAAACCTCAGGGTATATAGCTCTTGCAGAGAATAAGACGTTACGTGAAGAAGAGAAAGGAATATAGGAAACTTGTAACTAAATATTCGAGGTCTTGGCAGCAGACGCGTGGGCACGAGCCCACGCGGATTTCGACAGGTTTCAACCAAATTCTATCACGTCAGTGGAACTTGGTGGAATTTAATCAAGTTAGCAGAATTTAGCAGAATTTAATCAAAGCGTTAGAATTTATCTGTTAAGTGTTTTACTGAGACATTCCTACTATAACTGGGCTAGTCCCGTTATAGTACCCCCCCTTTAGCTAAAGGTCTAAAACAATTTAAATTAATTAAAAATTTATGACTTATCGCGTTATAAGCGTTATAATATATTTCAAGTTCTTTTTAATTTTAAGTTTCCTACTATTGTGTTTTATGTCTTTATATCAGGTGGCAGTTGTTTGCCTTTATATTATATCCATCTAGCTAAAGCAGGCCGCAAAGGATAGTCTTTATAGAATTCTTTTACTAGGGAAGGCGCGTTAGCCTTAATCTATTTATAGGTTTTCCAGGTTTATGTTTTATATCCTTCTCATTTAATAAGAAGTTTAAATCATTTAGATTATATTTTCTATTGTATATTATTAATTAAGTTAATAAAGTAAGAACCGTTACCATTATTAACAATTACAAAAGGTAGTGGTGGCACTTTATAGGTCATAGGATCATCTTTTAAAGGTTGCAACAAGATTATGTAAAACATTGGGTGTATTTTTATCTTGGTTAGCAGTTTAAGCTTATAGGCGTATAGGCTTAGTTTCTTCTTAATTTGGTATAGGCCTATAAATTTCCAATTAAGTTTCTTTAAAGGCCGTTAAGTCTTTAGGTTTTATATACTTAGGTAAGCTATATCACCTTCCTTAAAGTCCTATACAGGAGCTCGTCCTTTATTCACATACTATTACTGTAATATTTAAGCGTATATTAATTTGCTTTGTAATAGTTCTGTTAACTACTTTATTTAATTAGCAAAGTTATACACATTAATTAACTGGATCCGTTTAATCGTGGGTCCTATTATATTTATTTTAGGTTATAGTTTAAATCTAAGTTAAGGGTCTTATCCATAGGTCACATAGAACAGCGTTACGCCTATTAATACATTTATCGTGTTATTTGCAGTAAACTTAGCTAAAGGTAGCTATTTTTCCTAGTTATCTTATAGGTAGGAGCAGTATATTTATAAGTATTATTCCATAATTACATTTATAATTTTAGTTTAACCATCTATCTCCAGATGGAATGTAGTTAAGAGTTATATTTAAATACTTAATTATTTATATAGAGCTTGCCAGAAGTCTAAAACAAACTAGCTTCTATAGTTAGATACTATTATATTAGGAAGTCCGTATAACTTAAAGATATATTTAATAAAACATTCGGCTACTAATATTATATTAATTAAGTCCATAGGAATTATATATCGCATTTTTATAAGATAGTTAACTACTATTATAATATTCGTAAACCTATTACTACTAGGCAAGTTAACTATAAAGTTAATTAAGATATCGCGCTATCTTTATATTGGGATTGGTAGCGGTTAAAGTACTCCTTACTTCTTTATATAAGAGGTCTTTCCGCGCACGCACATCCTGCATACTTAAATATATTTTTGTACATAGTTGTGCATTATAGGCTAGTAATATACTTATTAAACAATCTTATAAGTCTTTACATGGCCAGGATGTCCTACTATAGGGGAGTTATATACAAATTTAAGTATCTTAAATTGTAAAGGTTCGGAATTCGGAACTACTATCTTCTATTAATAGTACAATCAATTATTTTAGATTTTGTATTTGGCGAGTGTAATATCCTTATGCTATCATTTTCCTATTTAAATCGCTTTTATTATATTAATTATCTATACGTTATTCTTATATTTATATTCCATTAGCTTATTAATTTCTAGTTCCTATTTATTAACTTCTAATTTATTTCTATTAAGTTCCGTATTTAGGAATATAGGACATAGTTTCTTAAAATATTTAGGAGGTAGTAAAATCTATAATTAATTTATAATCCATTTATCTAAAGCGTTTGTAGGTAAGTCCTATAATTATTATATTATTGCGTTAGGCTTTTAATTAAGTTTACCTAGTTAGTATATAATCTTAAAGTTAAATTATAAGAGGTATTCGGCCTAACAAATTTGGCGCTACATTAATTACTTTATAGTTATAAAGTACTGCAGATTCTTATGGTCTGTTAATACGCGTATTAGGAATAATAATCCTTTAAGCTTAGGACGCCATTATTTAAAGCATCTAACAATTATAAGCAGTTCCTTATTATATATCTTATAGTTTAATTTAGTAGGGGCGAGTTTCCAGAAGAGAAAGGCTACTGGACATAGTTCGCCATTCTTATTATATTGCAATAACATTCCCCTTAACACATAATCTAACGAGTCCATTTTAACAATACATTTAAGGTTAGGGTTAAAGTGAGCAAGGATTAGAGCAGTTATAAAGCAATATTTTAAGTTATTAAAAGCTCATTCACATCTAGCAGTCCATTTAAATTTTATATTCTTCTTTATTAGGTTTACTAATAGCTAAGCAATTTCTAAGAAGTGGTTAATAAATCATTAATAGAAATTTGCGAATTTTAGAAATCCTTAAATGTCCCATACATTACTAGGGCTTTCCTAGTTTATAATCGCAGCGACTTTCTTAGGGTCCATTTTAATTCCGTCACAGGATATAATTAAGCCTAAGTATATAACCTTAGATGCGTAGAACTTACATTTTTTAATATTATATTATAAGCCTACGTCTTATAAGCGTTTAAGGACTATTCTAATATATTTTCAATGTTTAGAAAGCGAGAACAAGTAGATTAAAATATTATTAATATACGCGGTAATAAATATATTAAGGAATTCATAAAGCGTATTATTAATATATTGCTAAAACATACTAGGACCGTTCTTTACGCTAAATGGCATTACTAGGTATTTAAAGAGTCCCTATTATATATAAAAAGCTATATACTTTTTATCTCCTTTATATATACAAATTTTATTAAAGGCAGCAATTATATTAAGCTTTATAAAGTACCGTGCCTTTACCAATTAGTTAAGCGTCTCTTAAATTAAGGGAATTGGATATTAGTTTTAAATTATAATTGCGTTTAGAGCTTAATAATTAATATAGAATCTTAAGCCTCTTCCTAGCTTTTTAATAAATAGTACAGGTAAGATAAATGGAGATTAACTAGGGCAAATAAATCATTTTTCCAAATGCTTATTAAGGTATTATTGCATTATAAGCAGTTCTTCTTATAATATACCATATAGCGGACCGAACTTTAGTGTTATGCCAGGCTTAAGTTCTATCTTAAAATTATACTTCTCTTAGTACGGGGCTAGTTGGTCTATAAATTATTTTTTAAACTCATTAATTAGGTCGTGGTACTCTTTAGGTACTATTCGTACTAACTTAATAGCACGAGTGAGTCGTATCCCGGGGCACGAAATACGTATAGTATTATATGCTCTTTGGGATGGTGGTGACTGTCTCTTGTATTAAAGCAGACTACGTGGTCTATATACTAATGCGACCTCCCCCTGATTAGTCAGTGCTTCAGGGGTGCACTAGACGCGTAAGCAGGTGGTTAGTACACCGAACACGTAAACGCGTAGTTGGTGTACCGTACGCGTAAGCACGCGTTCGGTACGACAGGTGCTGTAATTATACACTAGCGGTACTTGAAAAATGAAACCACCTATATACAGCCTCCGTAATTGTTTTAATAGAACCGTAAATGCTCCGTCAGTCTCGCTCTACCCATTCTGTAACCTTTAGGTTGAGCTTGTTCGTGTCAATTAGGGTTTTAAGAGCTTGACACAGCTTTGCCTTAGTCATGGCGTCTGCTGGGTTGTCTCCGCTGCTGATCCATTTGACCTCCATAATCTCGCGTCGTTCGTAGGCCTAACGCAAGCACATTAGGTCGACCATAAGCCTCTTCTCCTATATTGTGCCTAGTTTGACTAGGCAGTCGTAGAGGGACTTTAAATTGGTGTATAAAACCAGGGGTAGCTGCTCCAATTATAGGATCTTCTGGATCGTTAATTTGATTACGGCTGCTATATTAAAGCCATAGGCTAGTGCATATAGTTCAGAAGCTAGTACACTGCGGGTTACTCGCTTGCATTTAATTAAAGACTAGTGGAGTATATTTATATCCTAATTACGGTCCGTAAGTATAATTACAAAGCCGATTTGCGATGACAGGTCCCTATTATTGGCAAAGGAGGCGTCCATAAATACCATTACGCTAATAGAATTTAGGTCTAGTGGTATAAAAGTAAGTCCTCTTATCGCATTATTAATCTGCCATTGAATGCGCTTATTAAGCTACTTAATATTTTCTTCTTACAGATCTACTGCCTGGGCCGCAAAGGACAAATTGTAAGCAGATTCGGGCTAACAGACTATAGCAATATAGGCACCTCTTGCACGCTGTATAACGTATTAGTCCTTCATATTTACAGTCTTGCGGGTCTCTCTACGGGAGCTAGTGAGGTCCATAGGCTTTACTATAACAGGCTTTAGGTTTTGAGCTTAGCGTTCCTAAGTTAGCTTAATTAGGTTGCCCTTTTATATAATTAGGCCTCCATTAAACTTAATTGGATTCTGCTCAGTTAACTACTCTTACAGCTTTGCCGAGAACTTAGCCTTTTATAGTTTAGTTTCTTTAGCATCCGCAAAGGTCTAGTCTGCTAGGAATAGGGTATCGTCTATTTAGAGTCCAATAATACTAAGGCCGTTCGATAGGCTGTATAGGAGGTAGGGGTTATAGGTCGACTGTTCCATTTTAAGCTTACTAATATGATGCTAGTGATACGTCTTAAACTAATGGTTTCCAGCTTCTAGTACTCCATAAAGAGGTTTTACAACCCGTAAAATTGTTCCTGGTTGTAGGTTAAGCTCAAGGGGTAGCCGTATAAAAATATCCCTACTTAGGTAGGTATTAGACTGCACGTAGGCTTATAAAATATCCCATAAGTAAAGGGCTACGGATTTGGTTTGCTATAGTCCAGACATAAGTGCAAGTATAATCCGTTAACTGACCCGTTGAATTATAGGCGATTGTATAAGGACTAGGTCCTTTCCCTAGTCATTATAAGCTTATATAACAAGCCTTAATTTCTTAAAGGCTTTATTAGTACCAGGGTGCTTAATCTTGTTAACAAAGCGTGAGTTAAATATACAGACGCCTTACAGAACGTCTCTCTCCGTTATAACCGCAAAGACACCCTTCTTAAGTAGTCCGTTGATCTCTTTACGTTGTAAGTCCGTAAACAGGGTTTCCTGTACTAGAACTAATATATCCGCAGGCGGAGATTACCTTGCGGTTATTCCTATGGAGGTTAGGTAATTCTCTATCACGGGGTTCTTAGTTACAGGGTGCTTTTAGGGGCGTCCTTAACCACGCTTTATAGTAGGTTTAGTAGGTTTAGTAGGTTTCTAGGGGACTTCTAGGGTAGGCAAGGGTGCTTCTAGTTCATCTAATTCGGCAGTCGCTTCTGGTTTATCTAGTTCGGCGGTTGCTTCTAGTTTGTCTGGCTTAACGTTATAGGTATTTTCAGGCCGAAAGTAGGGTTATATAGACGTGCTTCTGAAGCTGGTTAGCCCGCTAGGGAGCTATACATAGCACATCTCGTTTTCTACGGCCAGTAGACAATAAGGTCCATTCCAGCTACCGCTTTTACGCCATACAAGGACTTCAGAGTTAAGTAGGAGGTCATATACTAAGGTCGTATTAGGTCCGTTGCGGTGGTACAGGGCGTTATTAACAGTTTATTTGGCCCATAATTTAACTATTTCGGCCATTGCCTTCCGTATTACAGCTGCTCGTTCCATAATGGACGGGGCAGAAGGGCCTAGGTTGCTTATCCTTAGGTAGGCTCCATAAACCAAGAGGGTGGGTACTAGTCCGTTAGGGCCAGCGGTATCATTAACAGCTTTTACGGCCATCTATAAAGCCAGTTTCTTTTAGATGTCCTTGCACTTATCTATAATAATCTGATAAGCTCTCTATAGAGCTAGGTAAGCTCGCTTAATAAGCCTAACAGACCAGTGCGCCTTAACTAGAATAGCTTTTGTTAAAATAGCTATAGCCGTAGCGTACTATTAGAATTCTTTGCTGATAAAGTTCCTACCGGCGTTATAGGTGATATACTTAGGGGGTCCAACGTATATATTAATCTAGCAGGTCCATAAAATGTCCTAAGTATGTTTTACGGATATATTTTGCAACCAATGGGCAGCTTAATAGCGGGTTACCTCGTTAATTATATATAATACTAGGCTGCCGTTAATGTACATAATATCTATATATACTAAGTGGTTAAAGTCAAGGTCCTTATAAAGGGTAAACTTAAATCGGCCTAGGGAATGTCTGTATTTCTAGCAAAAGGAGCAGTATTTAGTTAGGTGGTTAATTGCCTTCCTATTAACATCATCATGTCCAGAGCGTTTAAGGACTCTATATAGCTTTTCGGCTGACAGGTAGCCGAAACGGCGGTATAGGCGGTGGATTTCGGTACTGATAAGGTAGCACAGGTTATAGTTAAAAGATTCCTAAATGTAGGTCCATAGGGTCTCTCCCTATATAAGGAACGGGTGTCCAAATTATCGTATAATTGGCAGGGTAACATGCTTGCTTCCTAGGGCAGTTACAGGGCCAATTAAGGTGTCCGTAACATTATTATAGTAGACCTGTAACTTGTCCATATCCGCAAGGCAAAGTAGGAAAGGGGTATCCGCTTTTACTATATAGAAGTCAACTAGGCCAATTAGGGTCTTAACTTTAACTAATCTAATTAATGCGGTTAAGCCAATGCCAAATTAAACGTTTATGGCCCCAGTATGTATAATATCGATGTCCGTATTATCATCTATAGTGGTCTTATATGCAAGGTATTGTCTGTAGCCTACAGTAGACTTCTTGGAGGCACCTATATCGATTATAACACCGTAGAATTCCTTGGGGGTATAGCATTCTGTGGTAATATATGCAAATGGGTCCTATTCGCAGTCCGTAACATCCATAACGGGTCCAACGGGTATGCTTACAGGCCAGTTTTCAGGTGCAATTAAGTATATAAAGGAGTGGTCGGCTAATACGGTCATAATATTAAAGGCTTGGCTATCCGTAAAAGGTCCGAAAGTAGTTAGGAATGTCTCTAGGGTCTCTTATTCCTAAGCGTCTAAGTTAAAGTCAATTATAAGGGCTTCTATTAACTTATTAGGGGGCTCTTCTGCTTCCTCTCCTTCATATTCCAAAATGAACTGGTTAATATGGCTATTAAGTCTCTTCCTAGACTTATTACGTTCTTCCTAGGTATGCCTTATAGACCAACATCCTTCCTTACCGCACACAAAGCACTTCTAGCTGGTTCGTCTACGGGGGTATATTTTCGTACAGGGGTTGCTGCGGGGGTTATAGGTAGGACTTGGTTGGTACGGGTGCTGCTAGCAGTAGCGGCGGTCCGTAAAGTAGACGTCTAAGTCTATTTGCAGATATTAAATATCCGTAATAAAGGCTTAAGTGCTACCTAGTAGGTTTAAGACTTTATACGTTACAATAGAGGAGCGTAGGTCATTAATAAGGCCAGCTAAGGTGTCTACAGGCTTATAATAGGCGTACTTATAGGGCTCTACTTCCTAGCAAGCCGTAATAAGTTTGTTATACAGGAAGTCATTTATTCAAAGCTTAGCGTTAAGGCCGTACTATAGGTGCCAAAGGTCTTTAATAAGAATTTGCAGGCACTCTGTAGTCGATTTTTTAGTATTCTTGTCAATTACAGTCTATAGCTTAGTTGCATTCCATTAGGTAAGAATATTACGCTTATATTCCGGTCCTTTAAAGTAGTTGCGTGTAGCTTCACATAGCTTATTAAAGGGAACACCAAGGGGGTTGCTCTTGAGGTTAGTATAGTAGTAGTTAAGGGCTAGGCCACACAGTATGGTAGAGTAGGCTTGGCTAAATTCCTATTTAGGAATATCAGCCTTCTAGTAGAGGTCCGTAAAGATGGTCAGTTTAAAGTCAAAGTTGTCGTTTTCACCGCTATACTTAGATTCGTCGGTATAGAGCTTAGCTAGGTTAGCTAGCTCCTTACCATAGGTCTTTACTTAGGTGGGTTACAGATCTATAACTTGCGGATCTATGGCTTGCGGATCTATGGCTTACGGATATATAGCTTGCAGATCTATAACTTAGACAATAGGGGTAATTTAATCTATATTTTGGTTTGCGGGGGTATTATAGTCCGTAATTTGGGTTACATAGGTATTGCGGTCCGTAACTTAGGTACTAGGTATACTTTGGCCCATAAAATTAATTCCAAAACTGCTTAGGTTTATAGGACGAGTTTGGTTAAGTAGGTTAGGTATAAGGCCAGCAATTATATTAAGTTTAGAAGAAGCAAAGAGTTCCTTAGTTTCTTAGAACTGGTTTAGGATTTCCTCTTTAGTCTATTCTGTTTGGTCCTTCTTGTGTATTGTGTTGTATAAGGACTGTGCAATAGTAACTCATTTATTCCTTTTAACCCATACACCTTGGTTACATAAGAGGGTCCATAGGTTACAAATAGTAGTAAGGTTATATGCTTTAAAGATAGCTTCTGTAAAGTCCGCAAAGTCTTCCTAGTATTACTCCCATAGGTTAACGTTTATAAGCTTAAAATATTCGTATTCAAGAACTTTGAATTTAATATAGTTGTTAACGTCAGGTATGGACGTAAGGTTAGCTCCCTACCTCCACTTTTCCTAGCCTTCATTAACTTGCTTCCTTAGGTCTGCTATACTGTATAGTATAGTATAGTACGTAGTGGGTGGAAGAGGTCTTGTAGTGGTCCGTAAAGGCAGTTAATATCCGTAACGGTTTGCAGAAGGGTAGGGGGTTTCTGTAAGGTCTTGTAACAGTCCGTAAAATCGATTAACGGGTCCGTAGTGGTTTACAGAAGGGTAGGGGGTTCCGTAAAGGTCTGTATTTACATCTATAAACTTCTAGTAAACCGTACTAAGACTTAAATAAGTATATAGAGTTGGTAATAGGTCTGTAATCCCTAACTTCCAACCTTCTAGCAGGTCGTACTAGGAGTCTAAACAGGTGGTTGCTGTTATATATCGCTCGGTAGGAGGTATCAAGTAATTACTAATCTGTGCGCGCTTACTAATTAGTGTTTGTACTAACTTAATAGCATAAGTGAGTTGTATCCCGGGGCACAAAATACGTATAGTATTGTATGCTCTTTAGGATAGTGGTGACTGTCTCTTGTATTAAAGCAGACTATGTGGTCTATATACTAATACGACCTCCCCCTGATTAGTTAGTGCTTTAGGGGTGCACTAGACGCGTAAGCGGGTGGTTAATACACTGAACGCGTAAACGCGTAGTTAGTGTACCGTATGTGTAAGCACGCGTTTAGTATAATAGGTGCTATAATTATACAGGTATAAAAGGTTAAGGATTAGGATACTATTTCAGTTTTAGTACTTTCTTAATATCTTCTATAGTTATAGCAAAGATTTTATAATCTTGTCTTTTTACTAATAAGATAAAAGGCGCGGCCTATATTATATAAAATTTAAGAGGTTTTAACATAACATCTTTACATTCTTTACCACAATCATTAGTTATAGATTTATTATATTAGCTCAAGGTTCATAGTAAGGGTAATTTGTATTATATTAAATTTAAATAGTTGTGTGCATGTTTATAGGGCAAATAGTTTTTTAAGCAGTAACTTTAGTAGTAGGTTATATAGAACTTTAGTGTTTCTTTAACCCAGCTAATTAAAGGGTTGTATTGTTTTAGCCATCCATATCCAAGTATAACTTTATATTGCTTTAAGGGTGTTATAAATAGGGAGATATGTTTAAGGTATTCGCCTATCCACATTTTTACTAAGGCGTAATACATTATTTTACTATATATTAAGGGTTTGCCATTAAAGCCTTATAGGCCTTAGGGCTTATTAAGTTTCTTTAAATTTAGATATTAAGTTTTTATATAGTTTGTATCAACAAAGCCCATGCTAGTGGCTCCGCTATCTATTAGAATTTATACCTTCTTCCATTTTCTAAGTATTTAAATTTTACTAAGTATATTAAGGGAGTTGTGCTGTATATTAGCGCTGGAAGAGCCTATACACTTATACTCTTCCACTTTTTGTCCTAAGGCGTAACTTGGCCCTAGGATAATTTGTTTTCCAAGTTAACTAAAGGCGAGATGCTTCGTGGCGACTAAATATAATTCATAAAGCAGGTATAATTTAAGGAATAAGTACAACTTAAGGAATAGGTATAATTTAAGGAATGGGAGGAACTACGGCGGACTTTTTTAAAAGGGTGGGTTCGACAATTCCTTTAAATATACCCTTTTTTGCCGCATCTAAAGCATTCTCTATTTATGGCTTAAGTTCTTTTTTTATTGGTTCCTAAGGGTATATAGGATTGAGCGGCATTAAGGTCCATAGGGTCGTATATAGGGCTTTTAGGTTTTAGAGACAGATCGCGCTTTAGGGTATATACCAGTTTCGTAAAGTTCTAAACGTAAGGTGTAGTTGACTTTAGAGAACAAGTCTGTTTGTTATATTAAAGGTCCTTATTAATTCATTAATATATTATAGTAAATTCAGATAGGTTTTTTGGCAGTTCTCTACCTACTAACTAGGCTCTAATTTTATCTAAAATAGCTTATTAAAGAGCAGCAACTCTAGCGGCTTTATTCCAATCCAGTTTGCTAATAAGGCCTAAAAATTCCAAAAAGAAGCTGGTAAAATCTTGGTTCCGTTGTTATAGGTTCTTAAGTTTAGTAACAGCTGTATATTCGCAGCTGGCGTTATTATACGTTTATTTTAGCAGAGAGATAAAGATTTTTAAAATTAATAAAGGTGCCGTTATAGAAGAATGGGTCTATGGTTTATGCAGCGTCTTTACTTAAATAAGATATTCTATAATTAACTTTGCTAGCTTTAGTAGGGTATTAGTTATAGTTTATTAAGAGTTTAAGACAGAGCTTGGTTACAAAGGGACGTAGGTCATTTTAATTACCATTAAACATTAGAGGATTAGGGAGCTTTTTAGATTTTATAGCGGGTATTAAATTTATTACAGGTATGGGTTAAGTTACTATTACTAGTTTAATGTTCGCGTTTAAGGGGCCAGGCTTAGATACTATTATATTAATTTTATTTATAGGCGGTATTAGGGTCTCTAATATAAGTGCTTGGACGTTACGGAGTTCTTTGCGGAGTGTTTCTATTAATTATTAATACTAGGCTTCCAGTGCTGCCTACTGCTAAGCTAAGGCATCCATAAAGGCCTCTTGCATTATAGTTAACTGTTCCCTAACTAGGGTTATAATGCTCGTGGTTAACGCGTAGGATTTAAGGTTGTTTGCCATTTTAATAGTGGTTATATTAACGTAACATAATATAAGGGCGCAAAGAGACTTTAGGGAAGATTTAAAGGAATAATATAAATTCTATCTAAACCTAAGGGTATATAGCTCTTGTAGAGAATAAGATGTTGCGTAAAGAAGAGAAAGGAATATAGGAAACTTATAACTAAATATTTAAGGTCTTAGCAGTAGACGCGTGGGCATAAGCCCACGCAGATTTTAATAGGTTTTAACCAAATTCCATTACGTTAGTAGAACTTGGTGGAATTTGATTAAGTCAGCGGAATTTAGCAGAATTTGATTAACTTGGTAGAATTTGGCAGAATTTGATCAAAGCGTCAGAATTTATCTGTCGAGTGTTTCACCAAGACATTCCTACTGTAACTGGGCTAGTCCCGTTACACCTACCACCCCTATATTAGATGCCCTACCTAGATAAATCCAGAACCCTCCCCCACTAGTTAAAGTAGATAGTAAGGATAAGTACCTTATTAAAAGAATTAATAACATTAAGTACAATAAATAAAAACGCTAATATATATGCCTTACGAAATAGAGAGGCTTTTATAAGCCTATATGGGAACCCATTAACTCTATAGGACTTATATAAGCCGTAAAAGACTTTTACAAACTCTATCTAAAACTACTACAGCCCTATTTTGCAGAAGCTTGAGTTTAAAGGGGGGGTACTATTATGGGACACCTCCGTAATACCTTATATATATCCACCTGTTTCCACTAATGTAGTAAAAAGAGATTAACTGCAAGACGGTAACCCAATAGCAATTTGCCGGCAATCTATAGCAATTTAATAGTAATCTGCCGCATTCTACTATATTCTACCAAAGTTTACCAAATTCTACTAAGTTCTACTAGGACCGCTTCTTAAATCCTATTCTGCTCCATATACGTATTAACTAAGTAACTAAACTAACAATATATACCCTTTCTTTCCATTTTCTTACCTTCTCTCCTTACATAACGTCTTGACCTTATTACGCAGTTTATATATATAGCTTATTAATATCTACTTCGCTATATATTATCGCCGCTTATGCTTACTCTATAATAGTTAGCTAAGGCTCCTAATAGGGGAGACTAAGCTATCTTATAAGGCTGCGAGGCTCTTTAAATTTTTATCTAGAGTTTTTTATATAGCTTAGGCTATAAGGTAATTAGCTACCTACTTAGCCGCAAGATTATAAATCTACTTACGTATATCTAGAGTGTTATTATAATCTTTAATTTCTAATCCTAACTAGATCCTATATTCCTTTTAAGTAAAGGCGGCTCTTTTAAATAAGCTTATTTTAGGTACTATTATTAGCTACCTAGAGGTTTATCAGTATTATATAATTTGTTTTTAATACTAAGGTATAGGTTAATTATAGTCTGGCCTATAAGGGGGGGTATTATTAGGGCCTTTTCAGGCTATATATAGTATTTAGTGTCTAAATATAACGTATTAACGCGTTAATTTTAGAGTAGAATATTATAGAGGCCTTCTTAAGCTATATATAAAGAGCTTAATATAATATAACAGGCTTATATAAATGCTTCTAAACCAAGGCTTATAGATTACTACTATATAAGAATACTAGGCCGTCGAAATCGGACTCTACACCTATACGTAGTGACGGCTACGAACCTAGGTCTTTAAAGCTCAGATCTAGAGCCAACGCAGAGACGTTATATAGCGTGCGGACAGGACCTGGTGGTGGTTGTAGGCGTTAAAGGCGGTGGTGAAAAATTTTTAGATAGTAAGATCTTGAAAACCACCACTGTTAACCCTCTATAATATAACAACTACTACTATTCTCCTATCTAGGGCACCTATATAATCTAACATGGATGAACAGTACTTGATAACATCCCCTAACCCCCAAATTGAAAGCATTAACGACCTTATATTAACAAATAAGTGAACGCGTGAACGAACGAACGTATAAGCAAATATACGGCCCCTCCTAACCCCTAGGGCGATCGCCCGCGGAGCATACGGTCACTTGCCATTTTACTGCCGTAATACTACTAGCAGCCTGGATTGCGACCTACGGTTTTCCTTGTCTTCTTTTAACGGAGTAGTGACCCTTTAAAAGGGCCTAGCTGGGGCCTAGGCATAAAAGATACCCAATACAATATATCCCGCTGCTTGGTATTATGGTAGTTAGGATAGATGAATCCCCCTTACGCCTTCAATGGCTCTAGGGGGGGGGAGGCAAGGCGTATATGGCAATAGTTAACAAGAGATAGTATATAGGGGATGGTTAAGATATAGGAGAGGCAGCAATAAATACACGGCGATTAATTGGCAAGGCCTAGCTAGGATATAGTAAACCCTAGCTTTAGATAAGCTAGAGAAGGAAGCAGTGGTTCCTAAGGAGTTCAAAACATCTAAGGAGGAGGACGTGCTATAGGCCTGTAGGGCCGCAGCTACGTGCAAATATAACAAATCGGGGTTTTTTATCCTACTGAGGCTGCTTATAGGGTTTTTCCTCCTCCAACTACAGGGGTTTTCTTCCTGTAAATACACAAGTTTTCCCCCCTATGCGGAGTAGTCTGCGTGGGCCAGTAGGATCCGTATCAGACGTTAATCAAAGAGTTACTACTATATAAGAATACTAAGCTAAGAAGAAGAAAAAGAAGAATATTAGAGACTGGTAAAATATAAAGGGGTTGCTAAGACGCTAGTAGTAAGTAAGCTAATAGCGATTTTCTATCTGGGGATAGAAAATCCTAAATTAGTTAATTTGGTATAGCAGAACTTAGTAAATAACGCGCTTTAACACCGTTATAAAAAGCACTAAATTGCCTATAATACTTATAATTAATTATAGACCGGTATATAGGCTTAGATATAAAGTTGTATAAAAATTCTGAGGTGTTATAACAACGATATATTATATACGAACGCTAGATAAACAAGCATCAGATTTATAGAATTAATAGCTATATATAACTGTTGTAAAGACTTAAGAGGATTGCTAGAGAACTTAATAGGAATGCAGCTGCGGCTAAATCTATATAAGGGCGTTGGGGCGGATAAACTATCTACTAACGTCATTAAATAAGAAAAGGAAACTAGCTACGCGTATAGTACAGCACTTATAATAGGAGTCCTGTTATAGTACCCCCCCCTTTAGAGAGTAATAGGTCTAATAGGGTAGGGTTAGAAGTTGTTATAGGAGTGTAGATACTAGGTAATCTAGTAATTACGTGCACTATAACAGAGACAGAATCCGTTCTTTAGGCGATATACATAACGCTTAGTAGACTTAGTAGAGGATAACCATGATTGTAATAAGGTAGTAGATGGCAGGCGGGAGCTAAAGCTAGGTGGGGCTTTTATCTTATTTCTAGACTGGGAAATAGGGACAGGACTAGTAGTACGGAGCTAGAGGTTAACATCTATAGGCTTATAGGCGGTAGTGGGTTTCTAGGCTGGTTTCTAGTGGTTTGGCAGGTTCTGGACTAGTGGGTTCTAAACTAGGTAATAGAAGTAGCGATTAAGGCGCTAAATAAGCTTAACGTACTTACTGTATAATAGGCTAAATAGGGTATTGCTTAACTCCTTAAGAGACTAGTAGAGGGCAGGATGGAAACTATGGTGGAGCGCTATAATGCGTAATATATTTAGCTAGAAGGAAGCCTTAGCCTTATATGCAAATCGCTTAAAGCAAGCAAGGTACGCAATAAGTAACTCCTCCTCTCTTTAGCATATAGACAAGAAGCGCTAGATAGCCTCTTATTGTTCTTTTAGGTTATAGTAAAGGCGCTAAAAGAAAGAGAAGATATCCTTAGGGTTCTAGGACTGGGTATCTTTAGCTAACTAGTAGAGGTATAGGACAGAAACCTACTAGGACTACTTAAGGCGATTCTATATATAGTTAAACGCGTTAGCACCGTTAAGCTAGTTAGATTAGAGCTTTGCCCTAATTAATGGGAGCTATATATATAACGTAAGAGGCTTACCGTTAAAGCGTGGTAGATTAGGGAGATGTAGATAAGTAGTTAGGGTAGATATAGGGCGGGTTTGGAGCTGAAGCTGGAGTTAGAGCTAGAGCTAGTAAATATTAATGCGCGATATATTAAGGTCTAATTAGAGCAACTAGATCTTAGTATATTGGTTTTAGAGTTCCTGCTGTAGCTGCTATATAAGCAGGAGAAGAGCTGGGTTAGACATAGTAGCTATCTAGAAAGAAGAAGAAAAAAGTCTAGTCTAAATACGTTAAAGACTCTGCATAGAGAGCTCGTAATAGCTCTGCGCTATTATTAACGTCTAGCTGGCTAGGTAAGCAATCCTAATATTATAATAATAATATATTATATACAAACGCTAGATAAACAAGCATTAGATTTATAGAATTAATAGCTATATATAACTATTATGGAGACTTAAGAGGATTGCTAGAGAACTTAATAGAAATATAGCTGCGGCTAAATCTATATAAGGGCGTCAGGGCGGATAAACTATCTGCTAATATTATTAAACAAGAAAAGGAAACTAGCTATATATATAGCGTAGCGCTTATAACAGGAGTCCCGTTATATTAGGTTAGCCTAGGTAGTTACTAGTATATTTCTAGTAGGCTTCTAATAAATCTTTTAGTAATTTTTATATCTTTTCTTTAATTATATTTTTTCTCTATTAAGGTTTTTAAAGGTTTAAAGTATGGGCTCAATAGCTAGAGTATATATACTAGTATACTAATATCTCTCTAAACCTCTTTTAGGATAAGCCCTTATAATCTCCCTTTACTATAAGGTAATAAGGGAGGTAATATAAGGGATATTATTATAGTTGCCTTAAGTTGCCCTTAGAATAACCTCTAGATACCCCTTAAATAGCCGCTAGTTATATACTAAAGGCATATACCTATAGTATATAGTCTCTCCAATTCTAAAGGCCTTATCTTTTTAAAAATTCGTTTCCTCTACAATCTATCCTATTTCTATAATTATGCCTTATAGTCCCCTATTTACAAAGTCCCCTTATAATACTATTACCTAACTTAAATATATAAAACGCAATAAGTTATAAGTCTCAACTAAATTTAAATTATTTAGACTATTAGCTAAAGGGGGGGTACTATAATAGGACTGGCCTAGTTATAGTAGGAATTTCTTAGTAAAACACTTAATAGATAAATTCTAATACTTTAACCAAATTCTATTAAATTCTACTATAGTTAAAACTGGTTATTACGATATATGTTATGCGGCCAGCCGTATCGATATACTAAAGGTATTGTTATATTTGGTATTTATATATTAAATACGCCCAAATTTAAAATTAGGTAATAATATTATATATTTACTAGGCTAACGAGGAATAAAGTAATTAGCTACGCCAAAAAAAAGCCGTAATTAACGTCTGTTTGGTATTGCAATTTTATCGCCCTTAAATTTGACTTTTATACCTTATAAGGCTTATAATTAAGTCTTTCTTGCCGTCTTTCTATCATTCCTTATATAGATAAAGCCTTTTTAGGGCCTGTAAGGCCTTATTAAGCTTAATTTAAGGTTATTTAAATTTGTCTTTATCTGTTTTTATATTACAATTAAGCCTAAAGCTATGCTAGGTAGATATGGATTTTTTAGCGCTTATAGTTGGAAATACTATAGCGGCGACGCCTTTTAGGATTTTAATATCTTACTATATTAAATAAGGTAGAATTAAGTATAGAGAGTAAAATCTAAAGGTGGTATTAATAAAATTTAATTATTATAGAATGGATTTTAATGGCTAATCTAGTAGTAAGAAAAGTCTAAATCTACTTAATAAAATACTGGCTATACCGATTTTGGTATTAAGAACTTAACGATATTATAAAAAGTTAGATTATTATAAAATACACTAAAAAAAATTTAATTAAGGCTTGTAGATCGTAATATAGAGTATATTATTATAACTAGATATTGCACTAAAGAGTTTTAACTATAGCTTAATTAATTCCTACTAAGTTCTACTAGATTAATTAAATTCTACCAAAATCTGTTATAGACTGCGTATATATATATACACGTATTAACTGCTAAGATCCCTAACTAATTTAGTATAAGATTCCCGCATTATTCCTTTCTCTTCTTTATATAATATCTTATTCTCTATAAAAGCCATATTTTTAAATTTAGATAGAATTTATATTATTCCTTTAAATCTTCCCTAATATAAGGGATATTATTGCGGTCACCTTAGGTTGCCCTCAGGACAACCTCTAGACGCCCCTTAGATAGTCACCGGTCACGTACTGAGGCACGTGCCTGTAGTATATAATCTCCACAATCCCAAAGGCCTTACCTCCTTAAGGATTCGTCTCTTTTACCAATCTATCCTATTCTACAATCGTGTCCTTATAGCCCCCTATCTACAAAGTCCCCTTATATTTAAATCCTTCCTACTCTATTTGGAAGGGCAGCTGGCTTTAAGGACCAGATTGTTTATTTATATTTTTTGTTTACATCCACTATTCTCCCTTAAAATCTTATAATGACCTAAATGGAAACTCTATGGATACCTTATGGAAAGCCGTTACATTAAGGCAGAAAGGTCCCTTTAACAGTAAAAGATTGCGACAATATAAACCTCTAGGTAAGACGGCTAAATAAGCCCCAACACCCAGATGCGCCAGGAGCTTAAAGACTCTCGCATACCTACGGTTACTGGCAATACTGAGGAAAACGTAGACACCCTCTATAACAGTCGCAACACTGCTAGAAAGTAACCGGAACCCCTCTGGCCCTACCTAGGCCAATTAGAAGACTAAGCGCTAAAGGCGACACTAAGATCTTCCCCTAAGCCAGAAATGCCAGAGGAATACACTAATATATCTAATTAGGGACCCAACCGGAACCCTTCCGGAAGACCACCAGCCTATAATTGGCATAGTAGCGGTGTATAGACTGCTTATAAGCTAAGCGGGCCTACCCCTTTAGGTAATCTAACCTAAACACTAACTTAAGACCTAAGGCTTATTGGGAAATCCGTACCAGCTACTAGTACTAATACTACCTCTATAGCCGGAGCTTCCCTAGGCCCAAGTTTAGAAAGTTAAGAGCCCTATACTAATATCCTCCAAGATGGATATTAGGAAGCTGTTGTAAAGCTCTTAGAAGCCATATAGGAGGAAGCCACTAATAAATATATTAGAACCCTTTAAGGGCAAATTCAGATCTAGTAGGGTTTAATTTAAGCCAGATAAGTTTTTTTATAACCTGGCTAGGGCTAAGGGCTTCCTAAGGGCTACCTAGTACCCACCTAAGGAAGTATAGAAGACTTAGAGAGACACCTACATAATAAATAGAAGAAAGATATAGACTAATTGGCTAAGGCCTCTAGCAGTCTAGAACTCTGTTATAAACCCAGCGCCTAATATTTGGATAATTAGGTTTGTAAGGTAGATAACTTCTTTAAGATGCTAGTAATATAAGATAATACTAAAGAATATATATGGTGGATCATTAGTAAGATTAAAGACTAATTACTAAACTAGATTACACTTAATTAACCCAATAAAGAGCAAATTACTATATGGCTATAGCTGTAGACCTTCCTAATAGGTTGGACCTAAGATCTGTATGTTATATAATATAATAACGCAGAACAATTCTAGAATGGTACATAGCTGGACCGTTAAGATTTCCGCCAGTTTATAAACTTTATAGAAACTTATGCTTAACAGATAGATTTAGAGCCCTTTAAAAACAAAAACGGTAGCGTCTATAAGAAGGAGAAGATTGGATTTATCTAGGCTAGAATTAAGCTAGTAATTCGTAATGAAATAAAGCGTGTAGGAGCCCTACCGCGAATTACCATATATGCGGATTTTGAATGAGCGGTTCTAAACGCTAAGGATGCGGTAAAGAACTAGACCTCTTCCGACAAGAAGCTAGGGGGTAGCTAGAAGCGTAGGCACTTTAGTAGTAATATAGGACAGACCTAGTCTTTAAAGAAGCCGTTCTTAAAGAGAACTTTAGAATGGTTAAAGCCGGGAACCTTAAGTAGCGGGAAAGACTCCTAGGGTTAACCTAACACCTAGCCGACACCCTTATAGGAACACTCTAAGAAGCTAAAAGGACATTCTTATTAGAAAAACAAGTAGGGTAATAAACGCACTAATAAACCAAAAAAAGAGAAGCCCTAGTTACGGACGTCTCCCGGCTATAACTAGGGCAGAATACAGAAGGGAAGACTCTCCGTATTGCTATTAAGCTAGAAATAACACTCCCTATAGGCGAGGTGCGTTAGTTTTAAGCACTATATAACAGCGGCGCCAAAATTAATCTTATATAATATAACTTGGTAAAAGAGTATAAACTTATCCTATTACTAGGGTGGCGGAAACCTATTATAGGCTTCTTAGATGAGTATTAGATTAAACTACATAGTGCCTATAAGCTTACAGTGTTAGTGGCCGATATGCATAACCGCACTAAGGTGGTTAGCCCGCAACCCTTCTGGGCGGCTAACTTTATAGGTTATAACCTTATCCTTAGATATCCTTGGCTTGCAGAAGCAGATCCTAAGATACGCTTTAAGACAGGAGCCTTTAAATAGTGGAATAATAAAGAATTGGAAGGGCGTATATTACTAATAAGCTTAAAAGATATCCTAGAAGATATAGCTCTAGGCAAAATAGTATACACTCTATACTTAAAGGAGTATTAGATCTAACCCCTATTTTATAGTAAGATGGGTATAAAGCCTAGTAGTATAGGTAATAACCCTTCTATAATAGAGACCCTATAGGGAACTGCTAAATAGGTTACAAAAACATTGCAAGGAGGCAGTAATCTTGAAGATCTTATAAGATACTTCCATTGTTACAGGTTACTCTAGCTTAAGCAATACGTAAAGAGTATGCTATAACACCTTAAGCGCTGTGTTAAGGAATTCCCTACCCTCTACTGGCTACCGCATAAAACTGTTTAACATACAGTGGCAACTATATATAAACAGTTACTATAGCGCGCAATACTGCCTGTAAGTGTCTTAAGGGATCTCTAGGACCTACTTAATAATAATACAGAGGATAAACACGACCCTAATTTGTTAAATATTCCGGTAGGCCTAAGGGACTTACTAAGGGTATTTTCAGGTAGGAGAGCTAAAGTCCTTTTACAGAACTTGGAATATAATTATGCAATTAATCTAGAAGAAGGTAAGCAGTTGCCAAACCTTCCTATTTACAACCTCTCCCATAAAGAGCTTAAGATCCTATAGGAGTACCTTAATGGCTTACTAGAAAAAGGATAGATATAGCCCAGTAAGTTACTAGCAGGCGCGCCAATTCTCTTTATCCCAAAACCAGATAGCACTATAAGGCTATGCGTAGACTACCACGGTCTTAACAAGATTATAATTAAAAACTGCTACCTACTACCATTAGTTAGTAAAATGCTAGATTAATTATCTAGGGTAAAGATCTTCACAAAGCTAAATCTACAAGACGCCTATTATAGGCTCTATATTAAAAAAGGGGATAAGTAGAAGACCGCTTTTAAAACCTAATACAGCTATTTTAAATATCTAGTAATGCCTTTTAGGCTAGCCAATGCGCCTGCGATATTCCAATTATATATTTATAGAGCCTTAGGGGGACTAGTTAACCGCATATATATCATCTATTTAGATAATATTCTGATCTACTTAGAAGATAAGGATTAGCATAAGCAACACGTCCACAAAGTACTAGAACGCTTAGATAATTAGGGCCTCTACGCTAAGGCATTAAAGTATGTCTTTAATACTAAGCAGGTTAAGTTCCTGAGTTATATTATAACGCCTATAGGTATAGTTATAGACCTAGTATAGGTGCAGACAATTTAAGAGTGGCTGGAGCCAGAGAGCTACTGGGATATTAAGTGTTTTTAGGCTTTGCTAATTTCTATAGGCGCTTTATCTATAACTACTTAGATATTACCTAATACCTATCTAACTATGTTGCTAAAGCTTTCTAAAACTTAACCTAGGGAGTAAAAGGCTTAAAAGCGGGAGGGAAGAAAACTAAGAAGGGACTAACTAAATAGTATAAACTATAGATATAGCCCAGAAAGGTACAGGAAGCCTTTTAGGAACTATATATAAAGTTTACGGAAGCTCCACTACTATGGCATTTTAACCTAGATTAGCCACTAATAATGGTTACTAATGCATTAAACTTTGCCCTTACTAGTATCCTATTATAACCTAATAGGCATCTGGACGCTACCTAGCTCCATTAGAAACCAGTAGCATTCTACAATAGAAAATTCTAGGGACCTAAAGTTAGGTATCACACCCATAACAAGGAATTGCTGGCCATAGTTAACTACTTTAAATAGTGGCGACACTACCTTAAGCACGCGAGCCATACTACTTATATACTCTCAGATTATTATAATCTACGCTACTTTATAACTATAAAGGAGCTTATGCCTTAACAGGCTAGATAGGCAGAGGAGCTTATATAATTTAACTTTAAGATTAAATATAAGCCAGGGGAAAGCAACCCTGCTAATAGACTGTTACGACGGCTAGACTATGCCAAAGGCTTTAAAATAGGAGAAGGAAAATAAATAATAGATATCTTACTCCCTACATTACAGAATAAGCTCTAGGTATGGGATGCTTAAGCACCTATAGCTCTAAGCATTAAGTCTTAGGCGGTATAAACCCTATTAGCTTCTACTAACATTCTAGCTGGTACCCAGTCTATTACTAATAAGGGTCTAAATATACCTAGACAGGATATCTCTAATACACTCTTAGAACCTAGTAATATGTTACCTCTAATTACTAAGCTGTCCCCTTAAACTAAAAGTAAAGCTATAGAGTAATTGGAACCTAGAGCCCTGCAAAAACTAAAGGACTTTAACCTTATAGCGGCCTTCCTAATGTATACGCACCGGAGAGTTATAAGATCTATAGTACCATCTAGTTATATACTTAGAGCAGTATAAAATAAAATAGCTTTTACCTAGGAACTATCCAAAAGGTTAATGGATCTTATCTATAAGGTGTAACGGAGGGACGCCTCCTATGCCATTTTTAATGCGGAAGTAGACTAGAAACGTAACAGAAAGGAAGCTAATAGGCGCTACTATTAGGAAATAGACCCAATGGGCCTACTGCGTAGATATGGCAAGGTTTAGGTGCCATAAGAAGCAAATCTACAACAGAAGATTCTTATAAAGAATCACAATAATCCTCTAGGTGGCCACTATGGTTAAGCTAAGACAGTAGAATTACTTTAACGCAAATACTATTAGCTAAAGCTTAATTAGGAAGCAAAGGAATATATTAGCTATTATAAGAAGTGTTAAGTATATAAAATCCAAAGGCACAAGCTATAGGGTTTACTTAAATTAGTTCCTCCCGCTAGTAAACTATAGCAACATTATGCTATGGATTTTATTACGGATCTTCCACTATTAAAAGACAAGTAAGAATAAACATATAATTTAGTTCTCGTACTTATTAATAGGTTTTTAAAGTACGTCTAATACCTTCCTGTTAATAAGACAATTAATATATAAGCGCTTACAAACCTAATTAAGGAGAAATGCTTTCTTAAAGTAGATTAACTATACTCTATTATTACTAATAGGGGCAGCGTCTTTATAAGCCAATACTGGTCAGATCTATGCTTTTATTTAAAAATAGACCACTATTATAGTACGGCTTTCTATCTATAGACGGATGGGTAAATAGAGCGCTAGAACTAGGAACTAGAGTCTTACCTATAAATATATTTAAACTACTAATAAGACAATTAGTACAAGCTACTTCTATATACGGAATACGCTTATAACTTAAAGCAATACTTATTATATAAGTATACACCTATCCAGATTGCCTATAGCGTTTAACCATCCGGATTTAATAGTGTACTTAATAATTACTAGCTAAAGTTGCATAATTAATTATGGGACCCTGCTAGGAAGTTTAAGGATATCCATTAGAGAGTATAAGGGTACCTTAAGGAATAGAAGGAGCAATAGAAGTATATAAAGTAGAGCCTACAAGATGCGCAAGAGTAGTAAAGACTTTAGTACAACCATAAACACCAGGATAAGCATTTTGGCATAGGTAATAAGGTTCTATTATATTTAACAAATATTAAGACCTATTAACTATTAAAGAAGCTTAATACAAGATACCTAGGTCCCTTTTAAATTAAGGAACAAATTGGCAAGCTAGCCTACTATCTCTAGCTACCCCCATCCATAGCCTATATGCATTTAGTATTTTACATAAATCTACTAGAGCTATAGCATAGACCACCACCGGAAAAGAACTTCCGTTTAGGCCCAATTAAACACCCTAAAGTAGTAGGCGAGCGGTATAAGGTTAAAGCTATACTACGCTATAAGTCTATTAAGAACAAGCTTTAATATAAAGTTAAATAGCTAGGCTGGCCTACTAAGGACTCTATATAGGAACTAGAGGACTACCTTAATTATTATAAAGATATTCTAAAAGAATATTGGGACTAAGGTCTATAATCTGCAAATTACAGAAAGCGCTCTAATACTATAGTGTCATCGCAACCTATAAAGAAAGCTCATGGTAGGCTAAGAGAGGCCTTAAAGAGTAAATAGGTTAAATTAGATATAAAACAGACAAGCTCTAGAAACTATAAGGATTAATTAGGGCTACGGCCTAAGGCAGGACAGGTTTTTAGCCTTTTTATATACATAGCATAAAATTAATAGGGTATTTTGCTAAAATTGCATTCCTATTTATTAGTCTATATTAGGAATAGCGTTCCTATACCTTTCTAAATACCTTATAAGGCCTTCCTAATTGCCACTATATACAAGAATTAATCCCAAATACCTAAATTAAAAGCTACTATGCCTTATCCCTAGGTGTAGGATTAGTATCCATTAGCCTACTAAGTAATGGCTAATAGGAATAAGATCTAGATCTAGATCCCTTAGTAGGAGTATAGGTAGGCATAAAAATAGGGGCAGGCCAATAAGGTGTAGATAAAGCAGAGATCCTTAAACGCTTAATACTAATATTAGGCCTAAACCAGTACCAATAAAGTTCTTAAGGCGTAAGCTTGTAGTTAATAAAGACACGCTTAAGCCCAGAATAAACAGAGATATTAGCTAGCTGGTAAAGACCAGAACCACTAAAACCTTGCTATAGTAATTGTTAGTTACCTATCCACTAGGTACCCAAAGGGTAACCTACCTAATACCATATTATATTATGCTCTTTTAAAACCTAATACATATACGCAAACTCCTTATAGTAGACAACAACCTTCTTCTTATTACCCCTATCCTTTACCCTATCCTTAAAATACTAACCTTGCTCCCTTATTAGGCGTTACTAGCTAGCTTACTAGGAATTATAGGCAGTATAGATAGCTATAGCATAGTCTTAAATTTAACCTAGCTATTTAGCATTAGCGCTAGAATAAGAGAGAGCCTAGGCAATATAGTAGTTAAGGATATTAAAGGATTATCGCTACTTAGGCCTATGCTATATTAAAGCCTAAAGTTAGCAATAGAAACCTATTAAGGATAGAAAAGCTCACCTTAACGCAACTACCGCTCTTAATATGCATGCATTAATTATAAGGACTAAAGGTGTTAGACCTTATATAGTAGGTCTTATTATAAGTATCCAGAATCTTCTTATTAGATTTCTGGTTTTTTAAGAACGTGTATATAAAGTTATTTAGGCAGGACCAGCACTAGTTATGGGTTAGCGGAGGTTAGGGTTCTATATATAGCAGTAGGGCTAGAATATACTATAGAATTAGATTAGAAGAGTAGTTAGTAGGAGAATAAAGAGGTATATTAAATTAATAATAGAAAAGAAGAAAATCTTAATAATATATTAAAGGTACATCTAAAATTGGACAAAGGTTAATAATAGGAAGTAAGGTATTAAGGAAAAGGACCAAGCTCAATAAGCAAAATGTCTCTATACTTTACCTTCCAATACCCTTCCGGTATATAGCCGTAACCTTGCCGATATAACTCCGTTATAATAGCGTAATTTAGAAAAAAGAAAACACATATATATGCCATTTAGCCATTACTTTCTTATAAGAAAAACTAATTACATAGCCAAAAAAGGTAATTAAGATGTCAATTAAAGACATATATAGGTCAAATAATACCTAAATAATACTACGGTATTAAAAGAATAATATTATAAACGTTTTTAACAATTGTATAATAGCTAGAGGCACTATTGTAAAATATCCCTCCTATTTACTAGGTAGTAGAGCTACGCCAAAATATAGTACAGAACTTTAAGAATAAGAAAGGATTATAGATTAATATCTTAATAGTTAAATAACGGCAAGCCAAGGCTCTGTACGTTAAATCTTATACCAAAAGGTTCTACAGAACCATACTAGAACACTAAATTACCTATAATATTCGTGATTAATTGCAGACTGGTATAAAGGCTTAGAAATAGAGTTGCATAAAAATCTTTATATTAGCCTAGGTAGTCACCAGCATACTTCTAGTAGGCCTCTAATAGCTCTCCTAGCAATCCTTACAACTTTTCTCTGGTTATGTTTTTTCCTTATTAAGGTTTTTTAGGAGTTTAAAGTAGGGGTTAGATAGATAGATAATATACAGCGGCATACTAATATCTCCCTAATATGTCTCCGAACCCCTTCTAGGACAAGCCCTTATAATCTCCCTACCATGACCATAAGAAGAGAGGGGGCAATGTAAGGAATATTATTACGGTTACCTTAGGTTACCCTCAGGACAACCTCCAGACGCCCCTTAGATAGTCGTCGGTCACATACTAAAGGCACGTGCCCATAGTATATAGTCTCCACAATCCCAGAGGCCTTACCTCCTTAAGGATTTATCTCTCTTACCAATCTATCCTATTCTATAATCGTGTCCTTATAGCCCCCTATCTATAAAGTCCCTTCACATCTAAAGTCTTTTCGTGCCCTTATAGTATTTTATCCTAAAGTCCTAGCCTAGGTCTCTTATATATATCCCTAGCTAAAGATATAAAGGAAGATGAAATACTATATAGGTAAGTCTAGGCTATTAGGTAAAATAGGGAATAAAGGGCTTATTATAGACTTTCTAGGGCATATACAGTTTGGTTTAGTTGCTATACTATATATTGGTATTATATAGTATAATATAAGGTATACTATATAGAAGAAAGGGGGACGCTAGAGATAAATACCGTAATTTAAAATAATTAATTAGAATGCGGACGTAAAGATATAATAGCTATATTAAGTTTCCGTTAGGGCTTACCCTCCTAATAAAAAAAATTGTAATACTACTACATTGCTGCACCCGCGCTATACCGCTATATATATATCTCTATGTTTACTTTAGTAGTTTATTAATACGATTTGAATAGAACGCTAATAGTACTACTAGGTTTTTAGGCTCTACTATATAAAGGTATAAAGGCCGATTTTATAAAGCCTTAATTTACTATATTAGATCCTATATAAAGGGCCCTATATTAAAGCTCTATAGTCTAAATATATACTAGATTTATAACTAATATAATCTTTAAGCCTAGTTTAAGTAGGGCGTCTTAATTACTATAGTAGATCTTTACCTAATAGTAACTAAGGCGCCTTAACCTTACTACTTGTCACAGAGTGAGTACAAGTGGTGATAATATATAGCGAAGTAGATATTATTAAGCTATGTATATAAACTGTGTAATAAAGTCAAGACGTTGCGTAAGGAGAGAAGGTAAGGAAACGGGAAGAAAGGGTATATATCGCTAGTTTGGTTGCTTAGTTAATATATACACAGAGCAGAATAGGATTCGAGTAGCGGTCCTGGCAGAACTTGGCAGGATTTAGTGGACTTGGCAGAATATAGCAGAATGCGGCAGATTGCCATTAGATTGCCGTAGATTACCGTTAGATTACCATCTTGTGGTTAGTCTCTTCTTACTACATAGGTGGAAATAGGTGGAAACAGGTGGACGTGTATAAGGTGTCACGGAGGAGCCCTATAACAGTACCCCCCCTTTAAACTCGAGCTTCTGCGAGATAGGGCTGAGGTAGTTCTAAGTAAAGTTTATAAAAGTCTTCTACGGCTTATATAAGTCCTACAAAGTTAACGGGTTCCTATAAGGGCTCAGTAAAGCCTCTCCATTTTATAAGGTATATATATTTGCGTTTCCATTTATCGTACTTAATATTGTCAACTCTTTTAACGAGGTATTTATCCTCACTATCTACTTTAACTGGTGGGGGAGGGTCTTGGATCTATCCAGGCAGGGCGTCTAATATAGGGGCGGCAGGGCGGAGGACTGACATATAGAATACAGGGTAGATTTTAACCGTATTAGGGAGCTTTAGTTAGTAGGTATAAGGAGAGATAACTTTTTCAACCTTATTAGGGCCGGCGTTCTTCCAGTTAAGTTTCTTAGTAGGTTGTTTTGTGTTTAGATTTCTTATGTCTAGCCAGACAAAGTTACTAATTTGGTAAGCTAGTGCTAGGGTTCGGTTTTTATTTGCTACGGCTTTATAGACAGACTAGGCCCATGTTATTTTATTAATAAGAAACTCTTATAGTTCTTCTATCTTCTTTACGAACTCGTTTGCTTCTGCAACTTGTAAGGCTTGATAAGCTAGGCAAGGAACATTACTAAAGGGTTTAAAACCCATTTGTGGATGCTGGCCGTAGTTGGCCAGAAATGGGGAGACCTTTATAATTTCCAAGATGGAGTTACTTGCAGTAAACTCGGTAAATGCAAGCCAGTCCATCTAGTTACCCTATAGATATAACGTGTATATCCGAATATATTGTTTCATTATAGCATTTGCACGTTCCGTTTAACCATCCATTTCTGGGTAGTATGCCGTAGATAACAGTGCTTTAATGCGGAGTTAGGTAGTTAGTTCTTTCTAGAATATAGAGACAAACTAGCGGCCTCTATTAGAGATAATCGTTTTAGGGAGTCTATGGAGTTTCCATATATAATCCAGGAATAGTTAGGCGATGGCAGGTGTTAACATATTAGGATAGGCAATTAGGTGTCTTATTTTAGATAGTCGGTCTATAACTACCATAATGTTTATACAGCCTTTACTTACAGGGAGGTCAATAACGAAGTTAATTAAGATGTTCTTCCATCTTTAGTCCAGAACAGGTAGTAGCTTTAGGAAGCCGTTGTACGTCTTATGCAAAGCTTTGGCTCGTCAGCAGGTATAGTAGCTAGAGACGTACTTTCGTATTATATTATACATGTTTGGCCAGTAGTACTCCCGTTAGAGTAGTTCTAGGGTTTTTCCTCAGCCTAGGTGGCCGGCTACTAGTAGGTCGTATACATATTCGAAAAGCTTAAGCTTAAGTTTGTTATAGTTAGGTACAACTAGGCGGTTCTAGTAGTACAAGCGGTCTCCGCGAGCTTTATATTCACTTAGAGAGACCTTTTTAAAACATCTAACGCCATCTTAAATTAGCTTAAGTATCTCTTGGATAAACTCGTTATTTGGGTATTTATTAATTATAATTTATTCAATTAATTAATCAGTTATTTTAAGGACGTATACTATAAGGTCTTTAACAAGGGGATCAAATAGCTTAGGACAGAGCAGAGTCTAATTGTAGTAGAAACGCGCTTCTTCTTAAACTGGTACGTCTTGCAAACATTAGGTTAAAGCATTAGGCTTCTGGCCTTAAACGCCTAGGCGGTATATAATTAAGAATTAGAATTAAGACAGATATTTTAACTAGTAGGCTTAATAGTAGCTTAGCTATTTCGTAGTTGTAAAGTACTGTAGGTTCTTATAATTGCTAAGAACTTTAATTAGGAATCTAGTTCCTTTTAGTTCTAGTCGCCATTGCTTAAAGTATTTAATAATAGCCAGCAATTCCTTATTATAGATTTCATAATTATATTTAGCTAGGCTTAGTCGTTTTAAGAAGTATGCTATAGGGTATAATACTCCTTCCTTATTATATTAAGACAGAATGCCTCTAGTAACATAATTGGATAAGTTAGCTTCTATAACACTCATTTAGTCTAGGTCAAAGTGTTAGAGCATAGGTATAGTAGTAAATATAACCTTTAGATAAGCAAAGGCCTTCTTATATTCTTTATTAAAGATAAAGGCTTTGTCCTTTTAGGTTAAGGCTATAAGGGGTAAAACCAAGGCGGAGAAGTTATTAATAAACCGTTAGTAGAAGTTGGCGAAGCCTATAAAGGCCCTTATGTCCTTAACGTTCTTAGGTTCTTACCAGTTTACAATTGCTTTAACTTTCTTAGGGTCCATTTATACACCGTCTGTGGAAATAATAAGTTTAAGGTATAGGACTTCCGTTTTATAGAACTCGTATTTATCTACATCTAATTATAGGCCAGCTCCACGCAAGGCTTGCAAGACCAGTTTAACATATTTTTAATATTTAGCTAGATTATTGCTGTATATTAAGATGTCGTCAATATAAGCAGTATAAAAGACGTCTAGGTATAGACATAGGGTATTATTTATAAAGTGTTAGAATGAACTTAGGGCATTTATAAGGCCAAATAGCATTACTAAGTATTTAAATAATCCATATTAAGTACAAAATATAGTAAGCCATTCGTCTCCTTTTATAATACGGAGACGGTTAAATGTGTGGATAATATTAAGCTTTGTGTAGTAGCGAGCCTTACTTAATTAGTTCAGTGTCTCTTGGATTAACGGGATTAGGTATTAATTCTTAATAGTAACAGCGTTAAGAGCTTAGTAGTCTACGCAGAAGCGTAGACCGCTGCTAGGTTTCTTAACAAAGATTACTAGTATAGCTATAGGTAAAGAACTTGCTCTAATAAATCCTTTATCTAGATGTTCATCTAAGTACTTCCGTAATACCTAGAGTTTATTTTAGGATATTCTATATAAGGGTCCAAATCCAGGATGTTTTCCTTCTTTAACTATAATCTTATAATTATATGGATGGCGTTCTGGTAGCTTATTAGCTTCCTTTTATAAGAATACATCTAGATAATTATAGTATTCTACTAGTACTTTTATAGCGGGGTTAGTATGCTTCTTTAGTGCTAAGGCCTTCTTAATATCGGCCATTATAACGGTAAAGATTATATATTTAGGTTTCCTAGTGAGTTATGCTAACAGGGTAGCTCCAATTATATAGATATCTAAGGTGTTAAGTGGGCTTGGATCATCCTTAGTTTCTTACATAGTTTTAGGTTCGGTATTAGGTACGGAGTCAGTATCAGATTTAGGTTCGGGTTCTTTAAGTATCCTTTTTATAGTGGAATACCAGTTCTTCTAGTACCTTTATATATTAAGCTTAAGCTTCTACTTGGTTTAGGGTGCAGCGGTTAAAGTCAGTTTATGTAATTTAGTATAATTTCTAGGTTCTTGGTAGACGTTGGTAGAATTCTTATATTGGTAGAATTCGGTGGAATTCTCAGGTTGGTGGAATCGGGTGGACTTTTTAGGTATAGGGTGGACGTCAGTAGAAATTTTAGACTGGTAGATCCTGGTAGATTTTTTAGATTTCGGTTTAGGGTCTAAGCAGCAAGTTATAAGGCACTTCTGCTTATAATAGGAGGCAGTAAATAGAAGCTTAAGGTTGTCCCAATTAATGGTTACCTTATATAGCTTTATCTAGGGTTATTTAAGGATCACTAGGTAACCTAGGGTAGTTATAAAGAGCTTAATTAATTCTTTGTGGTTTAGGTATTAAAGTCTTAGGGCCGCTATATAAGTAATACAGCCTAAGATAGTTCGTTTGCCATTAAATCTAAATATATTAATATGCCGGTTAAGGGGTATTAGGGTAAACTTATTGTCTTATATAAAGGTCTTGTTAATAAATCCTATGCCACTAGCTCCTGTGTTAATTAGGACTTAAGTATTAGCCTATTAACCTTTCTGCTAAAGACGGTAGTTAACAGTTATACTACAATCCTAAGAGTTAGGGTTTGTAATATCTAATACATTTAACGAGATCCTGTAATATAGCTGTCCTAGAGAGCGACTTAACTCCAGAACATACCTTTTAGTGGCAAGTAGGAAGGGGTTCCTATAGAACGTTAGTTATAACTTCGTCCTTATAAGTAGTGCTTACTAGATATAGGGCTGGAACCAGGTAAAGATTAAGGACGGTAACTGGGGGATTAATGCAGTAAACGGTTATTAGTATTAGCCGTTTATAAGTTATGTTGGGGTATAGGGACGGAGCAGTATTTTAAAATATAATCTTTACTTCTGCATTTAAAGCAAAGGCCTAGCTTAATGCGTTATTCTTATTTAGGGGACCCTAGCGGAGCATATCCTAGGGTCCCTATATTAATATCCATGGCGTTAGGGTGCTTAGGCTGGGACAATAACTTAATAGATATTTACGGAGCTGTTATATTATATTAAGGAGTAGACTTTGGTGTTAGGCATAGTATATCATTATACCGTTTATTAATAACGTTTACGCAGGCGTTAAGGGCTCCTAGTAGGTCTATACCTATTAGGAAGGTTTTTAGTTTAGGACTTAAGGATTTAATAAGGCTATTAATTAGTACGGAGTCGTTCCAGCCTGTTTTTTTTACGTAACAGTTAAATTCGGAGAAGTATACTAGAAAGCTTTTTATTCCTTAAGTTATATGGTTTATCTTTCTCTAAGCAGTAGCTTGGCGGTTTAGGTCACCATACGTAGCTTTAAGAAGTATAATTAGGCTTAGTACTAAGTTCGGTTAAAGAGGTTTAATAAGGTCAGCTATATCTCCTTCTAGTTAACTTAAGGCATAACAGAGTCAGTTAGCTTTAGTTAGGTAGCGGTTAGTATTACTAGTTAGCTTATTTTTAAGCCGGCTTAGGAATAATTAGAGTTCTTATTATTTACTAGTAAATATTAGGGGGTCTAGTAATCGTTCAGATTGTTATAGCGCAGTAGTCGGTTCTACTAGTGGGATAACTATTGCTGGTTCAGGGCTCGCATTCCGCGTATTGGCTTCTAGTAATAGCGACCAGTCTTAAGGGCTTAGCGTGGGTGTCTTAAGGGTGCGGATTTTTTTTTAGAGGGCCTTAATTGTTTTCTAGTGCCGTGCTTCTTATTCGGCTTGCTGTTAAGCTATAGCAGCTTAGTTTTATGCAAGGGCGTCTATAAAGGACTTTTATATATCTGCCAGTTGTTCTTAGGGTGCGGACATAATATTAGCGGCCGTTATAGGGGCTTTAAGGTTGTTCTGCATTTTAAATAGAGTAGGGCGGAGTGTAGGTTTTAACGCAACATAGTATCACGGAGTAAGTATAAGTGGTGATAATATATAGCGAAGTAGATATTATTAAGCTATATACATAAACTGTGTAATAAAGTCAAGACGTTGCGTAAGGAGAGAAGGTAAGGAAATGGGAAGAAAGGGTATATATCGCTAGTTTAGTTGCTTGGTCAACACGTGCACGGAGCAGAATAGGATTTAAGTAGCGGTCCTGGCAGAACTTGGCAGGATTTGGTGGACTTGGCAGAATATGGCAGAATGCGGCAGATTGCCATCAGATTGCCGTAGATTACCGTTAGATTACCGTCTCGTGGTCGGTCTCTTCTTGCTACGTAGGTAGAAACAGGTGGAAATAGGTAGACGTGTGTAAGGTGTCACGGAGGAGTCCCGTAACACTACTGCTTTTAAATTAAGTAAAAGCTCTATATAGGGGGAGTGCTAAGAAATCTCCTACTAGAAAACATTACCTCTATATATATTAATTAAAGTCTATATAATAAAGCTCTAAATTAAAGTTTTAGGTTTATTAATTGGCTTATTAATTATAAACTTCAGTTAAATTTTCGTTAATAGACCCTAACAATCTATATATTAAACGACTAATTTACTAACTTAATAAAAATAGGTTATTATATAATTAGATACTATTATAGTGCATTTAGGATTAAAGCTATTGTAGTTAAATATAGACATTATCGCTATTTAGCAACGGATAATTATAAGGCAATAGTTTACAAATCCCCTACCTAGGTAAGGTAGTAATTTCCCTTATATCTAGTTTCTTATATTTAAGATGTTTTTATAGCGCCGCAACATAACAAAATCTTAAATAATAATCTCTAAGAATTGGTAATTCTAGTAAAATTTGTTCGGTTCTAAAAAGAATATATATAGTTACACTTCCGTGCCTTTTTTCCTATTTTTAGCACTATATATAAGCGCGAGATTAATAAAGATAGATGAAGTCCTCGTTCCTCAAATCTGTTTCATCATCAAACGCCTTATCTCCAACACCACCATTATCTGCGTTCACAACTTCTCCAGCTTCCTTTAGATTATAGCTTGTTTCCATACTCAGATCAACTAAGTCGGCGCACTTCCCTAATGCCACTCGCATTATTGCGTGCTTGCGGTTGAGCACTCTAACCCAAACTGTTGCAAGCAACGTAAGGATAATTATTGCTATAAATAAAGCAAGGTTGGCCCGTAGACCCTTTGAATAACGGGGCGCTTCGGCGGGTGTGAAGAGGTGAGGTCCTATGATGTTGCCAGCGCTTGCGCCGATAAAGAGAAAGCCAGTTGTAACTTTGCGCTTCGTGTCTCCCCCAGTATTTTGACCAGACCATGAATATATCAAGGGAGATATGCCTGGGTAGAAGGATATGAAATAGTATCCAACTAGCAGAGTGGCTCGGTATTGCTTTGTATGATCGACAACCATAAGGATGATGATACCGATAATGGGGGGTATACAGAGAAGGATCAGGACAAGCGATTTTTTCTTTAGCTTCGTGGCAAGCCATGCACCGCCAAGTGTGGCTACCATCTGTACGGCTCCAAAGGGAATGTTGAAGAGAATAGTTGTGAATGAGTTGAAGCCGAATGATTTCACGATTAATGGACCAAAGGTCGATATTCCACCGCTTGGGATTCTATTGCGCCTTAGTTAGACTGGTGCAGATGACGATTCATAAAAGTGAATACTTACGAGACAGCAGTCAGCAGCGAAAACCACAGCCAGGTTTTGAGATCGAAGACTGCCTCTTTGACATGACTCCATTTCCAGACTCGAGATGCCACCCCCATCTGGTTCATGCGCAGTCGCTCAACCGCAAACAGCTTTTCCTCATGCTTGAGGAACTTTGCCTCCATGGGCGAGTCAGGCATGAAGATGAAGCATATGACAGAGGTGACAACGGTCAGAAGACCGCAAAATAGAAAAATAGTCTACTTCGTGTAAGTTTGACGTACTAAATAATCATAATGGCCGAAAGAAATTACCTGATATGAGTGCAAATGAGACTTGATGTAGCCGAGACCGTAGGTCAATAAACTTCCTAACTGTAATATCGATTAGACTAATCGCAAGAGGGAAAAGAATAGGAGCTCACCATGTTGACTACTCCCAACATGGCATACCAGGAGGCGTTGCGGTTCGTTTGCTCGCTCCGCCTGTACCACATTTGAACGACCGCAATAAAAGCAGGAGCTGTTCAGGAGCGTTAGAACTCCGCATAGACTTAAACGGATAGACAGAGTGCTTACCCACTGCGGCCTCAGCGGCGCCTAAGAGAAACCTTGTTGCCAACAAGCCACTGAAATCGTGAGCCGCAACCATTCCGCAAAGAATGATGGCCCAGAGGAGAACCATAACCGATATGAATTTTCCGACAGGAAACTTCACCAACATAACGGCAACTGCCGGCTGCATAATGAGCTGTGCCACATACACCACTGATCCTAGCCAGGAGTATTCCTCGCCATGCAAGTTGGTGTCTGTAATTAGCCCGAAGACCGAAGCGTACGATAAAGACGTCTTATCCAGGGATTGAAGACAATAAACGGCCAGTAATATTGGGAGAATAACGAGGTCTATCCTCCTGAGGATTCGAGCATTTTCTTCGGGAGTGACGATGATGCGACTCTCGACACCGGTTAGAAGCTGCGCAGCTTTATCTGTGCCTGATTTGGGGTCCGCTTTAAGATTTTCTGTCTTCTCGATTGTCTCGACCCCTGATTTGCCTCCATTTCCACCCATCTCAACATCCTCAGCTCTAACCATGTTATGAAATGTCGCGAAGGATGCAGAGACGGAGAAAGATTGAAGATTAGCTCAGGGCAGCGGGGGAAGAAAGTTGAAAAAGACGACGGTGATGGTGATGACGATGTTGAAGAAGCAACATAAACAGGCGGCCAGGGACCACCAATATATATTTCCACATCCCCTTTCCGACCTGCTCTCGGTGGAGATGGACTGTTCGAGAGCAGGGAGCCGGATTTCGGTCGAAACCCTGTGAGGATCTTCATGTCCCCGCACGCAACCAAAAAAAGGCGATGCGTCACGCTAACTACTGTGGGTCAGAGTCGACCGCGCTACCCCGGCCTCGGCGATCGGTCAATACGTCCGACCATCCAATTGAAGAGCTTCCGATAGTCGGGAGTTATCCGCATGCTATCCACATTTATCTCAGTAAGCGACTTAGACGGCAAGGGCAGAGCTTAAGGCCGACTCACTAATACCAAAGTGTCACTAGTCTCTATCTAAAAAACGCCACCTCTTTTTAACCAATCAGCTGTCTACTAGCCTTAAGTCTGCCCTGCCGTCTGAGGGCCTATGGTGCGAGTTTTGGTGAGGCTCGACTTAAATTATCGCGATTTTGTATGGGAGACCCTTTCTTACGTATATTTCACTACTTAACAACATTAATTTAATCTAATAAGTTAATAAAGTAAGTTATCTTAGTCTCTTCT
>Ga0307507_10002031_pt1 | contig 43879 bp, 11 predicted proteins | sample 7_EM_MG_FD_207223 | JGI IMG/M metagenome (GOLD analysis project Ga0307507, IMG submission 207223) | Populus trichocarpa ectomycorrhiza microbial communities from riparian zone in the Pacific Northwest, United States - 7_EM | ecosystem: Host-associated > Plants > Roots > Unclassified | place... | reverse complement strand
CGATTCAATCGATCGATTGAATCAAGGTAACACAGACAGGTAGGCATAGACATGTAGGCACAGACAGGTAGGCACAGACAGGTAGGCACAGACAGGTAGGCACAGACAGGTAGGCACAGACAGGTAGACATAGACGGGTAGGCACAGCAGACAGACAGACAGACAGACAGTTAGGTAGGCAGGCAGGCAGGCAGGCAGGCAGGCAGGCAGGCAGGCAAGTAGGCAGGTAGGTAGAAGAGAACCGTCGCTATATTATATTAAATTATCTAAAATAATATAATTTATTTAATAACAACTACATGGGAAGAGCAACGCCTATCTATTGCTTAAAGTGAGTAAGATATACAAAATGTGCAAGAAGGGCATTATATATTAATTGCGCATTAAGTATAATATGCGCAATAAGTATAAAATGCGCATTAAGTACAAAATGCGCATTAAGTGTAAAATGCGCATTAAGTGCAAAATGCGCATTTGGCCGCGAAATGCTGCCAAATGCTGTAAAAATGCTGGTAAATTTTTTCCTGACGTTAGTTAGTCTAAAAGGAAGTACTTTGTATTTATATATTCCATAACGGGTCTGAAATGTAGTAAGATCTTCTAATTTAGGGTCCATTCTAATCCGGTAAAAGGCCTAACGGATATTAAGCTTAGTAAAGATCTTAGCTCTACTTATTTAGGTTAAGGTTTTATTAAGTAAGGGCAGTAGGTAGCGGTCCTTGCGGGTTATATTATTTAGTTTGTGGTAGTTAATGCAGAAATAAAATCCTCTATTTGGCTTTTTAGTAAAGAGAATAGGTGAGTTAAAAGGGGCTTAACTAGGTTTAATAAAGCCCTTATTTAGGTTGTTAATAAGGTACTGCTTTATAGCCTATAATTTAGCAGTAGACTACTAATAAAGGGGGCTATAACTAAGGGTGTCTTCCTTGTCTGGCCCAATCTTAATCTTATAGTCGTATAGTTAGTAAGGTGGGAGTATATTAGACGCTGCCTTGGAGAATACATTCTTGAATTTTTAGTGTTAATAGGGTAGTTTCTGTTCTACTAGCTTCTTATCTATAAGCTTACTTTCCTATCCACTGAGCTCGCTTTCCTTTTTCTTAATTATTTGATTAATTTTATATAAGCTGGTGGTAAAGGTAACAGTATTGGGTTAGACTAAGTTCTGATAGAATCCTATGGCGCTAATGCAGCAGATATTAACTAGGGGAAGGTCCATAGGTTTCTTTACGGACTTTTATTAGGCCGTATTTTGCGGTATAGGGTTTATAGTCTTCCTTAGTTTACGTTCTATTTTCCATAAGTTGTTTTTTTAGTTTATTAGTTTAGTATAGTGTCCAGTATTCCTGGCCTTCCTTTATAGCTGTGTAGGGCCTAAGTTCTCTGTGGGGGACTTGGCTAGGTTACTACTAATTTCCTAGGTCTTTGGTGCGGGGGGCGTAATATAGGTAGTCTGGGGGCGGCGTAGTATACAAATCCGTTGCGGATTAAGCTGTATGTCCTTTTTAAAGGCCTAGTCTCTACGCATAGCATTGGCTTGGTAGATAGTATTAATCTAGGGCCGTATAAGGTTCTCTATTGTAATACTAATTTCTTTTATAAAGGAAGGGGTTAGGGGTAGAGATTTAGGCTAGAGGAGCTGTTTATTCTGTATATTGAGCTATAAGCCTAAATAGGCTAGCCATTTTCTTTCTAAGATTATATTATGGCTTTCTAGGTCCATAATAAGAAAGGGGATATTATACTGCCTTTATCCGTTAATATAGAGGTAAATCCATAAGATAGTTGTAATAGGTGGCCCTATTTTTCCGTTATACCTGCAAATAGAAATTGGTTTAGGCAGTTCCTTAAGGGGCGTATTTAAAAATTCGGCCAGCTTTATGGTGTACTAAATGTCTATTAAGGCAAAGGTATTTGCTCTAGAGTTAGCTAAAGCAGAGGTTAAAACTTGATATCTATTGCGAAATAAAGTATAAGGGATAGTGCAGCTTTTTCTATTAATTAGCCGACCCAGATTAATATATGACATATTGATCCCTTTTAATCTTAGAGAGGAGTCTTCCTTTAGGGTTCCTCTTTTTCTAACTTTGTGCTGTCTTTCTGTATTAACAGAACCTTGTCCGTTTTTGCCTTTGTTAGGCAGTCCTTGGTAAAGTGGTCCTTCTGGCCGCATGAAAAGCAAGCTCCTTAATTGCTAAGGGCCTATCTATAGGGGTCGCTGTACGTAGGCCGAGTATGCGCCGGACCTGTAGTAGGGCTAGCTGCTAAATTGACGGCGGGCTGTACAGCTAGTGTTGTAGGAGTTGCCGATTGTGCTAGGGCACTACAGGCCGTTCTTGTAGCGCTTGTAGTCTAGTTTAAAGAGTTTTTGGCTTTGTACTGCTTAGCTTGTGCCTTAATTTAACGGAGGCCTTAATTGATAGCTAGGCAGTGGTCTGTAAGTACCTTTAGCGTCTATATAGTAGTAAAAACTGGTAGTATGGCGCGCTGTAGGTCTAGGGTAAGCTTGTTAAAGAGGTCTGGCATTAGGTCTTTATAGGGAATTTAGGCTTAGCTAGCTAGGTATAGAAAGCGGGTCTGGAAGGCCAAAAAGGTCTCTATTGTTTTTATGTTAAGGGCTTTGTAATTAAGGCGGGCGTTTTATATCTTAAAGGGGTCCTTATAAATAGAAGATAGGTGGTTAATTATCTTTTCTTTAGAGGGGAAGGGGTCTGCTAAGTCCTAGGCGTATTACGGACGTAGATGCGTCTGTGTGCCCCTACCGGTACGGCCGAAGACATAGGCCATTTTGGCTTAAGTAGTAGGGAAGTGGTCCGCATTGACTTTAAGCTTGTCTTGTAGTTAAAGCTTCCAATTGTTAAATATAGGGTTAGTTCCGTCCGTAAGCAATAGGGGGTCTACAACCTTCGCGGACCACGACGATGCTGATGCTGTGTATTAGGCTAGGGTCTTAAGGACTATGGTAAGTCTTTGGGTGTCTGATAACTCTTTGCTAGGTATAGGAGTGTCTCTGGTTTTAAGCAGCTCTTAAAGCCGCTTGATTTTGGCATTGGCTGCTATAAGTTCTTCCTAGGGGGTTAAGACGGCGACTGTTTTACTATTGGAGGTATTTGTGGGTCCTACAGCGGCTTTGCCAGCTGCTGTATTTCTTGGTATGGCAGTAGGGGTATTAGGTAATTTTTGGTATTTGTTTATTTTCTGGGGGTTTTGGTCCATGCGTGTCCTATTCTTAGGTTTTGCGTTCTATTTATATTCTTTTGGTTTTGTCCTGTCCTTATAGTCCTAGTAATATCCTTAGGGTCCTGTTCTTTGTCCTTATAAATATATTTAAGTTCCTTTTTAGGAAGAAAGAGTAGCGATAAGCTTTGGATAATGTTAGCGATTTAGTTAATCAAGGCACGAGCACAGCAAGAGGGGCGCATGCAAGCCTGTATAATTGGATTATCTATAAACAAGGATCCAAAGCTAGAGAAAGGAAGGAGAAGAATAGCAGCGCCGCTTGATATTTTATGCGGCCCTTGAGTTACGTAACTCGCGTCTACCATAATCTATATCTGCTAAGATCCACCGTTTTCTACTAGCGCTGTAACAGTTATAGTAGACGGGGCTACGGTTAAACTAGTAAAGGTTATATATTTTTACTATATTAGGCCTTTAATATAGAAGGTGTTAATAGACCAGAAATTAAATAGCTATAGTTATAACTAGACGCATCTTAGAAGACTACTTATAGGCTATATTAGAATTGACTACTAGCTAATTAAGTAATAGTACGTAGTTAACTAGCTAACGGCTATACGCCTAGTGACGTAAGTGATACAGAAAGTGTTTCCTTTTAGATATTAGCTTTAAGCCAGGCTCCTACTCCTATTAATAAAGCTATAATAACTAGATTTTGGAGTAAGGTAGAGATGTCTTGTTGCGCTAGGCTATTAGCTATATAGATAGAAATAATTAATAGTATATACTATTAAAAGGCCTTTCTAACTTACCTTAAGGAGGATAAGTTATTACTATAAGTTTAGGTTACCTATATACCGCTAGATTAATATTATAGTTATTACAATCTAGTACTGCTGCTAACTCTTACTTAGGCTCCAGATATCCTACAACTAATTACTTAGCTAAGAAATAGTATATAAGCTTACTTTGCCCTAACTCTTATTAATAAATAGGCAACTATGCGGGCAGAAGTATTATATAGTAGTATATATAGGCGCATACCTATACCACTATCTATATATATAGATATAATATACCGCTGGTAGCTTGCGTATACGTATCCCTTGACACGGCAGGGTCCTTTGCCAAGGTCGCTTATATTCGCGACTCGATTCAATTGAATATTTATATTAACCCGGCTTTTCCGATTGGTTGATTCTTATCGATAACCTAAGGACCCAAATTGCCGTGTCAAGGGATAAACTAGGACCAGACTTTTAGGATATACTAACCTTTAATCGCCTCTATGCTAAAGCTCCTTTACTTTAGACATGGCCTTATAGAGAGGAATTTAGGTAACTATTAGTAGAGTAACTTTAGTACTTTATTAAGGAGGTTAATAATTTATATACTAAGATAAAGGATATAAAATATAAAAGAAAGTAATAGTAGCAGCTATAAGAGCTATAAGGCTAGCATAGTTAGGAATCTTATACCAGTGCATCTAATTACGCCGTAACTATTTGTAAAAGGGACGATACTCTTGCCATATAGGTTGTAAGATAAGAGGTGTTAAGGGTTATATAGTTATATATAATTAAGACGGCTAGAGTAAATAAGCGTACTATTACGGACGCTTTAAGTACGATGTTATAACTACTTGGAGAGGAGTTGGAACAAGCTAGTTGGTTAATCGAGGCACAGTCCAGGATGGATCCCGTGGAACTATGTGACGAGGAATAGTAAGCAAGTTACATAAGGGTTGAATGTATTGGCTGTGTTAAACGCGAGGGACGTTATATTTAATATAAATAATACGTATCTTATGTATAAGGAGAGTTTCTTAGGAGTATGGATGTGTATTTAAAGGACTACAGTCCCTACCTAGATAGTTCTTTCTTTATAGTAAATCTTAGAATACAATTAGAGTTAATCTATTAGGTAACCACTCTACACCAGTTATTATTTATTACTATTATATTATTAACTTATTTAATATCTATATACCTAGCCCAGTAATAAGTCCACCGTAGTTCCTGCTACAAGGCTTTGTTATACATTTACTACTATAGTTATGGTATTAACAAGTTAAATAATATGCTACCCAAAGCACTAGTTATATTAACGCCGACAGCGGTAACCACCTTAGGTACTAGCAGGGACACTAGTATAAGGAACACTAATTTATAACTAGTTACAGTTAGACAGTTACAGGAAATAGTTAACTAGCTATAGGGCAATAATAAAGTACTTAAAGAAAGGATTAATGGCATTAAAGCAGCCAAGGTCAAGTTACTATCAATTAAGCGATTTTTAGGTAAGAAGTTAAAACTTAAGGGGTTTCTAATATAAATGCACTCTAAGGTTATGCAAAAGGGAGTGAAGTTAGTAATAATTATAGATTAGGTAGTGTATATAGGACTATTTTTAATAGGAAGGGCACTTAAGTGGTTTAAACCTTACCTTACCAAAATCTAGGTCCATGGAATAACAACTACTAACCAAGATATACAGTATATGTTCTTAAGTTGGAACGGGTTTGCGGAAAGATTAATATAGATATTTAGAGACCTAGAAGTAATAATAATAGCAGAAAGAAAGCTACAGAACTTAGTATAATATAGTTTAGTAATTAAGTACATAATATAGTTTTAGATACTTATAATGCAGGTTAAGTGGGATAATAAGGCGCTTATAGCATAGTACAAATAGGGACTTAAGGTAAAAGTCTAGGACGTAATTATCCTAATAGAATATGCGGAAAGTCTAAGAGACTTAATAGATTAAGCAATAAAGATTAATAATAGGATCTATTAAAGGGAATAAGCTAAGAAAGGGTAAGAAAGAGTTCTATAGTTATATAAGGCGCAGAGTACGCAGTAATAGATATAGAGTTATAAACTATAAAACGGGCCAGAGCTAATGGACTTAAGCAGTACTAAAGAATCTAGATAATGGAATAAGAAACTATAAAAACCTAAAGGTTAAGAATTAAGTAATTATAGGACTAGGGAGTAGAGGCCAAACTAGAGATCTTAATAGCAGAAGATGTTTAGGCAGACTCTATAATAAGATAAATAGTTTAAAAAAGGAGCTTATATAAATTGCGGAAAATAGGGTCATTTTGCTAGAGACTATAGAGGTAGTTAAAGTAACCATGTAGTAAAGGGCACTAGGTCGTTAAAGTATAATAATATAGGCATAGGGATGTTGCGCGGGACCAAGGAGTATTTAATTAAATACTTTATATTTTGTTATAATAACGCATACCAAATTTATAAGGGCGCTAAGTACGGCATAAGCTATTAGCTATAAGAGCTAGAGTTAAAAGGACTTAAGGGAACTAGAGAGTTAGAAGAAAAACGCAATTAACTCTATAAGCTGGATTAAGATATTATAGTAACATGCGGACAAAGATTAGTAATAATAATAATAAAGTTGGAGTACTTATTAATTAATAGTAACAAGGAAGAAAAAGAGGCTAACTAGGGGCACTTAAACCTTAATAACGTAATAGAAGTAGAGACTGAGACTACTATAGAACGCGGTTTAGTAACGGGCATTATAACACCGTTAGATATAGCATCTATTGCTTTATAAGACGGAAGGAGTAATATCTAAAGACAATTAAGCAAGTAGATAACTGCTAGTGCTAGCTTACCACTTAATAAAGGCAAAAGGCCACAGGCTTAAGATTCTTAAAAAGAGATATAAGACGCTTAAGATTCTTAAGACGAGATAAGATATACCTAAGAACCCACAATAGACGAAAACTAATAGGAAAGGACAGCAGCTTAGTTTAGTAATAAATAAATAAGCATAGGACGCAAGTTCAAGAACTATAAGTTCAGGGAACGAGTAAAAGCGTTAATTCTAGGTAAACGTAGTGTTTAGCCTGAAGATTAAACAGTTAATACTAAGATCAAGAAGTAAGACGCAGAAAAAAAGAAACTATGGATAAGTTTAGGCAAAGAATTATCGCATGGCAAGAGCAAAAGCTAGATAAGAGATTAGCTAAGCCAGGACGTATAAGGAACAGAGCACCCATATAGAGAATTACTAATAGGCCTAAGGTAGGGACGCCTAGAGTAAAATGGTTAGATAAACTGGAACAAGAAGAGGATTTAGAAATCCTAATTAGGTTTAAAGAAAGACATACCAAAGGCTGTTATAATATAGTAATAATAAGGTACTTTCTAATGGATAGACTATATACACTAAACCAGTTATATGGAAAGTGGTATAGGTAATAACATAACAATAAATAGGAAGACTTTTACATATGGCTAGATAAAAAAGTTATCTAAGACCAACCTATTACGGAGAAACGTATAAATTATATTAAAGGAGCGTTAATTATAATATTAAGGAACCTAGAAGAAGGATCTAGGGACTAGAGAAGTAAAAGATAAATCTTAGTACCCGTAAACAAAAGACTAGCAGTTAGGTTAGTAAGATAGAGGTTTAAACTTAAGGACGGAGATAAGCCAAGGGTTAACCTAAGTCACTTAACGCATTATATACTATCATGGATAGCTTATATAGATAATATATATAATATATATAGAGCACTAAAGGATAAAAACCAGAAGTACCCTATAAGGATATATTAGGCACCAGACAAACAAAGGTTTAAAAACGCTAAATATATATATAAATGGTACCTAATAGAAGTACAGAGTTAAAAAGACCTAATACTTTAACTAGGAAGATTCCTTATAGAAGAATGCCTAGATAGATAATAGTGGTGGAACTATTTAGAGAATACTTATTTATAGCATATAGAGGAAAAGAAATAAACTAAGTATTAGTCTAGGGAGGACTAAGTACAAATAGGATTTAGTAGCTAATAGTTAGGAAAAGGGGAGGCCTATAGGACTAGAGGGAACTAGTAGTAGAGCCTTAGACCCTTAGAGGAACCCAAGAATAACACTTAAACTTATAAGTTAAATAGCAAAATTAATAGTTTAAAGCGATAGTAGACAGTAGAGCAATAAGAAACTATATATCACTAGCAGTAGTAGAAAAAATAGGGTTACTATACAGACAAAAGGAACACCTATATCCATTTATAACAATTTTAGGAGATCCAATAGCTTATAGAGGAGGCATTATTAATCTCAAAATAGGACCTATTTAGTTAACCATTAAAGGAAGACAAGTCAAAATATCTTTTAATATCCTACTATTAGGAAAGGATAAGGCAATATTAGGAATACCTTAGTTACAGGAATACAATCTAAGGATTAATTAGGTTATAGGATAGGTCAATATTAAAGATATATAATAACGCAAGATGTAATAATAAACCAAGTTAGTATAGTACTAGGTTAGAGTAATGTATAAAGAAACTAAGTAAGGCTTAAGTTACGTACTAAAGAGATACTATAAGTATAGTAAGAGGTTATAGTTACCTAAGAGTAAGAAGCTATTAGAATATATAGTATAGGACTATAAGATAGAATTAGAACTAGGAACTAGTCTAAAGTTCTTTCTAATCTATAAGCTTACTAAAACTAAGTTAGTAGCGCTTAAAGAGTTTATCTAGAAGAACTTATAAAAGGGATATGTTAGACTATTACAGTTATTAGCGGGATATCCAGTATTATTTATCCTAAAGAAAAATGGAAAACTTAGAATGTGTATTAACTATAGATAGTTAAATAGCATTATATAAAAGGATAGGTATTCTTTACCCTTAATTAGCAAAATTTAAAATAGAATAGGTAATGTAAAGATCTTTATAAAGATAGATCTGAGATAGGCGTACCATTAGATTAGGATTAAGGAAGGAGATAAATAGAAGGCAGCCTTTAGGTTAAAGAAAGGACTATATAAACTATTAGTAATACAGTTTAGACTTATAAATGCACTAGTAATATTTTAAAAATGAATTAACAGTATATTAGGAGAACACCTTAATAAGTTTATTATGGTATACCTTAATAACATTATTATCTACTCTAAGAGCGAGGAAGAGCATAGAGAACATATTAAGTGGATCTTAAAGAGACTATAGGAAGAGAAAATGCCAGTAGTAATTAAGAAATATGAGTTCTTTACTAGGAAGACCGATTTTATTAGATTTATTATTAAACTAAAAAAAATTAGTATAGACCTAAAGAAAGTTAAAGCTATAGTAAGTTGGCAGGAACTGGAGAACGTTATATAGTTAAGATTATTTTTAGGGTTTTGTAACTACTATAGGAGGTTTATAGCACAGTGGTTAAAAAGTATTAAGCTATTTATAAGACTAACTAAGAAGGAGGAACTATGGATATAAAGATAGAAATAAAAGAAGTTGTTTAAGGAACTTAAGAAGTTGTTTACCTAAGATCTAATCCTTAAGGTCTACTAGCCAAAGCTAGAAACGGTTATGGAAATATATGTATTAAACTTTATATTAGGAGTATACCTACTATAGAAGCATCTAGATGGATGGCATCTAGTAGTGTATTATAGTTGGAAAATAACACTACTAGAGTTAAACTATAATATCTATAATAAGGAGTTATTAGGTATAGTTATAGTACTTAAGAAATAGAGAGCGTTCTTATAAGGTATAGAAAAACCATTTATAATTAAGACGGACTATAAGAACCTAATAGGGTTCCTAATAATAAAGAAACTAAACTAAAGATAGGTTAGATGGGCGGAAATACTTATAGAGTATTACTTTGAAATTTAGTATACCAAAGGTATTGAAAATGCGAGAGTAGACGCACTTAGTAGAAAGGCAGAGCTATAAAATAAAGAAAGGTTATTAGGAGCTTTACTATAACAGGATTAAGATGGAATAATTAGGTATAATTATCTAAAGATTGTAGCAACTAAAGAAGAATAAATTACTAAAAAGTAATTAGATATAAAAGATCTAAAAAGCATAGGTAGAGGATCTAGATTTAGAGCAGTATAAGAATAGGGAAGCAATCTATATTCTAAAGTTAGTAGTAGAGGAGTTTATAAAAGACTTTTATAAGGGAATAATATAAGGACATAGTGGAGCTATAGGCTTAGTATTAAGACTTTAAAAGGAGTATATTATTTAAGGAATCTGGGGACTAGCGAGATAAGTTATAAAGGAATGTCTAGATTACTAGAGAAATAAACTAATAAGGCATAAGCTATATAGAGGGCTATAACCTATTAAGATACTAGAAAGACTATAGGAGGTTATATTATAGGACTTTATTATAAAGTTACTAAAGTTAAAAGATCCTATTACTGGACAAGACTATAATATAATTTTAGTAATAGTAAATAAGCTAACAAAGTGGGGATACTTTATAGCATATATAGAAGAAATATCCGCAGAAGATATGGCTAGAATCTATATTAAAGAAGTATTTATAAGACATAGAGTACTAACAAAAATTGTATTAGATAGAGATTTAAGATTTATAGTAGTATTCTAGGAAGTGTTCTTAGTAGAATAAGGGGTTTAAGCAGCAATATTAACTATATATTATCTATAGATAGATAGTTAAATAGAGAGACTAAACCAAACATTAGAATAGTATTTAAGGCATTATGTTAATTACGTATAGAACAATTAGGTATTGTTATTACTAGTTGCATAGTTTATATATAATATAATACCATAAAAAGGGATAGATACGTTACCTTTTAAGGCGAACTATAGGTATAAACCAAGAACATTATTATCGCCATATTAAGTAAAGAAAATAAGTAGTATGGCTAAAGGAAGAATGGAGACGTTAATAAATCTCTATAATTACCTTAAAAGTATAGCAAAGTTGGTATAAGAAAGAATAAAAAGGTACTATAACGCTAAGAGATCTAAGGGACCTGATCTTAAGAAGGGGGATAAAGTATAGCTACTATACAAAAATTTTAAGAGTTAATAACCAAGTAAGAAATTAGACTATGTTAGATTAGGACCATTTACAGTTAAAGTAAAGATCTCAGAAGTTATATATAGACTTAACTTACTAGAAAAGATAAAGATCTACCCTATATAGTATATTACAATGCTAGAACTAGTACATGGAAATGTTAAGCTACTAGTCTATAAGGCAGATATATATAGAGGACAAAAAGAGGACAAGTAGTAAGTTTTAAAGATTATTGGGTATAAGGACATTAATAACAAAATATAGTATAAAGTAAAGTAGATAGGCTATAAAGAGACTACCTAGAAACCGCTAGATAATTTAAAGAATGCTATAGGAAAGGTATAGGAGTATTGGAAGAGAATAGGTTAGGCAGTATTAATAAAGAAAAATCGCTAAAGAATAAATTACCTAAGGGGGACTTAAGAGGAGCACCTGTTGAGGTATTTGGAGTTGTTTCCCTTACTATAGGAAGAACTTCTATTCTTTCGTTACTAAGTTCCTAAAGACCTTATTAAACAAGTTTCCACTCCTTTAAACGGACTTTCTCACGAACACGTTCTAGATGTTAAAGACGAGCGTAAGCCAGACGCTAAGCTTTAAGGACACGTGCAGACTCTTCTGAGGCGCGCTAAACCTTAAGCAGCGCAGAGGCCAGCTTACCGTCAAGCTTCGCAGCGGCAGATTGAACCTAGGACCCTAGCAGCAATCAACGAGGGTACTTAAAGACTATTAAGAGTAATAGGACGCGTACACTTAGCGTCAGAGATGGAACGGACATCGCAGGACGACCGCATGTTCGCTCGCGTATACTCAGCATAAGAGGAAGGTTACCGGTTAATGGGTGATGCGATCGCAATATAAACTAACCCCTCCTTTGCACAACGAGAATAGGAAGGTATAACTTCACCCAGCAACAAAACAACTGCAGCGGTATGAGACTGGTAAGTAGCTTAGGAAAGTAAAGGGGCTTTAGGTATAATAAGTAAGGATATTAACCAAATTAATTAGACGGATATTACACCTCTAGTAGATAACTTAGAGATATTAGAAATCTTTAAGGACAAAGATAAAAAGGAGGGAGATAGTATTACAGACGCTTTAAGTACAATATTACGACTACTTGGAGAGGAGTTAGAATAAGCTAGTTGGTTAATTAAGGCACGGTCCAGAATGGATCCCATGGAACTATGTAACAAGGAATAGTAAGCAAGTCACATAAGGGTTGAATATATTGGCTGTGTTAAACGTAAGGGACGTCACGTTTAATATAGATAACACGTATCTTACGTATAAGGAGAGTTTCTTAGGAGTATGGATGTGTATTTAAAGGACCACAGTCCCTACCTAGATAGTTCTTTCTTTATAGTGAATCTTAGAATATAATTAGAGTTAATCTGTTAGGCAACTACTCCATACTAGTTATTATTTGTTACTGTTACATTGTTAACTTATTTAATATCTATATACCTAGCCTAATAATAAGTCCACCGTAGTTCCTGCTACAAGGCTTTGTTATACGTACGTTATTAGATATAGCGAGAGTTAGTATACCGTTGTTAACCTTATAACTAGAAGAATGGGTTAACAGAGTTATTAGTATACTAATATTGCTATTACTAACTTTACCTATCCCACCTAATAGTGTACTGAAAGGTATTTAGTATACTATAAGATAGCTTAAATAAGCTTGCACTTTAGAAGCAAATGTCACTAGGTATAGCCCTAATAGTAGCCGGTTAAATATCTAATAGCCAGTTGTTAATATATTAGATATATAGAAAAGCGCTACTTCTAGTTAAAAAAGATAAAGGTAGAGGTGTAAAAGTATAGAGCCTACTACCCTCTTAATACGTCAATTGCCGTTAGCAGAGAGAGATTTAAATACTAATAAAATATTAACCTTTACACCTATTTTAAGGAGAGGGTGTATAAGGCAAGCAACTCTAAAGGGTTTAGAGAACTTTTGTATTAATATATAGAATATATTTAATTGGCCTAGGAGTTTATAGGAGTTCGTAGGAGATAGTACATTGTTTTTATTGGCCTAGGAGTTTATAAAAGTTTATAGGAGTTCGCAGGAGATAGTATGTTATTTTAATTGGCCTAGGAGTTTATAGTAGCTTAGAAGATTAAGAAGATTAAAGTGAATATAAATTAAAATTAAAATTTTGTTTAATAATATCTTTAACCACTTTAAAATTGTTTTTTGCACTTATACCTATTAACCGTCTCCCATTAAAGCTTTTAATAAAAAGCTTTTAAAATATCTTCTCCTACTCTCTAGGTGCGTATACATCCCCCTAACGTCCTCCTTAATAAGGAGAGAATACTATAGGCTGCGGCCCTTCTTTATTATTACCAGCTTTAGTCTAGCAGAATTTAGGTTAAGATATAGTTAGTATTAGAACTCTAACCATTAACTATAAGATATAACTCACTGGTTTTAATAGGCGCCCTCGCCCTTACCCTCGCCGCCGCCCTTCCCTCCCTATAGTAGCAGTAGCAGTAATAGCAGCAGTAATAGTAACAGTAGTACCGCCGCTAGCGCTGCCGCCCCCACCGCCAGCCGCCGCCGCCGCTAATAATAATGACGACGACGATAAGGATAAATGGTTTAGTGGTAGGGAGTTAGAAGAGAAGCCGTAAGTATTAATAGCTGTATAGTATATACTTAGCTTATATATGTTTATAGACCACCACCACTATTACTATTACTGGCCCTAGCTCTGGCTCTAGTTTCTGCTCTTGCTTCTACCCTAGCCCTCGCTCCTACCCTAGCCCTCCCCCTATTGCTAGCCCTCCTACCGCCGGCCCTTACTGCCACCGGGTTTGCCTTTGCTTAGTGCGCCAACCCTATCCGCCTGCTATAGGCTTGGGCCCCCTATGGTAAGGCAACTACCGCGTATGCCCTCACCACCTAAGGTAAATGGTGGTTGCAGTTGGCGGTAGAGTTGGCGGCTATAGGGCTGAATAAGCAGAAAGACTAAGGCTATATTGGCTGGATAATAGAGACGGAGTTAGGGGTGGAGTTAGTAGATGGTAATTAATGCACTACCTGCTAAGCCTTAGGTAAGGAGTGTTGGGTATACTTTAAAAAGGGTGTATAGTAGGTAAGCAGGCCTAGGGACACCTGCGCTCGCTGCTAAGTAGCGGCCTATTTTAGTGGGTGTAGCCTCTTAAAGCGTAAGCGTAAGGACCCTAAGGACCCTTTACCCTTACCTCCTGGGCTAAGGTCTTTGGCGGTGTATAAGCTATCTAGTAGTCCACTACTAGGTCCTGGCGGTAGTAGTATTGCAGTGTAAGGGGGAGGGGGAGGGGGAGGGGAGGGGAGGGGTTGGTGTTGCTTTCTAGCACTCTAGTGTGCTAAAGTGGCGGCTTTTATAGTATATTCTTTATGGGTAAGCTTTAATCCGGCTGCGTTAATCTAAGGGGTAAAACCTAGATAATGATACTGTCCAATATAGGCTGAACTATAAGGCATCCTTTATAGGCAAGCTTTAATCCAGCTGTGTTAATTTAAGGGGTAATCCTAGACAACGGCACTATCTAGTATAGGCCTAACTATGAGGTGTTATAGAAGCCCTAGAGTTGCCTAGTAGGTAGTATAGGTTAATAGTAGTTAAATATAGTTGCCGGGTTCTGTTGTTACCTTATATATAAAAGTTTGTATAAAAGGTCGTATAAAAGGTTATATATAGGTTCGTTATAAGTTTGTACGGATTAGTTAGCCTAGCTAAATAGAAATATAGGCATCTAATTGGCCCAGGAGTTTGTAGGAGTTTGCAGAAGTTTAAGAATTAGGTAAATTTAACCTAAGGGAGCTATTGCGGGTATACTGGTTTAGAGTATTAATAAATATAGGTATTTAATTGGTCTAGGAGTTTATAAGAGTTTATAGGAGTTTAGAGATTAGTTAGCTACTCTAATTTCTATAAGGTTGATTATATTAATTATTATAAGGTTAATTGTTAGATTAATAACCTTATTTAACCCCTCCCTAACCTAGTTAGTATAACCTTCTATATTGGCAAATCTATTAAAATTATCTGGGGTATTAGAAGGGTATAACCCCTTAAGCGTATCTAATTATTAGACGTGCTACTAGTTAACTTTATCCACTAGTACCTTAATACCTTCTTATAAAATATTATAAGAATTAAAAAACTTCCTACCAGCTAATTATTTAGTATTTTATAATTTAGCTAGATCTAAAGTAAAGAGGGTATAAGCAAGTAAAAACATATCTAGTAGTGCAGTAGCAGTAGTATAAGTCCTAGGCATATACTCGCCAAATATAGCCTCTACCTTCTTACGTAACGCCCTAACCTAAGTATTAGATAGATATACTTGGTTAAATATAATATCTACATTATAGGTTAAGTTCTTATAACACTTTATCTTAATCTTATAGCTATTATTAAGATACTTAAGCCCGAGGTTAATTACTTTATATATAGTAACCCTACTAAGCCAGTTAATAAGCCTAGAGGATAGTATTATATGCTATAATTTAGGAGTATTTATTAAGGAGAGGTTCTATTAATAGAATAATATCTTACGGCTATAGTTAAGCTAGGACGCGCTAAAAAAAAGTAGATAATAAGAGGGTTAATAAAGTGCCTTAGCATGCCTATATTAGTATATTTAAGAGTATGCCAAATAGTTAGAAATAGCTTAACCTCCTAAAGTATACGATATATTATGCGGTTGCTTATTAGAGCTATTACCATTCTACATATTTAATATAAAGGCGGCTAGATAGACGTCTTTAACAAGTTCTAAAAATTAATCTAGTATAAGAGAACTAATAGCGTTAGTAACGTGGTCTATTTACTTAAAGAAGTAAATCTTCAAATTGGAAAAGTAATAGTCTGACGTCCAAGCGGGCTTAGACCGCCTAGGCCACGCGCGCTTAGGCCAAATCTTAACGTTGCCACTAAAGATAAGCCCCTTTCTTGGAAAAGTTAGCAAATTCTATATACGGCTTAGTTAGTGCCTAGAAATGCCTAGTACGCCTTAATATAAGATAGGGCACGAAGTTAGACTTACTCTAAAAGTACGAGATAATATGCCGCATTTTATAAATTTTCTAAGAAAAAAAATATATATTTGGTTCTTTTTCTAGTACTTAACGGACTGTTATAATAGAACCTAGCGCTAGGTTTCTAAAGGCATATAATTACTTATAAAATTGGCTTAAAGCTTTTTTAAGACTGAAAAGTAACTGTCTGGTAACTGTCCGGTAACCGTCCGGTAGAGGTCTAGGTATAGTAAAGGTAACTATTTTTAAGGGGTGCTACTGGGAATATAGCCTTATATGCTAAAATATCTGAGAAAATCTTAAAGACGGGCCTGCGCTATAGGCGCGATTTTTTTTAATGTAGTAGATACTAAAACTTATTATAAATTCTAAATGCGCTTTTATAATTTGTTAGAAAAAACAAGAAGATATAACTTTAAGAATGTTTTATTGTTTTATTGCGCTAATTAAGATTATTATTATCCTAAGGCCGAGATTCCCCTTTTAGTTCTTAGTATTTCCAAGCAATTTAGTAATTACTCTTATATACCTCCATCTTTGAACCTTTTTAATATATGAAAACTTTGTTAAAACCCGGCAATTTTCCTTAATATTTAGCCCTTGCCCTTGCAATATCCTTGGTATTAATTGTTTAACGTTTTAACCGAGCTTTTAATACTATTTCCATCTATTTTATGCGCCTACTCTACTTAGAGCTCTTATTAACTGTAGAAAAGTCCTCCTAAAAAGTAGTTTTACTAGAATACATGCTATATATTAATATAATAGTCTATAAATTAGATATATTAATACCTTTTTGCTCTAAATAGCCCTTTTTTAAGGTTTCTTAAGACACTTTTACTATACTGCGGTATAATTAAACCTAATATTTTAATGGAATTGGAATACCTTTTACTTTTATAAGTAAAGAGTAGTGCTAATTATAAAATAATTAAGAAATATTATTAGTATAACTGATAATTCTATATAGCTATATAATATCCTTATTTAAAAACTTTAGTAGTGTTCCATTTATAGTAATTTCCCTAAATAGGCGATGGTCTTCTTAGAGTGGCAGGGAAGATTCTAGGGTATTTAACTAGAAAATTAAGGTTAATACTTAAGGTTAGTTAAGGTGCTAAATATTAGACTAAGATAGATTTCACGTAAGTTTTAAGAAAGTATTCTAAAGACCTCGCTGCACTAAAGCAAAATCCCCAGTAGTCTTAATATTTAAGTTAAAATTAAATAAATTCTGCCTTTGAATAATAACCTCTGCTTAGAGAGGTAAAGCGCGATCTCTTTCTTAATGCAGCTGAGATATATTAGAGGAATTCTTAGAAACTAAGAGAGTATAAGAGTGGGTCTTTAAGGGACTAAAAAGTAAAGGCATCTTTTAGTATTTTTAAAGGTTATTTGTGCGGTATAAGTGAATTCTTAGAGGATTAACATCCTTTATATCAGGTTCTTTAAGAAATCGCACCGTTTCTCCTTTATCTTGCCTAAAGAAATTAATTATATTTTTCTATTAAGAATATACTTTCTTTACGGTTATACTAACATTTCCTTATAAATTGCAATCTCTTTATATGTTCTTCTTCCAGACTAAATAAATTCCTTATCAAACCTAAGAAGCTGTTTATTTTAAATGGTAACTATAGTATCTTAAGCTTTATTTCTTGTTAAACCTAAGTGTTGGTATACTCGCATTATCAACATGCACAAATATCACTTGTAGTAGTACGTATGCGGTGTTGAAGTTGGTAGTTTTTTTGATTATTTTTAGAAGTAAGGGGTTGCTCCAAGGTCAGATTAGCTAGTCTCGCTTCGTGGTTTCGTGACCACGTTACGTGATTAACGTTCCGACACTAGAGCAACTCTAAAAAGAAGGCTAATCTACACTCTAAAGCCAAGTCTACTTCTAGACTATTTGTAGCGTATACGCAATAGCTAGAGATCCAATTAATACGCAATAAAGAGAAGAAGAATTATTAGGGGTAGTAGGTCAACATGTCGCAAGGGCCGCTAAGGCGCTAGTGGTAAGCAAGCTAATAGCGATTTTTTATCCCGGGGATGGAAAATCCTAATTGGCTGGTTAAATTTAGGGTCCGTAGAATATGGTGGGTGGCGTGCCCTAGTACTATTACAACCTATATACCACCTTCTATTACTCCCTACGCTCCACCCAACCTACAGCCTATATATTAACTTGGTTTATATTAATAAGTTGCTATAGGGCAATATAAGGCTTCCCCTTGGTTATCACGTCCGTAGGGTTAGCTTTACTATTAATCTATTTAACCTCTATAATCTGCCGACGTTTATAGGCTTGTCATAGGCATATTATATTAATTATTAATCGCTTCTCTTATGTAGTTCCAAGTTATATAAGACAGTTATATAGTAACTTAGAATTGGTGTAAAGCATAAGCAAGAGGTTAATCTATAGGACTTTGTCTACTGTAGACTTAATAGCAACAGTGATATTAAAGCCATAAGCCATTCTATAGAGTTTAGAAGCCAAAGCGCTTCTAGTAACTCTTTTACATTTAATTAAGCTCTAATAGACGATATTAGCCTAGGCAGCAAAGGATAAATTAAATAAGGCTTCTAGCTAAATTTGGCGGACTTGGCAGAGAATTGCGGATATTGCGAATATTACAAATATTGCAAATCTTGCGGATCTTATAGATGTTGGATATTGCGGATATTAGATACTAGTGTCTTGGCGGTGCAAATAGGTAGGCGTGTATAAGGCGTTATAGGGTAGTCTTATAACACTATCTTAGTTACATTCTAGGAGCTCTTAGGGCTGCTAGGGCTAGCCTTTGGCTAGGCCTTAACTACCCCTTATAAGCTCCTTAGGCTTAGAGTCTCCTTCCTCCCCTATTAGTTTGTCTCTCTCTCTCTCCTATATAAGGGTATTGCCTACTCCCTACCGTACACCCAGGCAATACCTTATAGTTTGTTAATTTGTTCAACCTACCCCTATGGCCCAATTGAGGCAAGGGAACGTCCTTTTGCAGGTATACTAAAATGTCTACTATGTCTGCCATGGCCGTAGGTTTAGGGTATTTGCATAGGCGACCTCTGCCTTATTTAGGTTGTAGTAGTTGCGGTCTATAAAGAAAGTAGTATATACTCTTTAACTAGGGTGTTCCTTCTCCCATATAACAATTAAAGACTATAACTTATTAATTAACAGAGATAAGTCTTTTTTAGGGTTTAAGACGGCAGTTTTACAGGTAGGAACTCCCTAGCAAGCCTTCTAGTTGTCTATATAGATTCTTACAATTATGGTAACCTCTTTGCTATATCTAAGTCCTTACCTAGATCCTTGCTCTATACTAGGCATGGCCAGTTTAGGTAGTATATGTGTATATAGCTGCTGCGGTTGCTGCGGCTATTAGGTAGGCTGCTAAAAGTTATACTATTGCTGGGTAGAAGAAGGACTAGGTGGGGTAAGAGCACTAAGTGGGGTAGGAGTAGTTGCTAGAGGAAGGGTAGTGGCAGTTAGTGTAGCTTGCCGGGGTATAGATGCAATAGATAGTTGAGGTGTTGTAGGGGTAGGTATCTACATCCTAGGTAGTATTGTAGCTATAGGTATAGACTGAGCTAATTCTAGGCCAATAGCTAAACCATTAAGAGTATGGTCTAGTCTATCCCTAGCAGTACTAAAGTGAAGATACTGGGTAGGAGGAGGACTAGATGGGGTAGTAGGGGCAGTAGGGGCAGCAGGGGCAGCAATTGGGGTAGCTAGCGGTGCAGAGATTAGAGTAGCTGGCGGTGCAGCAATTGGGATAACTGGTGGTGGGGCTAGAGATATAGTAAGCTTATCTAAGGTTAAATTGAGTCAGTCTTACAGAGTTGTCATAATTATTAGTTTTACCTCTGCAAGGGCCGCAATAAGCTCCTTATCCGTCTATTTATAAAACTCTTCTTTATTAGCGACGTCCATCAGCACCTTGCTAAGGGAGTATCTCTTATCTTGCTTAATAATATATACTCCTCTCTTAACTAGGTATTTACAGATTCCCATTCTAGTATTGGATTGTACTTATATAAAGAGCTCTAGTGTAAAGTCCTTAAAGTCTTCCTAAAACACTATCCATAATAAATAGTCTGTAAGGTTAGATTATGTGTATAAATATATCTTAGTCTCCATATACTCTATTAGATTATTATTTATAGCCATCTCCAAGTTAATTCTGTTGCCGTACTTAGCAATTCTCTCCTTTTAATTAATTTCTATATTGTTATATTATAGTTTAAGGTTAAGGTTAAGGTTAGGGTTAAGGATGTCAAGGTAAGGGTGTTAAGGTAAGGGTATTAAGGTAAGGGTGTTGAGGTAAGGGTATTAAGATAAGGGTGTTAAGGTAAGGGTGTGTATGTACTCTATAGCTATTAGGCCTATAAAGTGTTCTTAGCAAGATTGCTATTCTCTTAGTAATCTGTTATATTAGCTATAAAGCCAGTACAAATTCTCTTAAGCTTAAGGGAGGTTATAATCTTCTCTAAGTAAAGATATAATTCTCTAGGCAATCTAACGCGTTAGTAGTTAAGCTAATACATAGTCTTAAGCTTTGAGGGTGATATAGCTTTCTCCTTTAACTGAAATAGACAAGGCTAGGCAATCTGTATACTATTTCCAGTACGGTTCTTAAGCTCTAGCTTATTACGTATTTCCTAATCTATATATCTACTAATTAGTGTTAGTATACTCACATTATTAACGTGCACAAATATTACTTATAGTGGTACGTATGCGGTGTTAAAGTTGGTAGTTTTTTTGATTGTTTCTAGAAGTAAGGGGTTGCTCTAAGGTCAGATTAGCTAGTCTCGCTTCGTGGTTTCGTAACCACGTCACGTAATTAACGTTTCGACACTAAGGTTCCTCCTATACCCTAATTAAGCTACTACTTTTTTCTTTTTAATGAAGCCATATTAAGAAAAATAATTATAATAATAGGGCTTTTAGAGATTTCACTAAAATATCTTAAATTTTTAGATACTTAAATTTAGATTTATGTAGCGAAAATGGCTGTATTAGTAGTTTTTCCTATAAACGCTAATTATTTTTTAGATTTCTTTAATAAAGGACTTACCCCACACCTTATTTTTACTAAAAACCTTCTAATTATTTTCCACGCACTATAAGTCTTAGAAAATGTCTTATCTCTCTTAAATTAACTCTTTTCTTTCGTTATTAGAGACTAAAACTCCCTTAAATCCTATATAGAAAGCTATAGAAGATGCCAAAATTAGTGAGGAATTTAATAAGTAACAAGAGATTTTAGTAGCAGAAATAGATAATTTTGTTAGAATTAATGAGTTATTTAAAACTGTATACAAGGCTATAGAGGGTACGTTAGCACCTATAACTCTATTAGGTTATACTGGGTATATTTCCTATATATTCTAAGAATTTAGCTAAAAATACTTATATTTAACGAGATTGTTCTAGGCAAATTAAAAAGTATATTAGATTTATAAAAAAGGAAGCCCTAAAGCTTAAAAGGTTCGTTAAAAAGCTAAATAAAGACGTTCCACTATTAATCTGCCTATGGATTTAATCTATCTGTGAAAAGGCCAAACCTAGCTTATCTTCTTAGTTGCTATAAGAAAGTGAGAATAGAACCTGGTTATATGCGCAAAAAATGCGTACAGCAGTCTCCTATTTCTATGCTCACGAGGTTTAACTTAGAAGTAATTAATTTTCCAAGAAAAGTAATAGAGAATGGATAGGAAACCTAACACTTTTAGATATTGTGGCAAGATATATAAGAAGTCTATATAGACGAAAGGTATATTTTCTTTCTTGGTAATAACAGTATTTACTTATTATTTACTATAACTAACGCTATTTTATAGACTTGTATAGGAGAAATGTAAGAAAGCGTAAGAGTTATTACTGCGTTAAAGCTTTAAGAGCTTTACGAATATAACGCAAATCTTAAATATACTTCTTAGTTATCCCGTCTTCCTATAGGTTAAGAAGGACGGATTTAGGGAGGTGTTTATTAGCGTATTATAATAAGCCTTATGTATATAATAGCTTTTGCCTATTTTCTTAGATTTAATAAGGTTCTGCGTATTAAATTTCGGCACATTTAAATCCATGACCTTACTATTGGGAAGGTTAAACTTATACTTAATTTTTGGAAAATATATTAAACAGGAGGTAAGATCTTAAATTTTTAAAATATAGCAGATTAATTTTAACAGCTTTATAGAAATCTAACCCTTTTTTTTTACTTTAACCAAGAAGAACCCTAGCTTAATGTACCTACTCTCCTACTTAAATGGCTAGATATCTTAAAAGTTACGTTAAGTTACTTATTTAGACTATTTAATGCATTTAACCAGCCAATGGTCAGTAAAAATGTTAAATTAGTAGGTTTTTTATTATTTTATAGAGAGTTTATTATTTTAATATTTTATTTAGGCCTCTAGGGTTTTTCTTTAAAAAATTTAATAAAATCTTGTTAATATTAGGGAAGATCTGCTTGTTTATAGGGGCCACTCCTTTTAAAGGGGTGGCGTTCAGTATTTTTCTAGTAAAAAACGCTAGGGAATTCGGAAATTATGTAGTTGGGGAGGCTAGAGCTTAGAATTTGATTCTTTAACAATTATGCGGTATCTTCTTGGTAGAAATAATAATCCAGTTAAATCTTGCGAGGATTATATAAATCCTAGGGCTTAAAAGGGTACATTATGTCCTTATTATAGAAGATCTTGTGATTGTGCATAATATATATAGCTTTATATTTAGCGTAAGCGGTAGGGTTATAATAGTTAGTATAATTATAATAATAAGGCCTTATTATCTTGCTAAATAAACTTACTACCTTATTACTAGCTTTCTTATACTATTAAAGGATTAACTTTTAATACTCCTATTTAAACTTATTGTCGGAATGTTAGTTATGTGATGTGGTTACGGGACCACGAAGCGAGACTAGCTAATCTGACCTTGGAGCAAACCCTTATTTCTAGACATCAACAATTAACTACCAACTTCAACACCGCATACGTACCACTATAAGTAATATTCGTGCATGCTGATAATGTAAGTGTACTAACACTAATTAGTAGACGTATAAATTAGGAAATACGCAATAAGCTAGAGCTTAAGAACTGTACTAGAAACAGTACACGGATTGCCTAGCCTTATCTATTTTAGTTAAAGGAGAAAGCTATATTACCCTTAAAGCTTAAGACTATATATTAGCTTAACTGCTAACGCGTCAGATTGCCTAGAGAATTATATCTTTACTTAAAGAAGATTACAACCTCCCTTAAGCTGAAGAGAATTTGTACTAGCTTTATAGCTAATATAATAGATTGCTAAGAGAATAGCAATCTTGCTAAGAACACTTTATAGGCCTAACGGCTATAGAGTATATATACACCCTTACCTTAACACCCTTACCTTGACACCCTTACCTTGACACCCTTACCTTGACACCCTTACCTTAACATTCTTAACCCTAACCCCAACCTTAACCTTAAACTATAATATAACAATATAGAAATTAATTGGAAGGAGAGAATTGCTAAGTACGGTAACGGAATTAACTTGGAGACGGCTATAAATAATAATCTAATAGAGTATATGGAGACTAAGATGCACTTATACACACAATCTAACCTTATAGACTATTTATTATGGACAGTGTTTTAGGAAGACTTTAAGGACTTTATACTAGAGCTCTTTATATAAGTACAATCCAATACTAGAATAGGAATCCGTAAATACCTAGTTAAGAGAGGAGTATATATTATTAAGCAAGATAAGAGATACTCCCTTAGCAAGGTGCTAACGGATATTGCCAATAAAGAAGAGTTTTATAAATAGACAGATAAGGAGCTTATTGCGGCCCTTGCAGAGGTAAAACCAATAATTATAACAACTCTGTAAGACTAACTTAATTTAACCTTAGACAAGCTTGCTATATCTCTAGCCCTACTACCAGCTACACTACTAACTCCACAAGCTATTCCAGCTGCCGTACCACCAGCTACTCTGGTTACTGCACCGCTAGCTACTCTAATTGCTACCCCTACTACCCCTACTACCCCTCCCAGTCTTTAATCCTCTAATTATAACTAAATCCACACTCTTATCAACTAACTGCTATGGCCAAGAAAGCAGCAGCTGTAGCAGCCATAGCAGCCGCAGCAGCTATATACACATACACCACCTAAACCAGCCGTGCCTAGTGTGGAGCAAGGACCTAGATACAGCAAGGAGGTGACCATAATTATAAAGATCTATACAGACGACTAAAAGTACAATGGAGTTAGTAATAGCTTTAACTTTAAGTTAACTATCTTCTATAACATCTATAAGAGATCTAGCTTACCACCAGAAGGCTACACAGTGGTATTCCCTAGTATGCTAAAAGGGCTTGCTTAAGACCACTACTACAACAGTAACCTTAAGTTAAGACCTTTTACTGAAGCCTATAACTATATATAACAGTTCTTTAAAGGGCCAGAATACTACCGCAAGAACCTTACAGAGTGGAATAGTATAACCCTCCAAGGAGTTATGGATGAGAACCCTAATAAGTTAATCTATTAGAACTTCCAACTGCTTATAGACAAACTGCTAAAGTAACATTATGGACTATACCCAGACTTCTATATAAACTGCATTTTTATAAATAAGTTAGCTACTGCTTGCTAGGGAGTACTAGCATGCTATATTACTGTCTCTAACCCTTTAGAAGACCTTTTTTAGTTAATTAGTAAACTACAATCCTCTATTATTGTGTGGGAAAAAGAACACCCCTTATAGGCCCTAATAAGACCGTCTTACCAAGTTTTTTTTATGGATTAATGCTACTATCAAAACAACTAGAGTTGAGACCGAAATACTAATCGCTACGGCAGCAATTACTCTTATAGAACTAATGGCAGACTAAAGGCCAAGTGCTACATCTATAAGAAGGAGGACTGCTATTTGTGGAAACACTTAGAAGAGGAGTATAGTTGGTCCAGAGACGACTACAGGAGACACTTTATTGATATTAAGGGCCGCAATAAGGGTAACTTTAACAACTACTTTAAGTAATATATCGCTACTTGCAAAAGAGATAAAGATAAAGACTTAGACTTTAAAGCCTATACACAAAACGCTAACGACTCTGGGAGCAATGCTAGAGAACCTAATAATAGTTCTGCCTATATTACCACCTTTAGAATACTTACTATAGAGGAAGCAACCTCTATAAGCGTAGAGCTAGCTAATAAGGCTTATATATACCTACTTACAGCTTCAGAACTTACTATAGAGCCTGCTATGGAACCTTACACAGAGACTAACCCATTCGCCTATAATACAGCCACAACTATAGCGTTACAATACACCTTAACGGTCTTTATGGGAATTATAATTGATATAGGTGCTTCATGCAAGTCTATAGCTGGCTACAGCCAGTTCTAAGCCCTATAGGCCGTAGATAAGTCTGTAAGTCTTAACACGTTAATTAAGGGCTAAGTAACTATCCAATTTGAGATTAGAGCCTCTACGTTTATTAGAACTATAGACGTTAACAGCCCTATAGGCAAGGTATAATTCCATATTATTAAAGCAGATACTCCTTTCCTACTTTGCTTAGCAGATATGGATAGACTCCATATTAAATACAATAACCTAAAGAACGTTATCATCACTTGCACTAAAAAGGTGCTAGTAGTTAGACAATTTAGCCACCCATTTCTTATATGGAGCTCCTCCTTACAGTCTTATTTAGTTAAGTCTTTTAACACAAACCCTTATTACTTAACTAACGTAGAGCTACGACGTCTATACTGTCAATTTAGTTACCTATTAGTTAATAGACTGCAAAAGCTTCTTAATAAGACTGGCTACAGCCATAATACTAATAGATCTGCTATTAAAGAGCTAACTAGACTCTGCCACTACTACTAAAAGTTTAGTAGATCTCTAAGTAGATTTTGCTTTACCTTATAAGACAATGTTAATTTTAATTACAATATTATTGTTAATATTATGTATATTAGCGGCTCCCCTCTACTATACATAGTTAACAAAGCAACTTAATTTTAAGCTGGCAGATGGCTATAAGATATTAGCGCTAAGCACACTTGGGATATTCTACAAATGTGCTAGATTAACAGCTATTTAGAACCACTAGACTTAATCACCATAGACGCTAGGAAGAACTTTGTTAGTAAGGAGTTTAAGCACTATGCTACTACCATAGAAGTAACTACAAAGTTAGTTCCAGTTGAATTACACAACTCTATTAGAATGGTAGAGCGCTACCACAGTCCACTATAACAAGCCTACCAAATTATTATAACTAAAATCCCTAAAATCAGCAAGGAGATAGCCCTATAAATGGCTCTTAAAGCTATTAATAACACAGCTGGCCCAGAAGGCCTAGTCCCTACACTCCTAGTCTTTGGAGCCTACCCCCAAATAGTTAAATTGGACGCGCCATTACCTTTAGTTATATAGCAAGCTACAGCTATTAAGAAAGCAATAGTGGAAATCTAGAAGCTATAAGCTAAATAACAGATCGCTAATGCTCTTAATACGTAAAATGGATAATAAACTAACGCTATTTATAGCCTTCTACCTAGTTTGCCTATCTTAGTCTAGAGAGAAAGCAATACTGGCCAAAGTGGTTATTAGGACGGGCTATATATACTACTTACCGTTAACGGTGAGACCTGCACTATAAAGCTACCAAATGGGCCTATAACCTTCTGCTCTATAGTTGTGAAATCTTACCTACTGGACCTATAATACTTAGTTAAACTATAAGAGTCTGTTAAATTAGTTAAACCAGTACCTTTACAGCTAAACCTTAATTGTTACCTAAAGCTGAACCATAGCTACCACTAAAGTGAGGCAGAGGTCACCCCTGTAAATACCTATTACTTATAGCTGTCGCAGACACAGCTGTTATAGACGCTATAATAGACATAGGCGCTCTTATAGGTGATATTGCAGATATAGCTAATATTGCTATCTACTTACAGGACAATAATACCGCAGATATAGCTAACACTACTACTTACTTACAGAACAACGGTAACACCTAGTTTAGTGCTTTATAGTAAAAGGAGGTTATAGGTATTACGGCTAGCTTTCCATAGAAGCGATCCGATAGATCAAGCAATAATAAGGGGCTATATTATGAATAGACTAAGGTAAGGGCTTAAAGAAAGGGGCGCGGTAGACGACTATGTACATGTTCAGTTATCGGGGCAACATTGGGGCAACGTTGATCCGTAACCAACGACGCCTTAATAGTAGCTATGTAGACGAACCGTCATATTACCCCCTTTAAGCTAGGAGGATCGCCCTCGATTCTCGTAGTCAGGCTCTCCTTGTCTGTCTTGCCCTTCCGTCCTTCTCTGCTTTATTGTCTTCCTCCAAGGGCTCTAGATCTACGTCCTTGTGATACGCCTCTAGCCATTGCTGCAGCCGTATAGGTAGTCTGGCATTATGGGGTCTCTTATTGTGGAATGTCTTAATCTTATAGGGGGCGCCAATAAAGCCGTCTGCGTTATACTAGGTGTTGTCCAGGTTATAGCCTACCCAGTTAACCTTATACTGTAGCCTTTTGTGGTAGGTTCTACTAGTAAGGATTTTATTAATCTTATACTCTGGCTCGCTATTAATTAGAACTGGCTCCTCTAGCTCCCTGTTTTAGCCCAGCAGGGGGTTATCTAGGTCCTTTTATAGTTGATCGGCATGGAAGACGTTTGACATCTTTATGTTTAGGGGTAGGTCGATAATGTACAAGTGTCCTTTTATGCCTAGAATCTTATAGGACCCTACAAGCTGTCTATCTAGCTTAATACTTGGTTGGTTAGTAGCCCAGCCCTTCCTAGTAATGTATACTCGATTACCTACTCCAAAGTCTGGTTCGCGACGGTGCCTATTAGCTTGCCTTGTCTGCCGCTCTTAGGCCTTTGCTAGGTTGTCTCTTACCCATTTAACTACGTCCTAGGTCCTTTATGCGAAAGCCTAAGCTTCTTGTTATATTAGCTTCTTACAAGGTGTTAAGGTTGCTCGCGTACGTTCCTCCTAGTTAAAGTAAAGCCTTGGCTTAAATCCTAGCTCTAGCTCGTATGGTGCGAAGCCAGTAGATTTATGCGGTAAGATTACCTATACGAAGTCTATATAGGGGAGGAGCTCTAACCAATTGTCCTAATAGTGGTTAATAAAGGGCCTTAAGCGTTGGTTAATATACTGGTTTAGTACCTCTGTGTTACTATTAGTTTGTGGGTAACTGGATATAGAGAGCTTTTACTTAACACCAGTTAGTTTATATAGCTCGTCTATAAAGGCTGAGATAAATTGGGGTCCTTAATCTGATATAGCCGTCTCTAAAAGGCCGTATACGCGCCAGACGTGTTAGTAGTATAAGTTTACTACGTCAGCTACAGTGGCAGTTTTATAGTAGGGTAGTAAGAAGGCTCTCTTGCCTAGTCGATTAACGACTATAAAGACATTGTTGAAGCCCTTTTTATCCGTTAGGAAGGACTTAAAATCAAAAGAGATGTACTGCCAGCAGCGTTTACTAATTAGTAGGGGGTGTAGTAGGCCTGGGGTTTTGTCCTAAGGTATATAGGTCCTCCTATAGGCCCTATAGTTTCTTACGTAGGTATCACAGTCTAAGGGTAGTCCTAGCCAATAGTATTGGTCTGCCACAAGTTTCCTAGTCTTTGTCTTACCTGGGTAAGCGGTTACCTGGCGAGAGTATACCTCTGTAATAAGGTAGGTACGGAGGCAGTTAGTATTAGGGACTATTAGCTTGCTAAAGCGGGTAAGTAGTCCTCCTTAGAGCTTCTAGCCCTTCTGGTCTTGCTTAGCTAGCTAATATAGCCCTACTAGCGACTTACTAGTTTGGTTGGCCTAAAGTATCTAATCAACTAGCTTGTATGGCTGCCATTCGCGATTTACTGCGACTGGGGGGTCCTTAGAGGTTGCCTCTAGTGTAGCAATCGTAAGGGCGGGGTTAATTAAGTATATAGTGCGTGTAGCTACGTCCTTCTCTTTCTGCGTCTTTAGGTCCTCTTGCTTTTATAATAGGGTATTAGCTACTATATTCGCCGTTTCTAGCCTATAGGTAATCCGCATATGGAAATCAGCTAGTAGGTCTGCCTAGTGGGCCTGCTATAGATTTAGCAGCCTCTTGGTTATAAAGTACTTAAGGGCTTAATGGTCCGTAATTACTATAAAGGGTGTACACTAGAGGCTAACAAGGTGACCTCACTATTCCTATAGGCCTCTTATTACTGCTAGTATCTCTTTATTATGGATCTCGTACCGTATCTCTTTAGGGGACATCATCTTTAAGAAGAAGGCTACTGGCTTCTAGGTCTTATCGTCTTGCAGCTGGTTTAGCACCCCAGCCGCTACTCCGTCACTCGCGTTAGTCTCCACGCGGGTGTCTTGGAACGGTAAGTAGTGCTTTATTACGCTGCCTGATAGCATAAGGGCCTTAACTCGCTTAAAGGCTTTAAGCTCTTTCTCCCCTAGTAGGTACTATACTTTCTTCCTTGTAAGCTTACTAAGTGGTTATACGACTCGGCCGTAATCCTTTAGGAAGGCCTGGTAAAAGTTATAGAACCCTAAAAAGGATTATACTCCTTTTACGGAGGTAAGGGGCTCCCAATCTCTAATTATAGCTAGCTTATTAGTGTCTATAGCGATCCTATTAGTGCTAATAATAAAGCCTAAGAACTTCGTCTCGGTAACACTAAATTCGCTCTTCTTAATATCTGCTTATAGGCCTGCCTCTTAAAGCCTCTATAGGACCTTCTTAACGTGGATTTCGTGCTCTAGCGGGTTGTCCAAATAGATTAGGATGTCGTCTATATAGGCTATACAGAAATCGTCCAAGTAGTTAAAGAGGACGCTATTAATAAACCTCTAGAAGGATACAGGGCCGTTATATAGTCTAAAGGGTAGGACGCGGTACTTATACAATCCGTACCTTATATAGAAGGTAGTCAACTCCTCTACCTCTTCCTTTAGCTATATACAGTAGAAAGCCTGCTAAATATCTAGCTTAGTAAAGATTCTAGCTCTTAATAGCCTAGTTAACGTCTCCTTAATTAATAGCAGCGGATAGCGGTCCTTCTTAGTAATTATATTAAGCTTTTAAAAGTTAATATAGAATCACCACCCCCCTCTAGGCTTCTTGGCAAATAGGACCAAAGCTATAAAGGGTGCGTTGCTTAGTACTATAAACCCCTTCTATAAGTGCTCTTATAGGTAGGCCTTAACAAGCTCTAGCTGCTCTAGCAATATATTATATAGTAGGCTAGGGGCTAGATTGCGGCTATCGCCTTTAAGAATAATATTATGGTCCACTCCCTTATAATACAGTGGTAGCGTATCAGATGTAGCCTTTAAGAAGCTATCAGTATATTCTTAGTAGGGCTATGGCAGCTTTTTATAGACAAGCCGGCGAAGTTCCTTATTATTATTAGGTAGAGCGTCTTGTCCCTTCCTATCCTCCATTAACTGGTCTATCTCGTAGAGACTAGTATATCCAATTACTACATCCTTACGCTTTACTCCTCGTAAGAAGTTCTTTACCTTAAGTAGCGCGATGTCTGCTGCTCTAAACTCCCTAGTAGATAAAAGCCTCCTTACTCTCAGCTTTAACGGTAAAGTTGGCCTAGGGTGGAGCTAGTCCTCCATTTTCCTAATTATATCTTGGGTATCGATCTTCTAAGTATACTTATAGTCATACGAGGTCCATTTGGTTTGCTTTAGCCTAGCTTACCCCTCTAGTTTGATTTTGGTAGGGGGCTTCTTCTCTTAGAGCTCTCTAATCGCGACTGTATATTTAAGGATACGTTAGGGGGTAGGCCTAGGCTCTTAGTCTAGCAATGCGTCTTTTCAATCTACGTCTCTCTAGTAATCCTTGTTAATTGGTGGGAGTAGGAGCTCCTTTCTTGGTATAATTACGTCCTGCCTACTATAGTAGTTCCTCTTAGTTCGCTATACTAAGACCTAGTATTTATAATTAATAAAGGCCCTAGTTTTCTCAAACCACCTACGGCCAATAAGAAGATTATGGCGGCTAGTATCACAGAATAGGAACCATATAGGGACTTATTAGCTATCCATAACTAGGTTAGCCCTAAAGAGCTATTTAATTATATCCGTCTACTAGTTATTGTGGCTGGACACAGTAACTTCTCATCCTTTAATCTTATAGAGCTTTGGTTATAGTCATTACTTAATAATTAGCAGTAGCTTATAGTGTATAAAAGCCTCTCCGCCCACACTAGAGTCGAGCAGGCTTATTATATTAAGAGCTACACCGCCTAGCGCGATCCTATATAGCGTTATAAGGGCTGCGCCTCCTAAGATTTCCTTCAGCTATATAGGCGCTGTGTTAATTGCTCTAATCTACTCTAGGTAGGAGACTTTTCCTAAAACTGCTCGTTTTCTAATTCTAATAAGTTAGTAACTATCTTATACTCTTTACTTTGGTTAATTGCTTTAGCTTCCACCTTCTTTAGCACTAGGCAGTCATTAGAGTAGTATCCTTACTTACCACAGTTAAAATAGGTAACTGGCGCTTTTGCGGCTAGTACTAGAGTCAGAGGCTGCTGGGAGGGAGGGGGACCTTTGGTCTCTTTAGCGCCCCTAGTAGAAGCCCTCTTAACAGCCTAGGCTGCTCTGCGGTCACTTCGCTCCTTGCCTATCTACTTTAGACCTTGGGCGTACTATTAGGCAGTCTTATAATAGGCCTAGAAGTTATAGTCTTTATCTACCACCTTGACTTCTATTTGGACGCGTAGGCTGTTATAAAGCTTATTATAAAGCTCCTCTTTCTACTGGTCTTGTAGCATCCTTAAGATATTTACTAGCCGTATAAAGTTAGATTGGAAATCATTAAAGTCTCCTAAGTATAGTATCTTAAGGCCTTTAAGTTCCTGCTAGGCCTTAATATAGCGATCTAGGTCCTTAAAGATGTTCTCCAGAAACTCAAGTACTTCTTTACTAGTAGGGTTGCGTTCCGCATCGCGCTCTACCTCTAAGTAGGGTAAAAGGTGGTTATAAGCTTTGCCTCCTATACGTGTCTTAATATACACCACTTTTGTATCCTCTTCCTAATCTGGGTTATCTTAATAGAACTAGTCTATATTAGATTAAAGCTTGTTTCGTATATAGCCGCTCCAGGCACAATAGGTAGGCTCTTTCCTATCTATTAGCGTAGGTAGGTCTAGAAACTTTACTGTACGTCCTAGGCCCATAACACTGCTTATTTAAGAGAGTAGTGTCCCTTCTTATATCATCTATAACGGTATGCTTTCTTACTTGCTGTCCTCCTAATCTAGGGCTTATATAGTGACTTTGCGGCCCATCCTTAATATCTTCTAATTGGCCTTACAGAGCTTGTCTATCCTATTATCCAAGTGCTCCTTAAGCTCCGCTATCTTTACCTTAGCCTCCTCTTTCCTATTAAGGGCCTTATGCGCGTGGTTGTTTATAAGACGCTATAGCATAGCGATCTACTATTCTATCGCCTTTCTTTGTATTCCCTGGAGCTTCAGCTCTTCTATGAGTTCGGTTATAGGGATCGCGGCTAGGCTTTAGGTGGTCGCGGCTATGTACTCTCTCTTTGTCTCTATTTTAAAGTATATAGGGTTCTCGTCGTCTTCCAATTGCGCCATAAGACGGTCCCATTTGCTCTTTATATTGTCCGCAAGCTCCGTCTCGCCGTAGTACGGTTAGAGCTCCGGCGGCTCAAGTGACGTGTCTACGGGTTCCTCACGTGCTGCCAGCGTTGGGTCGGTAGCTATCTCTAGCGCGCTAGGTCTTAACGCGCTCCTTTTTACCATAGTGTCTCTTTTGCTTTCTTAGGCAACTCTTGCTACTAAGATTGTAATTAGGGTAATCCTTTTAATCTGATTACTGCAGTCTCTTCTTTTAGCTACTTAATCCGCTGTCGCAATTGCCTGCCTCGAGCAGGGCTTAGAGGGTTAATTGGTCTGTAGTCGTGGTGGTAGAACAGCTCTCTATCTAGCTACGCGTTTAACCGTTGGACCTAGTATTATGTCGCCTCTATAGGCTAGTTAAGGTTGACCTTAATCTAATATCACAGCTAGCTTTCCATGGGAGTGATCTGATAGATCAAGCAACAATAAGGGGCTATATTATGAATAGACTAAGGTAAGGGCTTAAAGAAAGGGGCGCGGTAGACGACTATATACATGTTCGGTCGTTGGGGCAACGTTAGGGCAACGTTAATCCGTGACTGACGACGCCTCAATGGTAGCTATGTAGACGAACCGTCACAATAGGCCTACTTAAGAAAGGCGTTTTTAAGATTATTAAGCTATATAATATACCAAAGGGGGTTAGACTCTTTAATTTATAGTTTGTTAATAAGATTAAGAATAAGGGAACTAATAAAGCCTTTAAGAAATTATGACTTATTATATAGGCTTATAATAATTTGGAGAAAGAGCTAGTCCTTACTTAGTTACCAACAATTCAACAAGTTAGCCAGCGGCTAATTCTCTATATTGCTACTATACTACCATAGATATAACTCTACCTCTAAGACATCTTATAAGCCTATATCTAGTCTACTATAAACCTAAACCGCAAGTTCTATATATAACCACTATATAAGCTGAACAAACAATTAGGAATTAATAAGGACTCTGTTCTAAAGGTTGTAAAGCTACTTTATAAAGTGCCTAAAGCTGGAAACCACTGGTTTAAGACCTACTATTTATACCACATTAATTAGCTGCAAATGGACTAGTCTATGTACGACCCTTGCTTGCTTTATAGCAATAAACCTTTCAGAATTATTGGCCTATAGACTAATAATATGCTATTCTTTATAGATAATACCTTTGTAGAGGCTAAACAAAGCAAACTATATAAGGCTAAATTTATGGCTAAGGAGTAAAAGTAACTAACCACTAATATACTAATCAAGTTCAATAGAGGACTCATTTAATTGGCATAAGATGGGAATATCACACTAACGCAAAAGCGCTAGTGTGAGAACCTTAGTGTGATTAACACTATGCTAGCAGACAGCACTAGCTTTAGAGGAGTTACGCGTGGCCTACTTACGCTAAAGGACTAGTACATCACTTAACGCGCTAGAGGAGCCTATATCGCCTTAGTCTGTTAGCTAAAGGCTTTATTTAACTTATCTATTACTGCCCAGGTAATTAATCCTAAGAAGGTAGACACAAAGGAGTTAAATAAGCGCCTAAGTTAGCAGATTTAGAACTCATATAGAGGTCTTAAGTTTATTAAATTAGAGGCTAAGACCCTATAGCTCTTAGTCTTTATAGACGCTTCCTTTACTAATAACAAGGACCTCTTTTCATAAATTGGCTATATTATTATACTAGCTAACGCAACTAAAAAGGCCAATGTCATCTATTAGAGCTTAATTAAGTGTAAAAGGGTTACTAGAAGCGTTCTAGCTTCTAAACTCTACAGAATAGCTTACAGCTTTAATATCGCCATTACTATTAAGTCTATAGTAGATAAGGTCCTATAGATTAACCTCCTACTTATACTTTATATTAATTTTAAGTTGCTATATAACTGTCTTATATAACTTGGAACCACATAAAAGAAGTAATTAATAATTAATGTAATATGCCTATAATAAGCCTATGAATATCAGCAGATTATAGAGGTTAAATAGATTAATAGTAAAGCTAACCCTACAGACGCAATAACTAAGGGGAAGCCTTACGTTACCTTATAGCGACTTATTAATATAAACCAAGTTAATATATAGGCTGTAGGTTGGGTAAAGCGTAAAAAGTAATAAAAGGTGGTTTATGGGTTGTAACGGTGCTAGGGTATGCCACCTGCCATATTCTATAGACCCTAAATTTAACCAGCCAATTAGGATTTTCTATACCCGGCATGAAAAATCGCTATTGGCTTGCTTACTATTAGCGCCTTAGCAGCCCTCACGACATGTTAACCTGCTACCCCTAACAATCCTTCTCCTTCTTTTCTTTAGCTTAGTATCCCTATAATACAGTATTCTATAAGCTTTAGTTTAGAGGTATTGGTATAAGCTATAACACTAGTTATGTAATTACAGACCTATAAGAGGAGCATGGAAACTATTATGTATTAATTAAATCTTTAGCTATTATATATATGCTACAAATAGTCTAGAAATAGACTTGGCTTTAGAGTGTAGATTAGCCTTCTTCTTAGAGTTGCTCCAGTATCAGAATGTTAGTTATGTAACGTGGTTACGGAACCACAAAGCAAGACTAGCTAATCTGACCTTAGAGCAAACCCCTATTTCTAGACATTAACAATTAACTACTAACTTCAACACCGCATACGTACCACTACAAGTGATATTTGTGCACGCTGATAATGCGAGTGTACCGACACTTATAGTATTAGTTAATAACTCTTATATAAACTAAATATGTAGGAAAGAGAGCTTTTATTTAACCCTTATATAGATAATATATATAAAGAAACTAAGTAAACTATAGGCCTTATTGGATCTTTAAAAGTATCTAAATAATATCCTTTTAAATAAATAAAATATAAATATTAGAATTTAATTAAACTCTTATAGGTTATTATTTACCTATTTTCCTTAAATAAATAGTCTTTTAATAGGGCTATATCTTATATCTACTAAAGAGTATATACTAAGCGCTTATTTTATCTAAAATATCTTTTATTAAAATTATACTATAGTTTTTCTAACTTTACTCTTAATTTTATAAACCGTAATAATTTTATCTATATTCTAAAGAGACTAGTCTTTTATTATTATTTTTAACTACTATTATCTATTATAGGTTTTAGATTCTAATTTTAGATAATAAAGTACTTTTTAGTTTCCTATATAGGACTAACTACTACTACCCTTAAGGCCTATAATAGGTTAAGTAGATATAGGTAATACTACCTTACTTTCTACCTAGTTACTAAATAGGCATATAAAAAGGTATATATCTATAAATAATTAACCCCTATTAGGTAATACCTAAAGACCTAGTTAGATAATAATAAAAAGAGGAAGGGAAAACTATTATGGTAGATATTATAGTAGATATAGAGCTTTGGCGGTGCTTTAATAGAGGTCTATGCGGAGCTCCGTGTATAGCTTTAGTAGAGCTCTATACGGAGCTCCGCGTATAGCTTTAGTAGAGCTCCGTGCAGAGCCTATATAGAGCCCCGCGTAGAGCCTTAGTAGAGCTCTACGTAGAGCTTCGGTAAAGCTCTATGCGGAGTCTTAGCAGAGCTTCGTATAAAGCTTCGAGGGAGCTTCGCAGAGGGCCTTAAGCAGAGCTTCGAGCAGAGCTTCGAGCAGAGCTTCGAGCAGAGCTTTGAGCAGAGCCTTTGAGGAGTTTTGAGCAGAGCCTTTGAGCAGAGCTTTGGGCAGAGCCTTTGGTAGAGCTCCGTGCGGAGCTTCGGTAGAGCTCTATGCGGAGTCCTAGCAGAGCTTTGTATAAAGCTTTAAGGGAGCTTCGCAGAGAGCCTTAAGCAGAGCTTCGTGTAGAGCTTTGTACAGAGCTTCGAGCAGAGCTTTGTACAGAGCTTCGAGCAGAGCTTTGAGCAGAGCTTTGAGTAGAGCCTTTGGTAGAGCTCCGTGCGGAGCTTCGATAGAGCTCTATGCGGAGTCCTAGCAGAGCTTCGTATAAAGCTTCGAGGGAGCTTCGCAGAGAGCCTTAAGCAGAGCTTCGTGCAGAGCTTCGTGCAGAGCTTCGTGCAGAGCTTCGTACAGAGCTTCGAGCAGAGCTTTATGCAGAGCTTCGAGTAGAGCCTTTAGTAGAGCTCCGTGCGGAGCTTCGATAGAGCTCTATGCGGAGCCTTAGTAGAGCTTCGTGTAGAGCTTCGAGGGAGCTTCGCAGAGAGCCTTAAGCGGAGCTTCGAGCAGAGCTTCGAGCAGAGCTTCGTACGGAGCTTCCGGTAGAGCCTTTGGTAGAGCTCCGCGCGGAGCTTCGATAGAGCTCTATGCGGAGTCTTAGCAGGGCTTCGTATAAAACTTCGAGGGAGCTTCGCAGAGAGCCTCAAGCAGAGCTTCGTATAGAGCTTCGAGCAGAGCTTCGAGCAGAGCTTTGAGTAGAGCCTTTGGTAGAGCTCCGTGCGGAGCTTCGGTAGAGCTCTATGCGGAGTCCTAGCAGAGCTTCGTACAAAGCTTCGAGGGAGGTTTACAGAGAGCCTTAAGCAGAGCTTTGAGCAGAGCTTCGTGTAGAGCTTCGAGCAGAGCTTCGAGTAGAGCCTTTGGTAGAGCTCCGTGCGGAGCTTCGGTAGAGCTTCGGTAGAGTTCTATGCGGAATCTTGGCAGAGCTTCGTGCGGAGCTCTAAGGGAGCTTCGCAGAGAGCCTCTGGTAGAGCTTCGTGCAGAGCTTCGTGCAGAGCTTTGGTAGAGTTCCACGTATAGCCCGTATAGAGCTCATGCAGAGCCCGTACAAAGCCCCGTGCAGAGCCCCGTGCAGAGCCCCTAGTAAAGCTTTGGTAGCTAGGGAAATTAATTATGGAGTCTAGCTTTAAGCTAGAATTATTATAGATTAGTAGACTCTTGGTTAAATATAGCACGTACCAAAACTGAGTTAGAGGCTTAACCAAAGGCTCTGTACGGAGCTCTGCCAAAGGCTCTGCCAAAGGCTCTGCCAGAGGCTCTCTGCGGGCTCACAGCTCGGCGTGGTCACGGAAAAACTCGGCGTGGTCAGAAAGTTCAACGTGGTCAGAACTTTAAGTCGGGTCGCAGCTGATCGTGGTCTCGGACACGTTAAACGTGGTCACCGATGGGGGTCAGCAAAAGCTGAGCGTGGTTACCAATAGAGCCCCCGGAAAAAGGTCGGCGGTACTACACTTTTACCCATACAGAACGCGCATCGGTAGCCACATTTAACTTAAGCAAACACACAAACCAAAATGTCAAGAGCATATGCTCCGCATACACCCAGAGACATAGACACAGATATACACATACATCTATACCTACACATATACAACCGCATTTATATATGCCTTACTATACCAATGACAAGTAAAAACTATACTAAAGTGAACGAGAGTATAGTAGGGTGGCTGAACGGTCTATAAGTCAGTATGCACAATTATATGCTAGGCATATGCTAAGGATACGTAGGTACACCAGAGCGTACCTAACATCAAACACAAAGACAATAGTTCTTAAGATAATACAATCAGTAGAGAGAGTATTAAAGATAAGGAGGGTAGGGAGGGCAAGGAGGGTAAGGGTCAAGATAGCATACAACAGCGGTTTCCATTTCATATAGGTCTCTTTAAGGTAAGACTACGTATAACACTATACATAGGCCATATATATGCTAAGAATATCCAGAGCACACTCCAAGACTATAGAGCACTTATTAGCTCTAATAGTAAGCACTAAGTTATTATCCAAGAGGCAATAGACTATATTATAATGCTAGAATATCCAGCAACTAGAAAAAAAGGAATTGCATACTTTATCTATAAAGCAACACCTCTGCTGTCTATAGATGCAGATAAAAAAACAGTATGTAAGGTTATTAAGTAGTATATATTAAAGGTATGCAATACACATGCTAGGTATATGCTGTACTTATGCCTCCAGTAGATTTAATTTTTATTTTATAAAACCGGTGACCCTAAAGTTACACAACTACAACTCCTTAGAGAAAACAATAATTAGGAGAGTAGAAAAGCATTTCATTAAGCGTTTAAATGTAGCGGTATTAAACACTGCGAGTACGCTTACGAGGATGTCCTCTGTATATGCCCCGCATATAATAGGGTTAAGCTTAAATTAATTAACAACCTCTGAAAGCGTAGCAGTCGTCCACACTAAGCAGTAGAGGTTAATAAAAAGCTTAAGCAAAGTATAGAGAAGTAAGCATTATCTATATATATTAGGTAAATACTTATAATATGCAGCTACTATAACGGTATTCTATAATTATAGCGGTAGTATACCTATCCTAGTACACAAGAACGTATATATAGTGAAAGCAGACTAACAATGTTTTCTTGACATGGAGTGCGCATATAGCCAGCGTATGCGTGATATATGCTTATTATATGCAGATAATGTTTATCAGTTGTTCTAGTAGCAGTGATACTAAACCATGGCATACTGCTTAGCCTTTATTATTAACAACTACTAGGGTAGATATTTAATACCTACGTCTACTTATTAAATATAGGGTTTAGGAACTTAAAAAAGAATGTACCTATATTAAACATTTAACGTTAAAGCAAAAAAATTGTAGTAGGTAATGTATACACAGTACATACGCTACGCATATGCTAAGCCTACTAGGGTTTAACCATCCGCAAAGCCAAGGTAGGGTAGTAAGCCGAACATACGGTGTATAGTTAGATTGCTATATTCTTATTAATATAGCACAGTATCCTTACATTTGCCTTATTACACGGAATTCTTATATATATTATCCACCATACCTAACAAAGCTACCAATTAACCTTGCTAATAATGTAGTTAAAGCAATAAGGTAGGTAGAAGTCCTAAGCCTTACTATACATATGCCCCATATATGTATAGTATATATAAATAAAACTACTTACTATAGCATAGGTCGATTTATTCTATCTCCATAGTATTATACTCTATATAAGAAGTATAGGGCGTAGATACTACGTGTAGTGCATAGTAGTCTTAATATTAAGGATTGAATTACTGCTTTAATTTAAAAGGAAAGGATGCTATAATTCCCAGAGGGGACGGTATATATAGGTAAGTATAGGTTAGACATATACTAAGTATATGTAGAGCCTAAGCGTAGCAGGTATACTACGCAAGTTCTCTATTAACCAATATAAAGAGAATATAGAGCAATGGATTTAGGTAATTTATAACTTTAATAACAAGCATTTCCTTATTGTATGCTGTATATATATATAAGCTAAGGCATTCCAACATATAACATGTATCAAAATAGACCTATCATTTAAAATGGTTTAAGGTAAAATAAATTTATTCTCAATTATGGGATGGGACAAGAATTCCAAATATATGCATGCCCTATACTATGCATATGCTATATATAGGCTAATACCTATAACAGGAATTAAGGTGTAGGTATACGCATTTCTAAACTTAGAAACACGTGCTGTATACGCAAAGATATTTCAGCTAGTATTTAAGGTTTTAAGTAATGCTGCCCAATTATCTATACAATTTGCATATATTTATAGAACTGGACTTTGTATGGCTATAGTTAATATATATAAGAAACAAGCTAGTGGTAAGTATACGCTGTATATATACCTAGCATATGCTAATAATATATAGGCTTTAGGGATTACCTATATACAATTAACCTATCCTATAAATAGGATGAACACCTTTAGCATATGCTTATATTCTGCTAAGTATATATTAAACAAAACTTTGTAAAGCGCTTTCTAACTTATAAAGCAAGATATATTATAGAGCAGATATAGAAAGCGGAGACGGAGCAGAAACTAACAGAGTGTATATAAAGCATATATATACTATATCCGGAGCTTACATCTTAGATAAACAACAAGAAGAAAATATAGATACTAGCTAGGCTTATAAAGAAAAAGTCAAAGGTCCCTTATAAGTGGTAGGTATATACACAAAAGCATACTAGAATTGGTGAAAGTAGTCACTTTTAAGATAATAACTTTACCAGTTAAAACTTATGTATACTTACTGCAGTACTATAGTAAATGTATACGCTCTGCATATGCACCGTATATTCTAACATTTTAGTATAGGCTTAAACTCCATATATAAGAAATGTTTAACCTATAAGAGCTATATAAAGAGACAGGAATAGATAATATATAGAGAAATTATAGTAACTTAAAGCGGATAGCAGTACAGCTATAGAAATAAAGTATATATATACACTGCAAATGCAAAGTAAATGCTAAGCTTAAGCAGCCTAGAAACAGCAGAAAGCAGCTAAGCAATAAGCTAGAAATCCTAAACTAAATCTTCCTTAGAATCCTTAGAACCTATTTAACACCCTTAAGCCTAATCTATAGTATATACCTAATATAGAATTACCTACTATATTTAGTGGGCAGACTATATTATAGATAAGTAGAGTAGATAATAATATTGCATTAGTATTGGATATATTATATATATCCACAGTATATGCAGTGCAGATATTGCCCCCACCATCTTAAAGTCAAACGCCCTAGACTGTGGGTAAAAGGTATAGGTCTAACCTATCTACAGAGAAGATAGAGAAGGAGGCATATATACTCCATATAGAAAATATAGAGCAACAAATTAATAAATTAAAATAGGCTAAAGATATATATAATAAAGCAAAGGAGCTAGTAGAGCTTAAGAAGTGGGCATAGGAGTATGGTGTTAGCATATAGGGTACATATGCACGGTATACGCAGAGCAAGTGTTATAGAGTTCCATCACTATAAATAAAGAATTAATTAATATGGGCCTATAGCCCCGCGCCCTATATTAGGCATATGCCTAGCCTATCTATCCACCAAACTCTGCCTAAACTCCAACTATGCATATTATACATTGCGTATGCAGTGTACAGGCCCAGCATATGCTAGGACTTAACTAGTAATATGGGATAAGTGGTGGGTTCTACCTATAGTAGGAGTAGCTTATGTAGAGTATAAGCATAATATACGTAATAAAATAAACTAAACTTACTAGAGCTTTTACTACCACTATAGCAGTGGCCTATTGTTTTTCTGCTCCCTATACTAAATATTAATAGTATATATGTAGGACATGTGCAAAGCAAACCTACCACTCTGGCAGCGTGTAGACGGCAAGGGGGACTCCTCGCGGTTGTCTGGGGGGGTCGGGCCGCGCTGCGTACATAGTTAGCGTATACTAAACATATGCAGGTAAAATACTAACCTTGCGCTTTAAGCCAGTGGAGGGAGTAGTAGGGCTAATGCGCTGTTTCCCTTATATTAGCATACGCCTAGCATAAGTGTGTGTTAACCTATGGTTAGTAGAAGACATTAGGGGTTTGCATATATATAGGGTATGCGCGTATAAGCTAGCAATATAACCAAGTGGTGGTTTTAGTAATGTATATGTAGGGGATACGCCAAATCAAACTTTCCTAGTCTCCTAAATATAGAGTTAAGCGTTAGTTTCGGAATCAGGCAGTAGCCCTAGTGGTAGCCATACTTATTTCTTACACATGCTACCCTTAGGCCTATAAGTACCTTTAGGTCTAAAATTAAACTTAGGGGGAATAAATATATAGATAGATAGATATATATATTGGGGTATAGTGCGTATATATAGAAGCGACACTAGTGCTCTTACCTTATAATAGAATTGCCTGCTAAATTAGGTAGCAAACCCCTAGTCCTAGACACTGCATTTAATTAGCCTAGGCTAAGCATATGCGCGGCATAGGGTAGACATATATAAAGAGTGTACAGGCATCTGTATACTCTAAGATCCTAAAACCCAAGGGGCCATAACTATAAACACTATTAGCGACGTATATATAACGCATAGGCATAGACATACCTAGGCTTATATAGGTATCTTATATCCTGCCAGCCACTAGAGAGAATAAATAGCTTTAGGGAACTATAATACATTAGCCTTATATATGCGCTGCATATATATAGCACATACTTCTTACCTGCGACCAGCTCTCCGACTAATGTGTTATTAGTAGTTAGGTTAGTTACTGCATATAATAAGTATATACCGAGCTGCTATAATAACATAGTAGTACATATAAGCACCGCTGTGCTCATTGCGGATATACTAGCAATACTACAGCCATATTAGTAGAGCCGTAGGTGCTGCGTATATATAAAACATACACTTAGCTAAGCGGTAAAGACATAGCCGCATATCTGCGTACCGTTAACTGCAATATTATACCTAAACTTTAGCTTAGCATATACTACGCATAGGGTGTGGATAAGCAATATACACTATAGTATTAACCAAGGAGAGCACGGAGGCGGCGTTGGGTGGGTCTAGTATATACTTAGCATATGCCTACGCAGTATATAGAGCCGTACATACTTGCGTTATCTTAGACCGAAACGGTTAGGGCTATATATAGTTAGCATACATCGGGAAAATATTCGCAGGATAAGATTTAAGTAAACTTTAATTTTCGCGTTTCGTGTAATTAATATGCAATTTAACTAACTTGATACGCAATTAACTAACTTAATACGCAATTAACCAATTTAATACGTAATTTAACTAACTTAACATGCAATTAACTAACTTAACACGCAATTTAACTAACTTAATACGCAATTAACCAACTTAATATACAATTTAACTAACTTAATATACAATTAACCAACTTAACCCGCAATTCGACCAACTTAATATATAATTAACTAACTTAACACGTAATTTAACTAACTTAATATGTAATTAACTAACTTAACAACTTTAAAAGCTAACTATATATTTCTTAACACGCAATTAACCTACTTAGCAACTTTAAAAGGTAATTATATATTTCTTGACATGCAATTAAGGTAAAGTTATATGCTATATATTTAACTATTATATATTATCTAATATAATCTTATACAATCTTATATAGTTTTATTACTTAGAGGCTCTGCACAAGGCTCTGCACAAGGCTCTACACAAAGCTCTACACGAAGCTCTACACGAAGCTCTACACAAAGCTCTGCGTACAGAGGCTCTGCACGAAGCTCTGCGCATAGAGGCTCTGCATGACGCTCTACACGACGCTCTGCACGAAGCTCTGCACGAAGCTCTGCACGAAGCTCTGCACGAAGCTCTGCACGAAGCTCTGCACGAAGCTCTGCACGAAGCTCTGCACGAAGCTCTGCACGAAGCTC
>Ga0307507_10002030_pt1 | contig 43887 bp, 38 predicted proteins | sample 7_EM_MG_FD_207223 | JGI IMG/M metagenome (GOLD analysis project Ga0307507, IMG submission 207223) | Populus trichocarpa ectomycorrhiza microbial communities from riparian zone in the Pacific Northwest, United States - 7_EM | ecosystem: Host-associated > Plants > Roots > Unclassified | place... | reverse complement strand
AACCAATGAACCAATGAACCAATGAACCAATGAACCAATGAACCAATGAACCAATGAACCAATGAACCAATGAACCAATGAACCAATGAACCAATGAACCAATGAACCAATGAACCAATGAACCAATTATTCTTTATAAAAAAACCATTTACCAAGTTCTTTAAAATTTACCTTTTTGCCATACATTAAAATACCTACCCTGTAAATACGGGATGCAACCCAGGTTGTAAAAACAAAGCCTGCTATCATTAATGTCATTGATAAACCAAGCTCCCAGGCAGGTACTCCAAAAGGCACACGTACCATCATTGCCACCGGTGCTGTTAATGGAATTATTGATAACCAGAATGCCAGGGTACTATCGGGTTTTTGAAATAAGTAAGATACAGACAAAATATAGGTAAATAATAACGGCAGGGTAATGGGGAACATAAATTGTTGGGTTTCGGTTTCACTATCAACTGCCGAACCCACTGCGGCAAACAAGGCACTATAAAGCAGGAAGCCACTGATCCAATAAAAAAGGAAACAGCCCAGTTCGTAGCCTGCATTTGCCCCCAAACTATGGATAAACGTATAAGCCGGGCTTGCCTGTGCAGTATTTTGTCCGGCAATATAACTTACAAGGGCCGATAGGCCAATCCATAGTACAAATTGAGTTAGCCCCACGAGGCCGACTCCAACAATTTTGCCCGTCATTAATTGAAAGGGCTTTACCGATGATACAATAACTTCAATTATGCGGCTTGTTTTTTCTTCAATAACGCCGCGCATCACCTGAGCCCCATATATAAACAGCGACATGTATATCAATATTGCACCTGCGAAACTTAGGGCATAGGTTGCTCCCATATTGGTGCTTTGATCGCCGGTTTCGGTTATTTCATTAGCATTCACAACAATATTACTTTTTATCCGGTGAAGGCGGGCAGTGTCAATTCCGGCCTTAACCAGGGCCGATCCTGATGCGATGTCGTTTAGCTGGCGTTCCAGGTTATCGCTTAATGACAATGTCGATTTCTTTTTAGCGAAAATTTGCGTTACCTCTGGTTTGTGTGTTGGTATGTACAAAACCAAATCATTTTCCTGTTCTTTTACTTCTGTTTTTAGGGCTGTTAGGGTTCTTGAAGAATAATCGAATTTAATATACCTGCTATCTATCAGCTTTTCTTGGTAAATTCGGGCACTATCAACTACGTGTACAATGTGTGTAGCTTTTACATCGTTTTTATCATCTGCTATATACGCAACAACTTTATACATTAAGGCAAACAGGGTAGGTACAAGCAAAGTCATGACGATGAACGATCTTTTCCTTACCCTGGTAAGGTATTCGCGCTGGATAATCAGTAATACTTTATTCATGGCTTTTGTTGTTTGCGTTTACTTTTTCGATAAATATTTCGTGCATACCCGGTATAACTTCCTGTAGCATATTGATGCGCACCTGGGGAATAAGGTATTGCAATACATCATTTGACGTATAACCTTCATTTAGCTTTATGCGGATAGTATGGTTATCATCATCAGTGATGGTATCGCCAATAACATCAAAGGGCTGTGCGCCGTTAAAGCTTAAACGCTGGCCTGCATACTCAACCATATAGGTTTCACTGCGGTAGGAGTTACGGATATTTTTAACGGTGCCATCCAATATTTTATGCGATTGATGGATGAGTGCAATAGCATCGCAAAGTTCCTCTACCGATTCCATGCGGTGGGTAGAGAACAGGATGGTAGCGCCTTTTTTGTTCAGCGCCAGAATTTCGTCTTTAATGATTTCGGCATTCACCGGGTCGAAGCCGCTGAAGGGTTCATCCAGGATAATCAGGTCGGGCTCGTGCAGCACGGTAGCTACAAACTGGGCTTTTTGCTGCATGCCTTTTGATAGTTCTTCAATCTTCTTTTTCCACCAGGTTTCCATGCCCAGTTTATCAAACCAAAACTTTAACCGTTTTTGAGCTTCGGCGCGGCTAAGGCCTTTCAGGCGGGCCAGGTAAATCATTTGCTCGCCAATCTCCATTTTTTTGTACAACCCGCGCTCTTCTGGCAGGTAGCCAATGCGCTCAATATGCGCTTGGTTGAGCTTTTGGCCGTTAAAGAAAACTTCGCCGGAATCTGGCGCGGTTATCTGGTTAATAATGCGGATGAGCGAGGTTTTGCCGGCGCCATTAGGGCCAAGCAGACCGAAAACCTGGCCGCTTTGCACCTCCAGGCTTACATCATCTAATGCCCGGTGACCGGCGTATTGTTTAACAATATTGCGGATGCTTAACATGTTTTGTTTTAGGTTTTATATGTTAATAGTACGGTTTAGATACGGGCAATTTTAAAATGTTACAATAAACACGAATGGCACGAATTTGATACACACGAATAGTAACGAATTTTATTAAATACGAATTGCACCAATTTTATCGAATTACACGAATTGAATACAACGAATGTTCACGAATTAAAGAATTGAATAAGTTCAATTTGATCTTTCAGCTAATTCGCGACGGGCATTTTTTATTCGCGACAATTCGTAACCTTTGTGAAATTCGTGTTTCAAATTTCATTTGCGGCAATTCGTTTTAATCCGTGAAATTCGTGCTTATTTTTAATACCTCAATGGCCTCTTTTTGTCGCGATATGATCACATACATATTGCCATTGTAGATGATGGTATGCGGATATCCGTATTGGCCGCCTTTCCATAGTCCTTCTTTTTTAAGGTGATAAAGCTCATTTGCTATAATGTAGTTTTTATCGAATGATTTACCATCTTTTGATAATGATAACACCAGCGGATTCCGGTCGTAATGGTGCAGGGTATCGGGAATGCCTGCGTAATAAAAACGCTTATCGGGCAGGCGGCCGAAATGGAATTTGCTGTCGTTATCGGAAAAAGGCGTTTCCACCGGGCGCAACCAGCTACTGCCGTTATCCTTGCTTTCGGTAAGCCACAATTTGCCTTTCCAGCTTTTGCCGGTTACACGCAGCAGCATATGCAGCACATTATCATCGGTCTGGAAAAATGAGCCCTCGCAAAGTTGGGGCAATCCTGATTTAGCCGATGGGGCATAAAAAGTTGCCGAATTGTCCTCGGAATAAAGCGAACCGGGATAAAAGCTGCTGAGTTTCCAGCCGGAGATACCGCGGCGATCATCGGTGTATGGAAACAAAAAGTTACCACTGATGATGAGCCGTCCGCTTTTGGTAGCCTCGGGGCCATGGTTAGGGATTAGCGGCACTTGCATGTTGATAGGGTTGCTCCAGTGGATGCCATCCTTGCTGGTTTTGCCCCAAAGGTGGGTGTTTTGACGGTGTTTGGTGTACTCGCCATAATAGGCAACCAGTGTGCCTTTGTATTGGTGTAAGCCGGCGGCGGTTAACACGGTAAGCGTGTCATTAACTTTATCCGGCGATGCCAATGGCACGGGTGCCGACCAGTGTACAAAATCAGCCGACATGGCATACACCACCCGCTGGCCCGGCGAATCTTCGTCGATGAGGCCGTTGCTCCATATCGCTATGAATTTATCTTTAAAATGGATAATGGATGGGTGATGGTTATAAAGCCATTCCTTATCGGGCGAGTAGATCATCGACCGCTGGATGTTTAGTTTTGGAACACCGGATTCGGTTTTGTAGGTGTTATGGATGGTTTGGGCGTAAGTGTTAACGTTAAATAATGCGATAACGAATAATATAAATTGCTTTTTTAAGTACATTTTGTAAATATATTATCAGGCAAGTTCATTTGCGCTTAATACTGCCTGTTTAAATATCAGTTGCTCATAGATAAGATAAGTTAACGTTTTGTAAAGAATGATGATAACGATAACCGATGGTAACAAATCAAAAAAAGCGTATATACGGCCTAATATTATTACTAAAAAGCAGATGTTATCCTTGTTTTGAAACACAGGGATAAAAAGCGGTCTGCATATCCTGATGCAAACTCTTAAAAGCATGGCAATGCAATAAATTCTAAAATGTAAACGCATTTGCCGGTTTTTGATTTGGAAGATTTGGATAGATAGATTTACAAGTACGATGAAAGCGAATATACCCGATATGATGTAAAGTGTCTGATGCGAGCGTGGATCGACGGTATAACTCATCGCTATTGATACTATAAAATAACAACCGTTGATTATAAATGCAGTAATTATTGTCATTTGGATGGAGCAAGAGGAGGCAAAGAGCGGGGGCGCGAAAGAGAAACTATCTCTTGAGCGTAGTGAAAAATCTTGAACGCCCTGCATCCAAACCAGCCCATCGGAATGCAGGGCGTTCAAGATTTCGCCTCATCCCCCCCCTGCGCACAACCCACGCGGTTCGTTCGATGACAACGGGTTTTAATAATTGATGAGATCCAAAAGATGTGGGTACTTGGTAGCCTTAATAGCGTGGGCTTTTTTTTACAGCCTGGGTTTCCTCACCAATACCCAATAAATGGCATTGGTAAGCGGCTCTAAAAACGAAGCTACAGTTTCATATCCTAACCGGTTGTAAAATGGAATATTTTTTGGCGTAAAAGTTTCCAGGTAGGTGGAGAGGCTCAATTTATCGGTTTGTTGTAGTGCCTCTTTTACCAAACCGGCTCCCAAACCCTTGCCCTGAAACTCCGGCTTAATGCCAACGATAGAAAGGTACCACGATTCGGGTGCAATTAAACCTTCCAGTTTTGCCGACATAAAATCTACCATCTGCACGTAGGCATCAAGCACGCCATCACCTAAATTACTTTTCAAAAATGTTTTCTTTTCGTGGCCTTTCTCTGATTCGGCCTGTACACCTAATGGCTTACTCCATACAGATGCGCCGTACCTGTGCTGGCCGGGAATAAACAGCAGGCCATATTTTTCGGCCTCGTACATTGAATAATCAAGATAGCTTATTAAAGCCTCCCGTTTCTCATTATCGCCGGGGATTGATTGTAATAGCCTGATATAAAACGGATCGGGCTGTAATGCCTGGTATAAGGCTTCAGAAAATTCCTGGTATTTAAGCGTGTACATGGCTGGTAAATATCGGAAATTATTGCAGCGTACTATAGGGATAAAAATTGAAGCTATAGTTGGATAGGCCCCTGCTGGTTATAAATCAAAAACAGCCCGGAGATTTTACCTCCGGGCCGTTCATTTATGGCTTTCAGCTTTCGGCCTATTTCTTCATTACCTTATTCACAATATCGTTTCCAAAAACAAATACCATCAGGGTAACCAGTATCACAAAGCCCACTATTTGCGCGCGTTCAAGGAATTTATCGCTCAGCGGTTTACCTTTTATCATCTCCACTATCAGGAATACCGCATGGCCACCATCAAGCGCCGGGATAGGCAACAGGTTCATCAGCGCCAATACCATTGATAAAAAGCCTACCAGGCTCCAAAAGTGCACCCAATCAATAGTGCCGCCAAATAAGTTGGCTATGGCTACCGGGCCGCTTACAGCTTTGTTAAACTTAACATCGCCTTTAAATATTTTGCCCAGACCTTTGGCGTTATCAGTAAATGTGCTGATAGCTCTTGCTGCGCCGATAGGGAACGACTCAAAGAAACCGTATTTAATAGTTTTAACCTCCGGAAAATCCTTTTTAGGGCGGGCAAAGCCAATGGTACCATCGGCTTTTACCGCTGTTTTTAAAGGTATAACAGTGTTGTTGCGTTTTACGCTTAGGTCTACCACCTTGCCTTTGTTTGCCAGGAGCTGGCTTTGGATCTCGTCAAAAAACACAACCGGGTGGCCATTTACAGCCAGTACACTATCGCCTTTTTGCAGGCCTGCTTTTTTGGCGTTACCATAAACCGAATCGACAGAAAATTTGGTGCGCGGTACGCGGCTTATAAATTCTTCGATACCATGATCGGCCAAATCATTTAATATGGTATGCGGCACAGTAATGCTTAATGTTTGGGCACCGCGCACTACGGTGAACACGGTGTTTTCGAGCAATACTTTTGGGCTTGTTAAATCGTCAAAACGTACAATCTCTTTACCGTTAACAGCTGTAATTTTATCGCCGGGCAATAAGCCTATTTTTTTGCCAACTACGCCGGGCACTATCCCAAATTTGGCGCTGGCATTAGGGATATAGCTTTCGCCAAAACGGATAGTCAGTACCCAAAATATAACAATACCCAGTATGATATTAACCGTAACACCACCAAGCATTACAATTAAGCGCTGCCAGGCTGGTTTTGAGCGGAACTCCCAGGGTTGCGGCGGACCGGCCATCTGGTCGGTATCCATCGATTCATCTATCATACCGGCAATTTTAACGTAGCCGCCTAAAGGCAGCCAGCCAATGCCATATTCAACACCCTTGTATGTAAATTTAAACAGGCTGATATTCCACGCATCAAAAAAAAGGTAAAATTTATCTACTTTAATCCCGAAAGCCCGGGCCGTTAAAAAGTGCCCCAGTTCGTGCAGGATGATTAAAATTGAAAGGCCCAGTACAAGCTGGCCTACCATGATCACTATACTCATTCGTTATATTTATCTATTTAATAGTTTATTGCCTTTAACGGCAGTTTTTGCATAAAATTTTGCGCAAAGATGCGTGTTTCTTTGTCGGTATTCAAATAATCGGTTATGGTTGGTTGCGATACGAAGGCGATTTGCTGCATACACTCTTCAATCAAATCGCTCATGGCCAGGAAACCGATGCTGTTGTTTAAAAAACCTGCAACGGCAATCTCGTTGGCCGCATTAATAATACAAGGCATGTTACCACCTTGCTTTAACGCTGCATAAGCTAAACCAAGATTACGAAAAGTTCCCAGGTCTGGTTTTTCGAAAGTCAGGTTAGGGTAGGCTGTAAAATCAAACCGCTTAAAATCGTTTTGAATGCGGTTAGGGTAGGTAAGGGCGTACTGGATGGGCAGTTTCATATCCGGCAAACCCATTTGCGCTTTTATTGATCCATCCCTGAATTGCACCATAGAGTGGATGATGGATTGTGGGTGAACCACCACATCAATCTGCTCTGCATCTACATCAAAAAGCCATTTGGCCTCAATCACCTCCAGTCCCTTATTCATGAGCGAAGCCGAATCAATGGTGATTTTGGCGCCCATTACCCAGTTGGGGTGTTTTAATGCGTCTTCGCGGCTTACACCGGTCAAAAAATCAAGGCTGCGGCCACGGAAAGGCCCGCCGGATGCGGTGATGATCAGTTTTTCTACCGGGTTATTTTCCTCACCTGTAAGGCACTGGAATATGGCCGAGTGTTCAGAATCTACCGGCAGGATATTAACCCCATGTTGTTTGGCTAAAGTGGTTACAATTTCGCCGGCAACAACTAAAGTTTCTTTATTGGCCAGGGCAATGTCTTTACCCGCTTTTATAGCGGCAATGGTAGGCTCCAAACCGGCAAAGCCAACCATCGCTGTAAGCACTACGGCAATATCGGGGTGTGTAACGGTATCAATAATAGCCTGGTGCCCAGCAAGTACTTCAATGGGTAGATGGGCCAGAGCCTCCTTAACCTGCAGGTATTTGCCGGTATCGCATATAATGGCATACGCCGGCACAAACTCAATAGCCTGGCTAATTAATAGCACGGCGTTGGAGTGCGCTGTAAGTAAAAAAGCCCTGAACAGGTTGCTGTTGCCCTTTATCACCTCAAGTGTTTGGGTACCTATGCTGCCTGTTGAGCCTAAAATGGCAATGTTTTTTATCTGGTTACTCAATTATAATATCTATTTAAAAAGTGAGCCTGTCATCCTGAGCTTGTCGAAGGACGCGCGGAGAGGCCTTTGCCCGCTATGCTTCGATGGGCTCAGCATGACACCCTTTTTTGGTTTGCGAATATAATTATAATAAGCTTCTGCCATGTTACTTTGCTTTTAAAGTCTCCCCTTTAGGGGAGATTTAGAAGGGCTTAATCCATCTGCTATCTTCCTGTCGTTTGATAGCCTTGGCACTTTATTCTGTCCTCCCAGTTTCCCTTCCGATCGCATGTAATTGATAAAAGCATCCTTTTGCAGGCTTTGGACAATCAAAGGTTGCAAAATGTTACCTTCAATCAGGTCAAAATAGTAAATATTTTTCTTTTGCAGGGCTTTATCCACTTTTATGGCAAAGGCCTGAAGATCGGCGGGCGGTGTTCCAAACTCAACAAACCACTCATGGTAGGGGAGTTGCCCGGCCGCTGGGTTAACCTGTGGCGCTACGGTAAATTCAATTACATCAACACCCTCGGCCTTTGCTACGCTCATTAAAGCATGTTCTACTTCTTCGCCAATAACATGTTCGCCAAAGGCTGATATATAGTGTTTAATACGGCCGGTTACAATGATCTTATAAGGGTTTTTAGATATGAATTTAACTGTATCGCCCAAACTATATCCCCATAAACCAGCGCTGGTGTTCATGATGAGCGCGTAGTTTTTCTCCAGTTCCACATCTTTGATATTGATGCGGGTAGGGTGTTCGTTAAAATACTCCTCAGAAGGAATAAACTCGTAAAATATGCCTGAGTCAACTAATAACAGCAGCCCGTTCTCCTTTTGCGAATCCTGGAAAGCGATAAAGCCCTCCGATGCGGGATAAGTTTCAATAGAATCAATTTTAAAACCAATACTTTCCTCCATCCGGGCGCGGTAAGGTTCGTAGTTTACGCCGCCATGCACGTACAATTTAAAGTTAGGGAAAATATCTTTCACCTTTTTGCCACCAGCTTTTGCCGAAAGCCTGTCGAAATACATCTGGCACCAGGGTGGTATGCCGCTGATGAGGCGCATATCCTCATTAAAAGTTTCGTCAACTATGGCGTCAACCTTTTGCTCCCAATCTTCAATGCAATTGGTTTGGTAGCTGGGCAGCCTGTTTTTTTGAAGGTAGGCTGGTATATGATGAGCTACTATGCCCGAAAGCCTGCCCGTTGAAACGCCATTCTTTTCGGCTAAAACAGGGCTTCCCTGCAAAAAGATCATTTTACCATCAACAAAATCGGCATTGCCGGTTTCATGGATATAAGCAAGCAAGGCATTGCGGGCGGCTTTGATATGCTGGGGCATGCTTTCTTTTGATATCGGGATATATTTTACACCCGATGTAGTGCCCGATGTTTTGGCAAGGTATTTTGGCTTGCCCGGCCATAACACATTCTCTTCGCCTTTTACAACCCTGTCGATGTAGGGGCGCAGGTCTTCATAATCGTAGATGGGTACATTGTGTTTAAAATCCTCGTAACTATTAATCTGTGAAAAATTATGCGCTTTACCAAAGGCGGTATCCTTAGCCTGGTGAACCAGATTGCTAAATGTGTTTTGCTGCAATGCGAGGGCGTTTTTACGCAGCTGATTAAGCTCCCTGTTTACCAGCGCTGCAAAAACTTTGCTTAATACAGATTTAAGGCCCATTGGTTAATTGGTTTCAGACAGGTCATCGTCTACATCTTGGTGGCTGTAAACTAATTTACGGTAGGTTGCTATCAGGATGATATTTACAAAAGGGATCACAAATAAAATACCGAGAATGGTTAAGGATCCAACGAATATTAAAGCCTCGATGATGATAAATATTAAAAAGTATTTTAAGAAATTCCCTCGTATCAGGTGAAAGCTTTGCACCACTGATTCAATAGGGCCCGAAGCGTCATCAACTATAAAGCAAGTACAAATTGGAAAATAGAAAAGGAAAAAAAATTGGACAAAAATACCAATGGCTACGCCAAACACATCCTTGGCATAACCTTTGGAAATGCTTTCTATTAAATGGGTAACAAGTACGGCCAGCGTACTAACCAATACTAATAAAGCCAGGTAGCTTGCCAACATTTTAATTGTAGGCACAACTTCGGTAAAATCAAAATCATAGTATTCTTTATCAATCAGTCTGAAAACTAATTTATTGAAGGCCAGAAAAATAAAGCTTATTTCTGTAAGCAAAATGAAAAAGCCTCCCAGTCCGAATACTGCGCCATCGTCAAAAAAATAATACACGGCAAAACCTGATATAATAACGACCAGGAACCCGACAACAGAGAATACAGAAATTGTGGCGAAATTTCGTTTGAAAATATTCCATGCAGTTCTAAATGTTTCTGCAACAGAAAAGGTGTGGTACATAGGTTATTATGATCTGTTAAAAATTACCCGCTTCCAAAAATCCTGCATAAATCCTATCCCGTAGGCTGTTAATTGAGTGAAGGCAGCTATAATGCTCAAAAATGCGATTTTTGCTGATTTATTTTTCCACCATGCATGAAAAAATATTAACAAAATGATAATGGCCAGTATAAAGTTCCCCAATTCGGCAATTTGCCAGCCCAGCAGGTTAAAAATGAGCGTAAATAGCAGGAACAGCGTGAACGCCGCCGGGAAAAAATGTACCGCTTTTAATTCTTTTGGGAAAAACTTATAAATATTAATACGTGCCCTGCCAAAAAAGTGCAGCTGCTTAAAAAACTGTATGAAATTGGTGCGGCGTTTATGATAAACGATAGCGTTGGGTATCAGGCCGATTTTAAAACCAAGGGAGTGAATACGGATACTGTATTCAATATCCTCGCCCAGGCGGGTGATGATAAAGCCGCCTGCTTTTTCCCATACCTGCCTTGATACACCCATATTAAAACTGCGTGGATGAAACTGCCCAATCCCTTTTTTATTGCCGCGGATGCCGCCGGTTGTAAAAGGGGAGGTCATGCTATAACTGATGGCCTTTTGCGTAGGTGTAAATGAAGCGTGTGCTCCATCCGGCCCTCCATAGGCATCCAGGTAATTTGTGGTTAACGAATTATTCACAATCTGCAGGTAATCTGCCGGGATCAAACAATCCGAATCGAATATGATAAAGTAATCGCCCCTGGCGCGTTCAAATCCAAAATTGCGTGTAAAACCTTGCCCTTCGTTTGCTTTTTTAAAGTAGCGGACATCCAGTTGCCCAATAAAGCTGTTTACAATAGCTTCGGCATCATTAACCGATCCGTCTTCAATCACCAAAACCTCAAAATTCCGGTACGTTTGTAGCACCAGGGTCTCCAGTAATTCTTTGATCTCCTGCGGGCGGTTGTATAAAGGAATGATGATGGAAAAAAACATGTTTTTTAGATGTGAGATATGAGATATGAGATTTGAGATGAAGACTGCTTAGTCCGTAGCTACAATTTCATATCTGATATCTGGTTTATTAATGGAGATATCAGACAAAGACCGATTCAGTCTCAAATCTCATATCTCACATCTCAAATCTACTATATAACCTCCTCTACCAAATAATGGTTCCGTTCGCTTGAACTGCGGGACACCAGTTCGGCAACAAAGCCGGTTAAAAATAGCTGCGAGCCTAAAATAATGGCTACAATAGCTATATAAAACCACGGGTTATCCGTCGGCTGCCTTTCTTTGATATGATGCGAAAGGTTATAAAGCTTGTCGGACATTATCCATATCGCTATTACCAATCCGGTGAAAAAGCTGATTGTACCCATAGTTCCAAAAAAGTGCATGGGGCGCTTGCCAAACTTGCCTACAAAAAATATCGATAGCAAATCAAGAAAACCGTTTACAAAGCGGCTCATGCCAAATTTGGTTTTGCCGTATTTGCGGGCGCGGTGCTCAACTACCTGCTCGCCAATTTTGGTAAAACCGGCCCATTTAGCTAATACAGGGATATAGCGGTGCATTTCGCCATAAACCTCGATGTTTTTAACTACGGCACTACGGTAGGCCTTTAAACCGCAATTAAAATCGTGCAGGTTATCTATGCCGCTCATTTTACGGGTGGCATAATTAAATAACTTGGTTGGTATGGTTTTGCTGAGCGGATCATACCGTTTGGCTTTCCATCCAGATATCAGGTCGAATTTTTCTTCGGTTATGCGGCGGTAAAGTTCGGGAATTTCATCGGGGCTATCCTGTAAATCGGCGTCCATGGTTATCACCACGTCGCCCCTGGTAGCGGCAAAGCCGGTATTAAGCGCCGCCGATTTGCCATAGTTACGCCTGAATTTGATGCCTTTAATAAAAGGGTTATCGAAGCTTAGTTTCCTGATCATCTCCCATGAACCATCCTTGCTGCCATCATCAACCAATATAATCTCATAAGTAAAACGATTTTCGGCCATAACGCGGCTTATCCATGAGGTAAGCTCGGGCAATGATTCTATTTCGTCATAAAGCGGTACTACAACTGATATATCCATTTATAAGGAATGTGATGCGTGGCTAAAATAACGTCTGCCCGCAATCATCCGCAAAAATATAAAAAATAGGGAATGGTTTGTATAATGATTTTAGCCCCCTCTAAATCTCCCCCCGTAGGGGAGACTTTAATTTTTTCTTAAAAGTCCTCCCTCCCGGGGAGGATTTAGGTGGGGCTCTTCACAATATGTAAAGCCTCTATTACGTTAAAAGCACTTGGAAATATTTGCATAACTTGCCTGTCATTATAAATAAAGCCTTCATGAAATTTTGTAAAGCAATTCTTTTTGTTTTTCTGTGTGTTTTTTCCACTTTAAGCTATGCTCAAACCGACGATCAACAGGGGGCAAAATACGACCAGCATAAAGTTTTCAATCCATTATTTTACCCCGAAAAAGGCAACGAATATAGGAATGCTGCTGGCGCCCCCGGCTCAAAATATTGGCAAAACCGGGCCGATTATAAGCTCGACGTTACTTTAGATACCGCGAAACACCGGATTGATGGCACAGCCCTAATTACTTATACCAACAATAGCCCCGATGCTTTAACATTTTTATGGCTGCAGGACGATCAGAATATTTACCGCGAGGATTCGCGCTCCGAAGCTACCAGTTCGGTTACAGGGGGGCGTTTTACCAATCGCAGCTATACCAAAGGTGATGAAATTAAAGCAATTTACATTATTAAAAATGGCAAAACTACCAAGGCCGATTACCTGGTTACCGATACCCGCCTGCAAATAAAGCTTAAAGATTCGTTGAAGGCCGCAGGCGGTAAACTACAGATTAGAGTAGAATATGGTTTCGAGATACCTAAGTACGGTACCGACCGTATGGGCCGCCTGCAAACCAAAAATGGCTGGATATACGAAATAGCCCAATGGTACCCCCGCATGGAGGTTTATGACGATATAACCGGGTGGAATGTATTACCCTACCTTGGCGCCGGCGAGTTTTACCTGGAGTATGGTAATTTTGATTATACCATTACCGCCCCTTCAAATTTGGTGGTAACCGGCTCGGGCGAGTTGCTTAACCCCGCCGAAGTTTACACGCCAACCACCATGAGCCGCCTGGCCGCAGCCCGTGCAAGTGATAAAACAGTAATGATAAAGGATGAGGCTGATGTTTTGAGCGGTAACGACCATCCTAAAAGGCCGATGCTTACCTGGCACTTTGTTTGTAAAAATGCGAGGGATGTAGCCTGGTCGGCATCAAAAGCATTTGTATGGGATGCAGCGCGGATTAATTTGCCAAGCGGTAAAAAAGCGTTGGCACAATCGGTTTATCCTGCCGAAGTAAAAGGCAACGATGCCTGGGGCCGGTCGACAGAGTATGTAAAGGCTGCCATTGAACTTTATTCGGATAAATGGTTTGAGTATACATACCCCGTAGCAACCAATGTGGCAGGTACGGTAGGAGGGATGGAGTATCCCGGGATTATTTTTTGCGGATGGGAAAGTAAAGCCGGAGGCCTTTGGGAAGTTACCAATCATGAGTTTGGCCATAACTGGTTCCCGATGATAGTAGGCTCAAACGAGCGTAAATACGCCTGGATGGATGAAGGTTTTAATACATTTTTAAACAACGTAGACACCCGCGTATTTAATAAAGGCGAATATTATGAGCCGGTAGATGAGCAAAAGGCTGCGTCGGGTTTATTTAGTGCCGATGCAGAACCAATCATGACGATTCCAGATGTAATACAGGAAAGCTTTTTGGGCAACGCGGCCTATGATAAGCCAGCCTTGGGCCTAACCATTTTACGCGAGCAAATTTTGGGCGAACAGCGTTTTGATTACGCGTTTCGCACCTATATCAAACGCTGGGCATTTAAACATCCAACGCCCTGGGATTTTTTCCACACCATGGATAATGCCGCCGGCGAAGACCTGAGCTGGTTTTGGAACGAATGGTTTTTTACCACCTGGAAGCTTGACCAGGGCATAAGCGGTATTGCTTACCAGGACGGCGATTCCACGAAGGGTTCGCTGATTACGATTGAGAACCTGGAAGGGATGGCCATGCCGGTGACTATCAGCATTAAAGAAGAAAATGGCAAAACAGGCATTGTAAAATTGCCTGCCGAAATATGGCAGCGAGGCGGTACCTGGACTTTTCCTTATAAATCAACCTCGAAAATAACCCTGGCTACTATAGATCCCGACCACAAATTGCCGGATGTAAACGCCGAAAATAATTCGTTCAGTGGCTTGCCGGTGCCAACTGGTGTAACTGCCAGCAGTGTAATCAAAACCTATCTTGACGCTATTGGCGGGGCTGATAAGCTGAAAAATATCAAAGATCTGCAGGTTTCGGCAGCGGCCAGCGTACAGGGCTCTGAGGTGCAGATGGTTTCGAGGTACCGCATGCCCGGAATGTATTTTCAGCAAATTACGGTTCCGTCATATAATAACCTGGTATTAAGCCATATTTTGGTTAATAATGATAATATAAGTGCACAGCAGGTAAATCATGAAATGCCTTTGGATGATGTGGCCAAAAGAGTGCTTAAGGAAAAAAGCAAAGCTTTCCCTGAGCTTGATTACGAAAAGCTGGGAAACGCGGTGTCGCTTGATTCAACAATGAAAGTGGTAAACGGCGATATGGCTTATGAAGTTGATATTCGTGTAACAGATGGTGCTGTAATTAAAAACTATTACAGCCAAAAAACGGGCCTTAAAATAAAACAGGTGATTGATGGCACCGCAAGTTCGGTAACCGAGTTTGGAAATTACGAAGGAATTAACGGGGGCGTTAAGATTCCGTTTTTAATTAAAACCGTTATCCTTGGTCACCCGGCCGATTTTAAGGTTAAAGAAACAGCAGTAAATAGCAACATGCCGGCGGTGCAGTTTCAATAATGCACTGCCAATGTTAGATGATTGCGTTAGTATAATAGCCCGATTTTTTGTAAATTTGATATCATGATACGGACAATACTAAAATCCACTAAGAATAGTTTAACGCTGGAACTACCAGATGATCTGGTCGGAAAAACGATAGAAGTTATTGCCTTTGAGATAGATCAAATTAATACCTTGGAAAAGCCGGCGGACATTGGGCGGGCAAAAAAAATAGAAGCTATTAATAGCGCACTGAATAAATACAGCGTAGACCTTTCTGGTTTTAAATTTGATAGGGACCAAGCTAACGATTATGAGTAAGTCGGCAGTAGATACCAATATTTTAATCTATTTACACGAAATCAACCCGTTGTCTGATAAAAGATTAATCGCAAGTGAAACTGGTTTCAGATGGGCCGCTTGTCTCATCTCAAGTGATAAGCGAATATTTGAATGTATGCCATAAGCGTATGAAAATATCAAAGCACGATTGCCTTGATTCATTGATGGGATGGTTGCCATTTTGTGATCTGGCTGTATTTGAAATGACTACGTTCATCACCGCAACCCAATTGGTAAAAAAGTATCAATTCCAAATGTTCGACGGGATAATAGTAGCTGCCGCCTTAAATAGTGGTTGTTCTATTTTATATTCGGAAGATATGCAACACAATTTGTTGGTTGATAATAAATTAAAGATTATTAATCCTTTCTTATAACAGGCAATCACTTTTAATACTATTCATATAGTTAGCCTTGCGAATCAAATAAAATGCGACAAGCTAATCCAACCCCAAAACCTTACTTGTCCGCTCGCGCGTAGCAACACTCAAAGCCTCATCATTTGATAATGATTGTCCGTATGATGGGATCATCTGTTTTAGCTTCTCCTGCCATTCGATTGTTTTAATGTGGGTTTTAAAGCAGCGTTCAATCAGCTGTACCATAATGGGTACCGATGTGGAAGCGCCCGGTGATGCGCCTAACAGGGCCGAAATACTGCCATCTGTCGATGTTACTACCTCGGTGCCAAATTCCAGTACGCCTGTATGTTTAGGGTCTTTCTTTATCACCTGTACACGTTGGCCGGCAATGTCGAGTTCCCAATCTTCGGCTTTGGCCGTTGGTAAGTACTCTTGCAGGGCTTTAAGCCTGTCGGTGGGCGATTGCATTACCTGGCTGATAAGATATTTGGTTAGCGGCCAGTTATCGCGGCCTACGGCCAGCAGCGGTAATATGTTATTTGGTTTTATTGAACAAAAAAGATCGAGCAAAGATCCTTTCTTTAAAAAACGGGTGGAGAAACCTGCATAAGGGCCAAACAGTAATTCGCGTTTACCATCAATCATCCGGGTATCCAGGTGCGGTACCGACATTGGCGGCGAACCTACCGATGCCTTGCCATATACCTTGGCTTCGTGGCGTTTAATTACATCGGGATTAGTACAAACCAGCCATTGCCCGCTTACCGGGAAACCACCAAAGCCTTTACTTTCTTTAATGCCCGATTTTTGTAATAATGGCAAGGCGCCGCCTCCGGCACCAACAAACACAAATTTGCTGGTCAGTTTTCTTTTTGTACCGCTTGTTTTATCTTTTACGGTAACCAGCCAACTGCCATTATTATTGCGTTTAAGACCGGTAACATCGTGGTTAAGGCTTACGTTAACGCCTGGCTTTTGTTTTAGGTTATCAATTAAACTACTGGTAAGGCTGCCGAAGTTTACATCGGTGCCAATATCCATAAATGTGGCCGATACAGCCTCGTTTTCATCACGGCCTTCCATTACCAGCGGAATCCATTTTTTGATTTGAGCCTTGTCTTCAGAATATTCCATCCCTTTAAAAAAGTGATGTTTAATGAGGGCTTGCTGGCGTTTTTTTAAGTAGTTTACGTTATCATCTCCCCAAACAAAGCTCATGTGCGGTACTTTGCGGATAAAGCTTTCGGCCGATGGGATATATTTTTTATCGATAAGGTAAGTCCAGAATTCTTTGCTGATCTCGAACTGCTCGGCAATTTTTATGGCTTTTTTTATTTCTACAGTACCGTCCGGTAGTTCGGTCGTGTAGTTTAGTTCGCAAAAAGCGGAGTGCCCGGTGCCTGCATTATTCATAGGGGCCGAACTTTCTGAGGCGATAACATCCAGGCGTTCAAAAATTTCGATAGTTAAATCGGGTTGTAATTCTTTAAGCATTACCCCCAATGTAGCGCTCATAATACCCGCGCCTATTAAAACCACATCAACCGTTGTTCCCGAAACTTTATCGCTGTTAGCCATCTTAGTATGATACCCCACAAAAGGTATTTTGAAATTAAATTATGCCAGGTGTAACCCGGTTTTTGCAAAATTGTTATGCTGATTTAACCCCCCGAATAACTGATTGAAGCAGGCCGGAATTAAATCTGACAATTTTAAGGATTTTTTACAGAAAATCTGTCGTTATCTGTCCATTAATTGCAATAAAAACAAGGTTTAAATTTAGATAGCCACGTTTTTGAACAAATTACCGTTGTTGTATTTATAATAAATTAACACAAAATGAATAATAGGCTGTATATATTACACCACCATTATGAAATAAATTATGATACTCAATAAGTTAAACGCCTTTTTTTTAACAATACTTACGGCGATATCTATAAGTGCCTGCAATCAGCAAAAAGCTAAGCCACACGCAGTATCGGCAGATAGTTTAAAAAGCACCGTTCAGGTAAATGGTAAAAAGGATAGTGTACTGAATAATCCGCAAAAGAAATACGGAATAGCCACCGCCAGCGACCCCTGTGTAAAATGCCTGCTGCAGGTAATACAGGAAAGCAAAAGCTTTAAGGCTAACACTGCCAGCCTATCGCCACAGGATATCAATTACACGGTGAATTGGGTAAAAGCTACAGATCCGGCGCTGCAGCCGGATACAAGCAACAAAACCAATGCTGTGCGGGTTGATGTTAAAAAAATAGAAGATGGTGAAGATAAAGTGTTATGCTCCTATGTGTATAATAATGTAAACGGTACTATGTACCTTATCAACAACCAGAATAAGCTGGAACATGCCGTATCTGGCATGACACCCGAATTACTCAAAAAGATACGTAATAGCTGTTATTGGGGAGTAGCGTCGGGGAAGTAGAGTAGATGTGCAGATTTCAGATTACAGATGTGCAGATGATGAGATTATTTGAGGATTTGAAAATTTGAAGATTTGAAAATGATCATATTCATTTGGACGAAATCCTGGATCATCTGAAAAATCTGTTTAATCCCGGTTCAGAAAATAAAAAAAGCGATGAGTAAACCCCATCGCTAAATATTTTGCTGCAAACTGCTAACTAAAAACTGCCAACTGATTAAGTAGTATAGCCCAGTATCTTCAGTACCTGCTTGCTGTTTTGCTCTTCGCCAAAAACTTCAAAGTTGAATGTTTCATCGCGGTTGCGACGGATGATGACGTGCTTGGGCGATGGTAATAAACAGTGGTGGATACCGCCGTAGCCGCTTAGCACTTCCTGATAGGCGCCTGTGTTAAAGAAACCTAAGTATTGTACTTTACGGGTTTTTGGCATAAACACGCTATTCATGTGCGCTTCCTGGTTGTAATAGTCCTGGCCGTCACAAGTAATGCCGCCAAGGTTTACGCGCTCGTATTCGCTGTCCCAGTTGTTTACAGGTAACAGGATGTATTTTTGGTTAAGCGCCCAAACATCGGGCAGGTTGGTAATAAATGAACCATCCAGCATCAACCAGCGCTCACGGTCATTTTGTTGTTTACGGCCCAATACTTTATACAGGATGCCCGATGCTTCGGCAACGGTATATTTACCAAATTCGGTAATAATATCAGGCTCCATGGTATCATGCTCGGCACAGATCTCTTTAATACGACTCACAATCTCGTTAATCATGTACTCGTAATCAAAATCAAACACGAGCGAATCTTTAAACGGCATACCGCCGCCAATATCAAGGGTATCCAACGCCGGGTTTATCTTTTTAAACTTGCAGTAAAGCGTTACGTATTTCTCCAGTTCGTTCCAGTAATAAGGGGTATCTGAAATACCAGAGTTGATAAAGAAGTGTAACAATTTAACCTGGAAGTTAGGGTTATCTTCAATTTTGTTGTGGTAAAAATCGATGATATCCTCCATGCGTATGCCTAAACGGGAAGTATAAAACTGTGAATCGGGCTGTTCTTCCGCCGCTATCCGGATGCCCAGGTTACATGGGGTATCCATCTCAATTTCATCGTCGTAGAGGTTAAACTCTTCTTTATTATCTAATACCGGGATGATGTTTTTAAAACCATCATGCAGCATATCAATAATATACGTTTTGTACTGGAAGGTTTTAAAACCATTACATATTACGGTAATGTCTTTATTAACAGCGCCTTTTTTCTCCAGGGCATCAATCATCGGCATATCAAAGGCTGATGATGTTTCCAGATGGATCTCGTTTTTAAGCGCTTCTTCAACAATGTGCTTAAAGTGCGAGCTTTTGGTGCAATAACAATATTTATAGCTGCCGCGATAGTTGTTTTTGATAATAGCCTGCTGAAACAACAGTTTGGCCTGCTGGATCTTTTTGGAGATTTGTGGCAGATAGGTAAAGCGTAGGGGGGTACCGTACGTTTCAATCATCTCCATTAAATTAAGGTCCTGAAAGTATAGCTCGTCGTCGATGATCTCAAAACCATCTTGCGGGAAACCAACACTTAAATCAAGAAATTCCTGGTAACTCTGCATCCTTAAAAAATTTGGGGCAAAAATGTGATTTTAAAACGGAATAATTGGCTATTTGTTGGGATAAAATTTATGGTTTAAATGTAAATTTAGTATCGAGTAGTTAGTATCAAGTATCAAGACGTTTGGATTTTCGGACAAAAGACTTTCGGACTATCGGATTTTAGGACAAACCGCAAGTATGAAAAAGAAATAAAATCGAAACAATCCCCCAAAATGCCGTTTTTTCGATGACCAATGACTAATTAAGCGGTAAATGTACTTCAGCCATCATGCATCGGGCACTGCCCCCACCATTGGTTTCGATGGTATTAATATCCGCATAAACCAATTTGCCATATTTTTCCAATATCGTTTTTTGTTCGCCGTCCAATGCGTTAAAAGCATTTTTCGACATCACGATCAGCGTTTCGCCGATTTTGTTTTTTACCTCCAGCATATTACCTGCAAAGTGGTTCATCTGGTCGAAGGTGATAGTGATAACCTCCTTTTGGTTTGATTTAAGCGATTCTAAAACAACAATACGCTCGTGAGGATTAGGGATGCTATCCGCGCAAATAACCGCGAATTTGCTGCCCACACACATCAACACATTGGTATGATAAATGGCTTTGCCATGCTCGTCGGCCGCGTCAAAGCTGATGGCTTTGTAGCCGGCCTGGTCACAAAATAAATCTAACACCTGTTTATCAGTACGTGGCGATAAGCAGGCGTAGGCAATCTTGTTTTCTCTGTCCAATACCATACTGCCCGTGCCCTCCAAAAACCGGTTATCGGCCTCAAAACGGCTCAGGTCAATAACGTGGCCCACTTTAAATTTATCTTCCAGATCCGTTATAATATCCTCCCGGCGTTCCAGCCTGCGGTTTTCGGCCTGCATGGGGTACAGAAAAATTGTGCCATCATCATGAAATGATACCCAATTATTGGGGAAAATAGAATCGGGGGTATGGGGCTGTGGCGTATCGTTTACCACGGTTACCTGAACACCGGCGTGCTCCAAAGTTTTTACAAAATGATCAAACTCGGCAAGTGCCTTATCCTGAACGGTCTGCTGGTTGGCATCCCGGTTCTGGAACGCATTACTTTCGGCAGTTTGCTCATTAAAGCCGAAACTCACCGGCCTTATCATTAATATGTTTGATGTTGATTGGTTGTTAGTCATTGGTTATTGGTTTTTTTGTCTGAACCGGGATTTGTCGGATTAAAGGAATTACAGGATCTTTTTCTTGTTTGGCATGTTGCAAATCAAATCCTATAATCTGATAAATCCGCTTAATCCAGGTTCAGACAATTAAATCACTTTATCACGTAATAAAGGCATACTCATACAATGAAAACCACCACGAGCACGGGAAAGTTCGGCCGATGGCATTAAAATTAATGTATCTGTAATGGTTTTTGGATCAAGTTCGCCGCTTTCAAACTTTTGCAGCAGATCGTTCACCTTTATAACTTCAAACCCGCTTTGTTTAAATGCTTCAACGGTTTTGTCGTTACGGTCGTAACCTAAAACCACGCCCTCTTTTAAGGCCAGCAGATTGCATGAATCTGTCCACTGTTCGCGCGAGTCGAACGGGAATATGTTGTTGCCCGAATAAATGAACCGGGTTTTGTCTTCGCTTTGCAGGTCTTTTTCGCTGATGCTGGATAGGAGGTCTTCGAGGCAATTGAACACTTTGGGTTTTTTGTCTTTCCTGAACTGCACAATCTCGGTCTTGTCTTTTGATTTTTTATCGGCAAACCACGACATTGGCTCCTGTTCTTCCAGCGGGGCCTCGGCTACAGCCAACGAGCGCAGCAGTACCCAGGTGTTACGCTTTACCTGGGTAAATACCGTATCAATGTGCATATAATCGCGTTTATGCGGTATTTTTACAATGGTTACCTTTTTTACCACATCGTTATCAAACAATAGTTTAATAGCCTCATTGGCACCACTGATAGAGGTACGCTCGCTGCAACCAATCAGCAAATGTTGCGGGCTCACCATCATTACATCGCCGCCTTCTAAAGTGGTTTTTTCCTGGTTATCCTCGCCGGGGCGCAAAAAATGCTGGGCTGTTTCCGGAATCTCTAATATGTTATTCTGATAGGCTGCAAACATTGGGTGGTTAAAAAATATATAGCGCATCAGCAAAGTTTCGCGAAAACGGGCTTTTTTGGCCGGTTTGTTCAGCAGCATATGGTTGTTTATGGCTATACCCAAATCGCGCGAAAAAATAAGGTTGGGAATAGGGGCGAAGATCATTTCGTCATCATTTAATGATCCCGAAATGAAAATCTTGGCCAGTTCAACAGGGTCAGTATCTATCAATTGTTGCTGTAAGCGGTAATTACAACTCTCAATCGCACAAACCGAAGCTACCAGTTTTTTACGGATATCAGGCTGTTGTAAAATATCGGCCAGCAGGGTTTGTATTTCAATAACGTTGTTTGATGCATGAAAATTGGTATGGTCGGGCTTAAAAAACTCACGTTCGTAGTCGCTCTCTATCTGTTGCAGTTTGCCTTTTATTTTATCCGGATCTAAAAAATAGAGCAACAGTTTCACGTAATAATCATACTCGTTACGGCGCATGGTATCCAGATGCACAATATCTTCAAAAAGCCAATCCTGCGCTTTGGATGGTACAACTTTGCCAAGGCCGCTATCGGGGCTGTGAATGAGCAGGGTACGCAGGGTACCAATTTCGGAGGTTACATCTATTTTAAAATCGGAGTTGTTAACTGTCATAAATCGGAATGATGGAACACAAATCTATCAGAAAATAAATGAGAAAATGATTACTCAAAAGAAAATTGTGACCCTGCTTCCTAAGTTGAATGAAAATATTTAATAGGTTTGGGTATAAAACTATGTCACAAGAAATAGCAAGATTCTGGAATTGGTTTAAGGAGCATAACAAGCAATTGGCTGACTTAAACAGACCTGGTATTACTGATAATGAAAAGGAAGAGTTGCTTGATGCCGTATTATACGCTTTACACCAATATTGCGATCAGTTGTTTTTTGATATTGGCGGACTATACGGCGAAGAGCAGGAGTTTGTAGTGACCGCTGAAGGGAATGTTGATTATTTTAGCAAGGTAGAAGAGTTAATTGACGATGCTCCCGAAATGGAAGGCTGGTTATTTACCGCGTTTATGCCGCCCCGGGATTTAGAATATACCAGCATTTTTGAAGATGTGAAGCTCAAACCACTTGAAATGTGGTTTCTGCCACTTGATAATAAAAATAAACCTAAATCAATAGGCCTAAGAATTTGCCTGCCGAATTACCAGTTAGTTAGCGATAGTAAATGGTTGAAGTCAGCTGTTTATAAAATACTCGATACAGCCTTAGGTGAAAAGGTATTTGCTTTAGACATAGATTATATTGAAATTAAAGGAATGCCGCCGGGTAAGCCGGAAGATTTCGGATTAATTGAGCTTAAAGATCTGCCTTCCTTTATCAAGTGGAAAAAGAAAAAGCTCGCTGCTTTGTAAACGTTTCCTAATCGGCTCAAATTTATTGCAGCCAGTATCCCCAATTTAATTAATTTTGCCGCATGGATTTTATAATTGAGGCGGCCATTAAAGCGATTAAACATTTGTACCAAACAGATGTAGCCCCGGCCGCTATAAGCTTACAGGAAACCCGTAAAGAATTTGAGGGACAAATTACCATAGTCACTTTTCCGTTCACCAAATTCTCGCGCAAAGGGCCGGAGCAAACCGGTACCGAAATAGGCGAGTACCTTAAAAATGAGCTAAAAGATGTTGCCGCTTTCAACGTGGTTAAAGGGTTTTTAAATATCTCGTTAAGTGATGAATATTGGATAAGCAAGCTATATAACCAGATATTACCCGATAATTTTGCCGTGGCTAAGCCTAACGGGCAAAAGGTAATGGTGGAATATTCATCGCCAAATACCAATAAGCCATTACACCTGGGGCATATCCGTAATAACCTTTTAGGCTTTTCGGTAGCGCAAATTCTGGCAGCTGCAGGCTACGACGTTGTTAAGGCAAACCTGGTGAATGATCGCGGAATCCACATCTGTAAATCTATGCTGGCATGGCAAATGTTTGGTAACGGCGAAACACCTGCTTCATCCGGCCTTAAAGGCGACCATTTGGTGGGCAAATATTATGTACTGTTTGATAAGGAGCTAAGAAAACAGTTGGTGCCGATCCTCGAACGTGTTTATGAGGAAAACGATCTGACGCTATTTAATGATAACCAGAAGGAAAAAATACAGGCGCTGCTGATTAGTATTGATAAACTAAAAGCAAAAAATTATGCCACGCCCGAAACTGAAACCAAACTTATTGCTGAATTAACAGATAAAATTGTGGCCGAGGAAGATAAGATCAAAGAGATAGCAAAAAACGTTACCTCGCTGATGATTGAAACTCAGCAAATGCTTCAGAAATGGGAAGCCGGGGATGCCGAAGTTCTCGACCTTTGGAAAACCATGAATGGCTGGGTTTACGCGGGCTTTGCCGAAACCTATAAACAACTTGGCGTTGATTTTGATAAGTACTATTACGAATCGAACACCTATCTGTTAGGCAAGGATATCATTGATGAGGGACTTGAAAAAGGTGTTTTCTTCAAAAAGGAGGACGGTTCTGTATGGATCGACCTGACTGCCGATGGTCTTGATGAAAAATTGGTTTTACGGTCCGACGGCACCTCCGTTTATATTACCCAGGATTTAGGTACTGCCCAATTGAAATATAACGACTACCACATGGATAAATCCATTTATGTGGTAGGTAACGAACAGGATTATCACTTTAAAGTACTTTTCCTGATCCTGAACAAATTGGGTAAAGCCGGTGCCGATGGCTTGTTTCATTTATCGTATGGCATGGTCGATTTGCCATCCGGGAAAATGAAATCGCGGGAAGGTACGGTAGTTGATGCTGATGACCTGATGGCCGAGATGAATGCTACAGCTAAACAAAAAACCGAGGCCATGGGCAAAGTGGATGGTTTTAGCAACGAATACAAGCTACAGCTATACCATACTATAGGCATGGGGGCGCTAAAATATTTCCTGCTGAAGGTTGATCCTAAAAAGCGCTTACTATTTGATCCTAATGAATCGGTGGAATTTGAGGGACATACCGGGCCGTTTATTCAGTATACCCATGCTCGTATTAAATCGGTTTTAAACAAGGCAAATTATCAGCAAACGAATCAGGTATCAATATCTGAAATTGACGGAGTAGAGCGCGACCTGATTGTACTATTAACCCAATTCCCAACGGTAATAACAGATGCCGCCAACGGCTATAGCCCCGCTATTATTGCCAATTTCGTTTACGAGCTGGCTAAAACTTATAATAAGTTTTACCACGAAAAATCGATACTACAGGCAGAAAATGATGTGCTGAAACAATTTAGATTGGAACTATCCGCCTCGTCGGCCAAAGTAATCAGCAAAGGAATGGCTTTGTTAGGAATAGATGTACCAGAACGCATGTGAGCCCCCTAACCCCCTGAAGGGGGAACAATAGTATATAAGTAAGCCCGAGTCTTTCGATTCGGGCTTACTTATATATGTTATTATTAGTTTTGTTTTAAAACTCCCCCTTCAGGGGGCCGGGGGGCTCAGATTTAGTGAACTTGTTTGCTACCACCAACTCTTTACTGCCCGCAGTGTATTGGTAAAATCCGCTTCCGGTTTTTACGCCCCGGTGGCCGGCGGTAACCATATTAACCAGCAGGGGGCAGGGGGCGTATTTTGGGTTGCCAAAGCCATCATGCAATACCTTTAATATAGCCAGGCAAACATCCAAGCCAATAAAGTCGGCCAGTTGTAGGGGCCCCATGGGGTGGGCCATGCCCAATTTCATAACGGTATCAATTTCATGTACCCCGGTCACGCCCTCGTACAGGGTATAAATGGCTTCGTTAATCATTGGCATTAAAATGCGGTTGGCAACAAAACCGGGGTAATCGTTTACCTCAACAGGAGTTTTATCCAGGGTTTGGGCCAGTTGCATAATGGTTTGCGTAACTGCATCGGTTGTAGAATAGCCCCTGATTACCTCTACAAGCTTCATTAACGGTACGGGGTTCATAAAGTGCATGCCAATTACGTTACCGGGATTTTTTGTTACTGCCGCAATTTCGGTTATGGATATAGATGATGTGTTGGAGGCCAGAATTACTTCGCCTGAACAAATTTCACTTAACTGTTTAAACAATTTAAGTTTAATTTCCCGGTTTTCGGTAGCGGCTTCAATAACCAGGTCGGCCGTTGCGGCACCTTCTTTCAGATCAGTATACGTTTTGATCCGGCTTAGGGTATTTGTTTTACCTTGCTCATCAATACTGCCCTTTTTTAGCTGCCTGTCAAGATTATTAGAGATGGTTTTTATGGCATTGTTTAACGCATTAATATTAATATCAACCAGCGCTACTTCAAATCCATATTGCGCAAAAGTGTGGGCGATGCCGTTACCCATAGTTCCGGATCCAATAACGGTTATGTTTTTCATCATTTTTAGTTTATACAATTGCTAAATTGATTCAAATTATTGGTTTTGCAAAACCTCGCAAGGCTATTATAGGCTAATAAGAGTGCCAGCATCTGTAATTGCTTTCATGGTCAGGCCTTCATATGTGGGTATGGTTCCTAATTCCGGCAGATTTGAATAATTGAGAATGTAGCTTTTTGAATATATATCCTTGGCGCCATTAAATATTATACCCATAACTTCTATGTTGTATTTTTTGAGTGCATGTATGGATAGCAGGGTATGGTTAATACTGCCCAGGTAATGCTGCGATACCAGGATCACTTTTGGGTTAAGTTGCTTAATCAGGTCGATCATTAAAAAATTGTCATTCAAAGGCACCATCAGGCCGCCGGCGCCTTCAATCACCAGCTGGTTATCTGTTTTTGGCATGGTGATATTTTCCATATCGATAGTAACCTTGTCGATGGCGGCAGATTTATGAGGCGAAAATGGTTGTGTTAAGCGATAGGCTTCGGGATGAAATTGCGTAAAAGGGTTGGACACCAACTTTTGCACTTTCATGGTATCACTATTATCCAAATCGCCGGATTGGATAGGTTTCCAGTAATCTGCCTTTAATTTTTCGGTTACAATGGCCGATACAATAGTTTTGCCTACGCCAGTGCCGATGCCGGTAATAAAAATGGGTTGTTTAGCGGGCATTAATAAAATTATTTATTGTGTTGCAAAGCAAAGCTAATTCATTTAACGTATTAAAACTATGCAGGCATATTCTTATACGTTCTGTTCCGGCGGCAACTGTGGGGCTCAAAATTGGCCGTACATCCAAACCTGCTGATTGCAAAGTGGTTGCTATCAGGCGGGCGGTATCGTTATTTTTTAAAATGATACATTGGATGGCACTATCACTTTTCAACAGGGGCCATTCGGCGTTCAACTCAATGTGGTTTTTAAGATATGCGATGTTGTTTCTCAGGGCAATAATTTCCTCTTCAACATTATTTAATAGCTGATAAGCCATTTTTATTGATGCTAAATGATGAAAGGAGGGCGCCGTACTATAAATGAATGGCCGCGCAAAGTTAACCAGGTATTCCTTGAGCAAGCTACTTCCCAGCACAACCGCACCATGACAGCCAAGCGCCTTGCCAAAAGTAACAACGGTGGCGAATACTTGGTTTTGAATACCGAGTTCATTTACTACCCCCTTTTTGTACAAACCCACTCCGTGGGCCTCATCAACAATTAAATGCGCTCCGTACTTTTTCACCATATCGGCAATATCTTTTAACGGGGCCGAATCGCCATCCATAGAATATATACTCTCAACAACCACATAGCAATTGCCTTTAGAGGCCTTTAATTTAGTCTCCAGGCTTTCAATATCGTTATGTTTAAAGCTATATCGGTTGGCATAGCTTAACCGCGCACCGTCAATGGCAGAGGCGTGAATCAATTCATCAAGAATGATGGTATCGCCACGTTGCGCCAATGATGAAAGCAAGCCCAGGTTGGCATCATAACCCGAGTTAAATAGTAAACCGGCTTCAAACCCGTGAAAACCGGCAATTTCCTGTTCCTGGTCTTCGGCATACCGCGAGTTTCCTGAAAGCAGCCTTGATCCGGTAGATCCGTTTAAACTCAATGGATTACTATTCAATTCGGCTTTAATATGTTCTTTTAAAACAAGCGACCGGGCAAAACCCAGATAGTCGTTTGAACAAAAATCTATGAGGTTGTTCTCCGGCTTCAGGCTGCGGTATATACCGGCTGCCTTTCGCTCATGAAGTTTTTTTTTCAGGTATTCGCTGGCTGATGTCAATTTGTGGAACGCTTTAATAAGGTATCTAATGCCAAGCTTTTAGCTTTACCTTGCAAAAATAAAAAAAGCGGCTCATCGCCGCTTCTTTTGTGGTATTATATTGAATTAGTTTTGGGAGCCTCCTCCGCCACCACCACCTTGCTTCATCCTATCCATCATATCCTTTTGCATTTTGTCAAATGCTGCAGCCTGGTCAGGTGTTAAAATGGCTTTCACTTTATCGTTGGTAGCTTTTCTCATGGGCATCATTGCGCTGCGCATCGCGTCCCTGTCGCCGTTGGCTGCAGTGCGTACGCTATCCATTTTTACTGCCTGTTCTTTATAAATAGCCGTAACCTTAGCGGTTTGGTCGTCAGTTAATTTTAACTGTGTTTGCAGGTCTTTAGCCCTGTCTTCTGGGCTTTTTCTCATACCGCCACCTTGTGCATGGCTTACTGCTGCAATCCCCATAAGGAAACAGCACATCAACAGAAATTTTTTCATAGCTCTTTTAAATTTATTTACGTTTTAATCTTAAGATAAAGATATAACGTAAAGGTTTAAGAAAGCCGATGTAACTTAATTGTTGCTTTGCTGTAAGTTGGATATCGAACGCTGCATCTGGGCCATCATATTGGTAAGGCTTTCCATAGTCGGCTCGGGTGTAGGCTGCGGCAACTGGGTTGATATATAGCCTTTTGCCTTCCAAATTTCCAGCACATCTTCTCCGTTTATTTCATACGGCTCATATACCGGGTTATCAGATATCAGCTTTAGCTTCTTATTATCTTTAAATTTGTTACCTATCCGTTTATATACCACGCCATCATCCTTTGATATCACCACGTAGGTTTCGCCAGGTTTTACATCCGCCCAGTTTTCAAGGTATTCGGCGATGATGATATCGCCGGATATTATAGGTAGCATCGAATCGCCTTTTATTTCAAAAGCGCGATAGGTGCCCTGTTTAAACATGGGCAAATAAAACTTAGGCAGTTTAGCCACGTATTCCGGGTCGGCGTAGCCATTTAAATAGCCGGCGCTGGCCTTAAGCGGCACCATTTCAATGTTTTCGTTATCCTCTTTATCAACAGAAATACTCAGTACGCGCAGGTTGGCCGGGTTCCCTTTTGGTTTTGGCGTCCACTTTTCGTTAATGGTTTCATTAATAAAATCGTCAATGCTAATGTCAAAATAGATTGCTAATTGTTTTAGTAATTCATATTTCGGCTCGGCGCGCTCTTCTTCATAAGCACCTACCAATGAGCGTTTTATACCTACTTCATCAGCGAATTGCTGTTGGGTAATTCCCTTCTTTTTGCGAAGGAACTTAATATTTTGTGAAATTATTGACATAAAATTTGCATTTGCTAAATTTATTAGTAATTTTATGCTCATAAAGTTAGTAATATTTATTCATTCACCAAAATTTTTATCAAAAAATGAAACGTTTTGTATATATCATCACCGACAGAAACAGGAAAAACCTTCACGTAGGCTTATGTTCCGACCTGGTAAAAACGCTGCAGTTTTACAGCGATATGCCCACTTTGTTTTTTGATAGCGCGCAGCAGCTTAACCGGTTAGTGTATTTTGAAGAGATTAATACCGAAGAGCAAGCTATGGAACGCTTTAAAACTGTAAGCACCTATACAAGGCCCCAAAAAGAAAAAATGATCAGACCGGTTAACCCTGACTGGGTAGATCTGACCATTGGCTTAAAATATGAAAGCGGGATACGTACCAGGCCGCAATTGCGCCCATCGGTAAATGCTAACAGGCGAATTATTGCTTTTTAATGAATTTTAAAGCGCCCGAGTTCATGCAAAAACGTTTGCCGCCGCGGTCGGCAGGGCCGTCGTCAAAAACGTGGCCAAGGTGCAGGCCTGTACTTTTTTCGATAACCTCATCACGGCTCATGCCGTAGCTGTTATCGGTAACAATGGCAACTTTTTTGGAGTCAACTGCTTTTACAAAGCTTGGCCACCCTGTGCCGCTATCAAATTTGTCCTCAGAACTGAATAATACTTCGCCAGTGGCAGCGCTTACGTAAACACCCTTTTCGTGGTTGTTCCAGTATTCGTTTTTAAAAGGAGGTTCAGTTCCGCTTTCAACCATAATGTAGTATTGGTTTGGTGTCAGTATTTTTTTCCACTCCGCCACTGGTTTACTTAGTTTGCGTTTAGCCTGGCCGTTGCTGTTCTGGCAGCCGAAAGCTGTTATCATACTTATTGTAGCCATGGCAAAAATTAATTTTCTCATTACCTTATTCATTTCTTTTTTTTAACTATAATTTACCTTGTTAGTCGTAAAGTTGGGGTTATCCTTACAGCTAATATATTTTAAATACGTAAATGAATTGTAAATGGTTTGTCATAGTAACTGCCCATCAGGTAAGTTTAAGGCCATCAGTTAATGCCACAGAAGCCTACCTGCAATTAAGTTACGAGGAAACGCAGCAATTACGCTGATGTTTGTCCAAAGTCGGAAGTCGGAAAGTCCGTAAGTCCGAAAGTTAAAACTTCCGACAGATCACTTCTGACTTTGACTTAAGACTTTCGCCTTAAGACTTTCAACTCCAGTTTGCCTTTGTCATCTTTCCGACTTGAGACCTAAGACTTCCGACTAAGCATTGTCCATACTAATGATCTGGGTTTTATAAGCAGCCGGGAGGAGGGCATTGCGTAAAAAGGCCTCCACTTTGAGCATCCTCAAAAACTTATAAGTCCATATCACCGGTAAAAGCCAGGGCAGTTTTCCTAATGGAAGATGCCTGCCCACCAATGGTGGCACCACCAGTAGTTGTGCCTGCTTTAACACTGCATAACGCGAAGCGCCAAGGTGTTTTTTATACTGACGGTATAAATCCAAAGTCAATTCGCCACAAACCAGGTTATGTTGTAAATGTTCATTGCGCATATTCAGGTATTCAAAGTAGGTTTTTGGTAAGCCCGAAAGCCCCATGCGCTGGCCAACCCTGTTAAAAACCATAAATGTTTGGCCTTTTTCGGCCGGGGTAAGTTTTCGTTCCAGTAGTTCATACGACCGGATAGAAAGATCGATCAACAAAAACAACACATCGCGGTACGCCCAATCCGGAATCTGTGCCCCGCGGCTGTTTTCTACACCTTTGTGAATGGCAGTTATCCTGTCTATAGCTTTTAAAGCCGATTCCTGGTCCGAGAAAATGATCTGCCTGGAATATTCAACGGTCGAAAATAAACGCCCAAGCGGGTCGGCAGGCAGGCGGCCGGTAAAATACAGCCAGTCAACCGCTTTGTTTAATGCAAACTCGGCTGCCGCTCCCGCAAAAATAAACAGGATGGTATCGGCCTTGCCCCAAATTTTCCGCACTATTGATTCCTCGCTTACAAAATATTCCATGAGTTTGTATTTTGTAAAGTACTTTGTATTGCAAAGTAAATGAATATTATTTGAATTTGCAAGGGATGGTTTTATGGAGTTTTTAATGCTATAAACCTAACCTTTATTTTGCCCCGTTTTTTTCTCACCTATAGATTACTTATTTTCTTAACTTGGTGCAAAATTATTTTTACCAATATTTTGCAACCTGTATCATTCGCCGTAAAACTATCGTAATGATCTGTAAACCATATCACCAACCATGAACCCAAGAATCTTATTATTAACATGCGGCCTTGTTTTTATATTATGCTGCTCCATGTCAAAATGCAAGGAAGATAAAACTCCCGGCCCATCAACAACCGTACATGGCATTATAAGGGAGTCTGTAACCGGCAAGCCGATACCAAACATTAGTTTCCAGGTGGTAAAAACGTATAACGCCGGAATTTTATCGGGCACTCAATATGCCGATTACGATATTGTAACGTCTGGCGATGATGGCAGTTATAATTTAAAATTTACCCCTTTGGGTACGGGCACTTTTGCCTTGCAAATGATGCAGGGCAATGCTGTGGATTATTATATTTTAACAGGCTTTGTAAACAACACGATCAAATTGGGAACTGATAACGATATCGACTTTACATTAGCAAGACTGGTTAACCTGAATGTGCATTTAAAAAATAATTCAAACCAAAATAAAACCGGTTTTCATGTGTTTATTTTGAATTGTTGCGTTACGCCAAATGTTGAGCGAAGCGATGACTACAGGGCCGGCCCACTTGATACTACGCTTAAGTATAAATTGCCGCAGCTTGCCGCGTACACATTTCAAAGCTTGTACTATAAGGGTTATATTCCATCCGGGCCAAATGTGGGTGGTTTTGCCGATACGTTAAGCTTTAAACAGAATTTTTATTTGAGCCGGAATGATACTACAATTAATGTGGTAAATCCGTAGTGTTGTGTCATCGATAAATTGACGGATAGTTTTTAGCAAAAAGTCTTAAGCTCCAAGTGAAAGAAGAAAAAATCAACTTTAGACTTACTTAGTACTGTTGACTTAACAGTAGTTACATATTAAGCATAGTCCCTTAACACTTAACCGTCTTCTTTTTCATCCCTGGTTTGCGTTTTGCGCGCGATTTTTCAATGTAATCCACCGCAACCGGCACTTTGCATGCAGTCCCGTTTTTATCTACTAATACTGTTCCTATTTTATGGGCAGTGGCAATTGCTTCGTTGGTTAGGGCATCAACATAGGTTCCCAAACAGATGATAAAACCATTCATGGTCGATCGTACCCGGTTTGGTGATGAATGAATAGTTTGCTCAACACGATTAAGCAAATCCCGCAATACACCCAAATCGAGCTCGTTATCCGGTTTAAATGAAACAATATTGCTCAAGGTAGACCAGCCCGCAGCGGCCACGTACTCCCTGCTGTCGTTTATCCATTCCAGGGCAAGCTCAAATCCATATTGGCTTTCGGTGGCTACCCATGGTACCGTGTATTCGCTAATGTTGTTTGATACCGCCTCATTAACCCAGGTTTGCAGGTCGGCCCTGGTCATTTTAGCATCGTCGGCAATCAGGCCGGCAAGGTACATGGCATCGGTATTGCCGGTGGCATACAAATTTTTGGCAAGCTGGTGATCTTTTTTAACTTTTTTTTGGATGGTTTTTAAATACTCAACCTTAACCCCAAAAAAGGGCTCTTTAACCCCGTGTTTTAACAGGATATTTTTGATGCTCTGGCTGCCATTAGCCTGCAGGTAGGTCATGATTTCGGCTACGTTCATTTTATCAAATTCAATCAGGTATAAATTTATGCTATTTCCTGACTTTTATGAATAACTATGAAATAAACGTGGACGTTATACAACACAGGTTAGCCCGTTTGACCAACAAAACATTTGTTTTGCCAAAATGGTTAATTTATTGTTCATCAATGATAATGATGTTTCATGTCGGCTTGCCGATGAAATGTAAGTGTTGAATATCATCTATAAAGTGTTCCAGGGTGTTTCACAGTGTTCCTGGTTGTTTCATATTGTCTCGTGGAACACTTATATTATAACAACAGGAAAACCCTCTCTCAACCCACCCCCCGCAACCCGATCCCCGGTAACCCGAACCCCACAACCCGAACCCGGCAACCCGGATATCCACATCCATCCAACTTTTCCACAATGCCGTAAAACCACGGTCAATGCATTAACTTTACCCGATTAACAAAAGGAGTAAACCGCTTGGCTAAAGACACTACCAAAGAAACCCCATTAATGCAGCAATACAACGCCATCAAGGTGAAGTATCCAGGTGCTCTGCTACTGTTCCGCGTGGGCGATTTTTACGAAACTTTTGGCGAAGACGCCGTTAAAGCCGCAGGCATATTGGGTATTGTGCTTACCCGCCGTGGTAATGGAGTAGGTACGCATATTGAACTGGCGGGTTTCCCGCACCACTCATTGGATACCTACTTACCCAAGTTGGTACGTGCAGGGCAGCGTGTGGCTATCTGCGATCAGCTGGAAGACCCTAAAACAACCAAAACTATTGTTAAACGGGGCGTTACCGAACTGGTTACGCCCGGGGTTGCCACTAATGACAATATCCTTAATCAAAAAAGCAATAACTACCTGGCATCGCTGCATTTTGAAAAAAACAGCATAGGCATTGCCCTCATCGATATTTCGACAGGCGAGTTCTGGACAGCGCAGGGTAACAGCGATTATATTGATAAGCTGCTGCAAAGTTTTTCGCCAAGCGAGGTTATTTACCCTAAAAGCCGCACCCGCGATTTTAAAGATAACTACGGCGACCGCTTTTACACCTATGCCCTTGATGAATGGCCCTACAGCGGCGATTATGCTACCGAAACGCTGCTGAAGCACTTTGGTGTAAAATCATTAAAAGGCTTCGGGATAGATAAGCTTAACCTGGGCATTATAGCCGCAGGTGTAGCCATCCACTATTTGAATGAGACCGAGCACCGCAACCTGCAGCACATCAGTGCTATTGGCCGGATAGAGGAAGACCGGTATTTATGGCTCGACAGGTTTAGCGTACGCAACCTGGAGCTGGTAGGATCGACCAATGATAATGCCCTTACCCTGGTTGATGTGCTTGACCATACCTGCTCGCCCATGGGTGCCCGTTTGCTGCGCCGGTGGATTGTGATGCCACTAAAAGAAATAAAGCCAATAAACGACCGCCTGGGCGTTGTAGAGTACATGATTGAGCACGAGGAACTGCGCGAAAATCTGCAAAACTGCATCCGCCAGATAGGCGACCTGGAACGGTTAATCAGCAAGATAGGTTTACAAAAAGCCAACCCGCGCGAGGTTTGCCAGCTTAAAAAAGCGCTGATGGCTATCGGCTCCATCAAAAAAACTGCTGAAGCATCCGAAAGCCTGCCACTACGTGCTATTGGCGAGCAGTTAAATCCCTGCGTAACTATCTGCGAGAAAATAGAACGCGAGTTAAACCCCGAGCCGCCGGTAATGATCGTAAAAGGATCGGTGATGAACGAGGGGATTAACGAGGAGCTGGACAGGTTGCGTAAAATAGCCTTTGGCGGCAAAGGATACCTGCTGGAGATACAAAAACGCGAGGCCGAAGCTACAGGGATCCCATCGCTTAAAGTATCATTTAATAACGTTTTTGGGTATTACCTGGAGGTTACGCACAGCCACCGCGATAAGGTGCCCTCCGAGTGGATCAGGAAGCAAACTTTGGTTAACGCCGAGCGCTATATTACCCCCGAGCTAAAAGAATACGAAGAGCAGATTTTAGGTGCCGAGGAAAAGATCCTGGTGATTGAAACCCGGTTGTATAATGATTTACTGTACTCGCTTGCCGAATATATTAAACCCATCCAGCTGAATGCGCAGTTAATAGCCCGTTTGGATGTGCTGCTTAATTTTGCCCATATATCCATCAAAAACTACTACGCCAAGCCCGATATGAATGAGAGTAGGGTGCTCGACATTAAAGGCGGCCGCCACCCCGTGATTGAAAAGAACCTGCCGCTGGGCGAGAGTTACATTACCAACGATGTATACCTCGATTCGGAAACGCAGCAGATCATCATCATCACCGGGCCCAACATGGCGGGTAAGTCGGCCTTGCTCAGGCAAACCGGTTTAATTGTGCTGATGGCGCAGATGGGCTGCTTTGTACCGGCTAAATCGGCTTCGATTGGGCTGGTTGACAAGATATTTACCAGGGTAGGGGCATCAGATAACCTGTCGTCGGGCGAATCAACCTTTATGGTGGAGATGAACGAGACGGCAAGTATCCTGAATAACTTATCTGACAGGAGTTTGATCCTGCTTGACGAGATTGGCCGGGGTACCTCAACTTATGATGGTATTTCCATAGCCTGGTCTATAGCCGAATACCTGCATAATCATCCAACGGCAAAGGCCAAAACACTGTTTGCCACCCACTATCACGAGCTGAATGAGCTGAGCAACAGTTTTAACCGCATTAAAAACTTCAACGTATCTGTAAAAGAAGTTGGCCAGCAAATCATTTTCCTGCGTAAGCTGGTACCCGGTGGCAGCGAACATAGTTTCGGGATCCACGTAGCCAAGCTTGCCGGGATGCCGCAAAAGGTGCTGACCCGCGCCAATGAAATTCTGAAGAAACTGGAAAACGAACGAACAGGAGGGGAGCACATCAAAGAAAGCATCCGCAAAGTGCAAAAGCAAGCGGTGCAGATGCAAATGTTCTCGATAGATGACCCCGTGCTGGTAAAAATCCGCGATACGCTTAATAATCTTGATGTAAATACGTTAACACCCGTTGAAGCGCTGATGAAGTTGGATGAGATACAAAGGGTGATAAAAAGTTAATTTGAGAATTTGAAGATTTGAGAATGATTTTGTCTGAACCTGGATTAAGCAGATTTATCAGATTATTGGATTTTGCTTGGTATGCTTCCTGTAAATCCCTTAACCTTATTAATCCAGGTTCAGACAAAAACAACTGCATGTGGAAAAGTTAAAAACATCCGCATTTTACCATTACTTATAAATTCTACTTTTACTTCATGACCAAACATCGCCTACTTTTCTACTGCTTCGTTTTGTTTTTTGTATCGATAGTATTAACGTCCTGCCACACCCGCAAGGCCGCTATGCGCGGGCAGCCCGGCGAAGTGGTAAAGCCTGATGGAGATATCGCTTCCAAATATTCGGAGATAATGGGGGTAAGCAAAAGCAATATCGAAAATGGCCGCCTGTATGCTTTTATCGAGCAATGGATGGGCACCCCCTACAAATTTGGCGGCCTCGATAAAGATGGTGTGGATTGTTCAGGACTGGCCTTTTTGCTGGAGCAGGAAGTATATGGAATCACCATCCCGCGCATGACCAGCAAACAAATAACCGTGATTAAACGCAAATACGAGGACCAGCTGAAAGAAGGGGATCTGGTTTTCTTCGATTTTGACGGCAAGCAGTTTAGCCACGTAGGTGTTTACCTGCAAAACGGATATGTAGTTCACGCCAGTTCAAGGCGCGGCGTAATTATCGTAAAACTTCGCGACCCATCGCTATACAAATACTTTTCAAGGGCGGGTTCAGTGGATGAGGGAGCCGCGCAGGCAGTATCAAGTAATTAGTATCAAGACTTTTTAGCTCGTGGCATGATGTTAAATTGGTTTCCCATTTTTAAAACCACTCACCTAATCAACCACTCACTAAAAAAGTACTAACTTTGCATCCTTATGTCAAAACAAAAAGAAGAATACTCGTTTTGGACTAAATATAAAAAGTTTGCCGGTAACGAGATCACGCTTTACCTTATCATGATCATTGGTATCATCCTTGGCATCGTGATATTTAGTTATCTTTAATCAGCGTTACATTACTATTATCGGTTTCGCTTACCGATTGGTAAAAATCTACAAAGGCTTGGTACAAATCTTTACTGTAAGTACCATCGGTTATTTGCAGCTTTCGTTTGTAAATTAATTGGTTGCCAACAACCGTGGCAGATACCGAGAAATTGCCAAAAGGCTTTTCGAGCGAAATGTTGGCCGGGCGCATATCTACATGATAGCCTTTGGGCAGGGTATAGGTAATTTCGTCTTCATCGGTGTAACCGGTGTTAATATAAAGGTCGTAATGCCTGTTGCGTACCTCGCGCGGCGTATTGTCTTTACGGTTGGTAGCATTGGCCAGGAAATCTATTTTGCCGTTAACGGCCGACCCGTAGTCGGGGGCAGTTAGCTTGATTGTTTCTGTGAGGCCCGGGCAGATACTTTTATCCTCTTTAAAATCAAATTTTTCTATATCCAGGTTATTAATGGCGTAAATTTTCTGGAGTATTTTCACCTGTTCTTTTGGTGGTTCGGTGAGCAGGTAGGTGCGGTTATCATATTGCAAGCCTTTAAAACTGGTAAGCATACTGCCCGATAATGTTCCGTCGGCGGCCAGGGTAAAATTGGCTGTGCACTGTTGTGTATTAGTTTTAGCGGCATATTTTGGGGTATGCATTAATTTGCCACCTTCGGGAGTGCATGCCAGTACATCGCGGTCGTCGGTAAAGTCGCCAAGAAATCCAAATGGAATTTGCTGGCTGGTGCACTCTAAAAAGGTAGTATCGTTTTTAAATGGCAGGCATAAAATAATATGATTAAACTGATCCATGCTTGCAAAATCCTTCAACGGACTTTGTTTTGGAGTACCTGCTTTTACAATACAATAGTACGATTCGATATCAACCGTTTTTAACAAAGCCTGGGTGTAATTTACCAGGGCTTTGCAATCGCCGTAGTTTTGCTGATCAACATCTGATGCTAAAAACGGCTGAAAACCGCCGATGCCCACCTGCACACTTATGTAATGGGTTTTGCTTTGCATATACTCGTAAATTTTTTTCGCTTTCAGTTTCGGGTCGGTAATGCCATCGGTTAGTTGTTTGATGCGGTCGGCTGTTGCCTGTGGTAACCCCTGGCGGTTAGCCAATAGCCTATTGTACATCCATTTGCCCATGCCGTTCCAATCGTGAAATGATCCCGAAACTCCTATATAATTAAATTGTTCTGTCGCTATTTTAACGCAACTCAAATATTTATCTTCATTAGGGCTGTAAGGTTCAGCTTTTATGGCTTTTAAGTTGTTGAGTTGCCAGGTATACGTGGTTTCCTGGTCTTTGTTGGTGCCAATAACCACTTTTGAAGGCATATTAAGTTCTTTATACCGTATCTTAAAATCGGGCTTGCAGCTAAAGGTAAAGGTGCTTTTTTCTACCGCTACCCCTGCAGACGAATTGGGTTCCCAGGCATCAAAAAAAAGTGACTGCTTCGACCGCAAATTATATTCGCATACAACAGTATAAGGGTAATCGGTAACAGCCGGGTTGTAGTGCTTAACCTTAGTATCTTCAAACAGTGAAAAGTCGTTTATGGCATCAGTTTTTTCAAAATCACTTTCAGAAAACTTGCCGGTTGGTTTGCCGTATTGGTTGTATATGACGCCTTTTACACCCTTTATACTATTTTGCTTGTCGTTTTCTAAAACTATCCGGGCTTCCCGTGCGCCATTTTTATTTAATATAGTGATAGCCTTTTTTACGTGACAAAAAGTATTATCCAGATCTTTTACTTCAATATTAACCTCTTTGTTACGCACTACTGCGCTGGCGTATGCCATAAGGTCTTTAGGTATCAGCGATGCATCATAATTTTCCTGCGCGTTTGCGCTCAATGCCGATGCAAATAATAAAATGAGCGATGTAAGTACTTTCATTAGTTTTTCTTGAAAATCATATCCGCCTTTTCGGTAAGTATTATTTTGTTGTACAGTTCTTTAAGGTAAGGATATTCTTCTGACGTGTAAACAGGTTTGGTAAATTTGGTGACGTTTGAAAAGGTGAATGTATTGTCTGAATTCTCAAAACTGGTTACATACATTCCGCCATCACCGGGCATTTTAAAGGCTACTGTTTGTGGTGGTGTTTCAACTGTATACCCTTGAGGTAGCCGCATGGTCAATATTAACCTATTGTCTGATGCCATTCCCCAATCTACAGGGTAATCCCTCTCGGCCAGCTTAAATGGGTTTTTAGTGATTTTTTCCCATAAAAACGGGTTAAAAACCAACCGGTTGTGGTTGGTATTGTCAAACGCGTCAATTTCAACCTCAAAAGTCTCGCCAAGCGGCATATCAAGGCTATCCAGGTTTGATATATTTGATTTCAGGATTTTTAGTTTGGGTAGTTTTTCGTCCTGGTTTTCAACGTATTCATCTGTAGAGTTGAATTTTTTGATGGCTTTTCGTTTTTCATAGGCACTATATCCGCGGTAATAGTTAGTGATAGTTCCCTTTAGTTTGCCGTTATCAAGCAACGTTAAATCAAGGGATCTTGTTGTCGATTCTTTTTGAAGCCCGCTTAACTCTATCCAGTATGATGGCTTATCAAGGTTTATAACCCGCCCTTTATCATTGAGGCATTTTAGCGGCAACAGGCCAAATGACAATAGCGGATCTGTGGCATCAAGCAGGTAGCTTTTATCGCCAATATTCACTTTGGCAATAACATAATCAAAATCGTTAATTACGGGATAAAGCATATTAATGTTACCGTTGTTGCGGGTTGATAATACCACAAGTTCGGTATTAAGGTCGGCAGCCCTTAAAGCCGCTCCAAGGGCCAGGTTAATATCGCCAACGGTACCCGTATGCGCCTCATAAGCTTTTTTTATGCCATCGGGACTATACATTGATGAAATATTATTCAATTTAAACCACTTTTGCAGGTAAGCATAAATTGCCTTTGCTTTTTCAAGTTCGTCGGTTTTGCCGGCTATTACCGACACTATCCTGTCCTTCATCAACTCTTTGCGCTTAAACTGCGATCCGAAATAATCTCCTGTTTTTAGCTGGTGCTCAATATCTTTCCATGTTTTGGATACCACAGTTTTAGCGTTGGTGTATGGGTTAGTCCATTCAACCTCGTCAAAATATATGGCTGATAAGAAGTTTTTTGGTGATGTCATATAATCCTCAGATACAAAAGCGGGGATATCTGTCATCTCATAGGTGATGTATGAACAGTCGCATTTAGCACCATGTGATGAAAAGCATTCCCGTTCAACCTCCGATGTGGATTTTGAAAGTTTCTGACCGCCGCGCAATGAGGCGTTAAACACCCAAAACGCAGGGATATGCACATCATATTTCGACCGGACTTTGGGTATCTCATCCTGGAAATCCCAATTCCTGAACTCATCAAGATAGGGTGAGATCAGTTTGTATTTAAAGTCGATAACGCAACCTGGCTTTAAGGCGGGCAGGGCAAATTTTACGGTGCTGCGGTATTTATAATCTTTTACGGTATACACCTTTTTTAAATCGAGCGGGGCGCTACGCATCAGGCCATCGTCGTCACGGTAATAGGTAGTGCCGGTTATGTCGCTAACTTCTTCGGTTGTTTCGCCGTTGGCGCTGTGGTGAAAAGGTATTTCAATAGTGCCGTGTTCAAGGCCTTTTGTATCAAATATTTTTATGCGGGCATGGTAATCAAATATCAGGCGTACATGGTCGTCGTTGGTCATATCTATCCTGCTTTTGCCAAATTCATTCAGGAAAAGGGCATGAGCTGCGGTATCTTTTGCGTATTTTTTAAGTTCAAGGTCTTCGGTAGTTACACTTTCTTCAAAATCCTGGGCCTTTACAATGTGTTGAGCAACAGTAAGTAAAATAATAATAAGCAGTACTTTTTTCATACAATAATCGTGATAATTAGGATGCTATTAAATTAAAAATAAAACTTAGATATTAATTAAATTAAAAAATTTATTGTGCTGATTCTTTTTAGGACATTTGCGACCTTTACAATAATACGGAATCATTGACAATGAAATTAAAACTAAAACGCCCGCTTGCCTTTTTTGATCTGGAAACTACGGGAACCAATATTGGGGTTGACAGGATAGTTGAAATATCTGTTATTAAACTACATCCCGATGGCAGCGAAGAAGTTAAAACCTGGCGTGTGCACCCGGGGATGCCCATACCGTTGGAGTCGTCGCTGGTACACGGTATTTATGACGAACATATAAAAGACGAGCCGGAATTTAAAGCCCTTGGCCAGGCCATAGCCGAATTTATTGGCGATAGCGACCTTGCCGGCTATAACTCCAACAAGTTTGACATCCCGATGCTGATGGAAGAGTTTTTGCGCGCAGGCGTATCGTTTACATTAGACGACCGCCATTTTGTGGATGTACAGAATATATTTCACCAGATGGAGCAGCGTACGCTTAAAGCAGCTTACCAGTTTTATTGCGATAAAAAGATTGAAAACGCCCACTCGGCCGAGGCAGATACCCGCGCAACCATGGAAGTTTTGCTGGCGCAGATTGAGCGTTATGAAAACATGCTATGGGAAGATAAAAAAGGAAATATTACCGTGCCCGTTGTTGGCGATGTGGAAGCGCTGCACAAGTTTACTAACTTAAGCAAGCCGGTTGATTTTGCCGGCCGGATGGTATATAACGAGCAGGGCGAAGAAACCATCAACTTTGGCAAGCACAAAGGCAAAAGGGTAGAGGATGTGTTAAATGCCGAACCAAGCTACTATTCATGGATGATGCAGGGCGATTTTCCGCTGTACACCAAACGTAAGTTGGAGGAGATTTACACCCGCTGGAATGCTAAAAAGAATGCGGAGCGCCAGGCCAAAAATGCGGCACAGCAGCCAAAACCAACCGATCAGCCCCAGGCTTCACGCCCGGAAGCCCCTAAGGCCGATTATCCTAAAAAAGAATTTCACAAACCCGATCATACCAAAACCCAATACCCGCCCAAGCCTTTTAAAAAGAAGGATGAGCCAGCCCAACCCGTTAATGATGACATGCTGGCCCAATTGGCATTGAAATTTAAAAAAGGATAATTTAGATATGAGATGTTAGATATGAGATTTGAGACTTTTGAATAGTTTCATTAAACAAAAAGCCCCGATAGGGGCTTTTTGCATATCTCATATCTCATATCTCATATCTCATATCTCATATCTCATATCTCATATCTCATATCTCATATCTCATATCTCATATCTCATATCTCATATCTCCTTCAAAAAATCTATATTCCGCTTCAGTCCACTGAATTTGGTGCGTTTTACGGCTGAATTTTTAAATACTTTTTGAAAAACATCTTGCGTAATATCCTGCCAGTCGGCAGCCTTAAGGTGCAGTAAATCGGGGTGGGGTGTAAAGGCCGGTTCGGTGTTTAAAACCGAAAAACGGTTCCAGGGGCACACATCCTGGCATACATCGCAGCCAAACATCCAGTTGTCCATTTTGCCTTTAAATTCCGGAGGGACCTCGTTTTTTAATTCGATGGTGAGGTATGATATGCAGCGGCTGCCATCAACCACATAGGGGCCAACAATGGCATCGGTAGGGCAGGCATCAATACAATTGGTACAGGTACCGCAATGATCGGCAGTGGGTGCTATGTCATATTCCAGCTCCAGGTCGATGATCAGTTCAGCCAGGAAAAAGAACGAGCCTGCTTTTTTGTTGAGCAGGTTGGAGTTTTTGCCTATCCAGCCCATGCCCGATTTTTTGGCCCATGCCTTATCCAATACCGGCGCCGAATCAACAAACACCCGGCCGCCAACTTCGCCAATCTTTTCGTTGATGATCTGCAATAACAGCCTCAGTTTATCTTTAATAACGGTATGATAATCTATACCGAAAGCATATTTTGATATTTTGGGCGCTGTTGGATCGGTTTGCCGGTTATCGGTATAGTAATTAATGCCTAAAGAAATCACCGATTTTGCACCATCAACCAGCAGCCGTGGGTCAAGGCGTTTATCAAAATGGTTTTCCATGTATTGCATTTCGCCATGCATGTTTTTTTTTAGCCATCCCTCCAGCCGGGGTGCTTCTTCTTCTAAAAACTCGGCTTTTGATATGCCGCAAAACAAAAAGCCAAGCTTTTGAGCTTCGTTTTTAATCAACTGGCTATATACTGTCCTGTTTTGCATATCAATACAAAGATACTACAAATTGAAATTCATAAAATAACAGGTGTTTGGTATTAAATAGTTTTGGCGACTTGCATGCTTTTTGATAATTAAAAAAGTTCTCTCCTGCAATTTTGCGCCTCTTTCCCTTATATCTGTGCTAAAGCTTTAATAACAAAACGAGCCTTTTAATCGAACATATTTTTCTATTATTGTTTAATGAGAAGAAAAGACGACATCCTTTGGAAAGGTATCCTTGAAGATGTTTTTGACGATTTTTTGCGGTTTGTAAACCCCGATGCTGAAACCATATTCGACCTGGACCGGGGCTTCGAATTCCTGGATAAAGAGATGGAGCAGGTTTTCCCTCCCGAAAATGACGAGTATTCGCCAAAGGTGATTGATAAACTGGTTAAAGTATTTACCAAAGCCGGCAAAGAAGAATGGATTTTGGTACATGTGGAAGTGCAGGGCCAATATCAAAAAGATTTTGCCAGCCGCATGTATA
>Ga0307507_10002029_pt1 | contig 43897 bp, 16 predicted proteins | sample 7_EM_MG_FD_207223 | JGI IMG/M metagenome (GOLD analysis project Ga0307507, IMG submission 207223) | Populus trichocarpa ectomycorrhiza microbial communities from riparian zone in the Pacific Northwest, United States - 7_EM | ecosystem: Host-associated > Plants > Roots > Unclassified | place... | reverse complement strand
GTGTCCACTTAGCTACTAGTACATGTTAAGCTGCCTAGGAAGGATTCATGTATATAGAACTATAGCGCCATAGCCTAGAGGCTGCATGCGCAGTATTATACGTAGTATAATACAATGGATATAAAAATAAAAATAAAAAAGCAGCATTTAGCGGCATTTATAATTAAGTCTTAGCATTTAGCTGCTAAATACGGCACTTATAATTAAATCTTAGTATTTAGCTACTAAGTGCTAACTATAAGATTACTAAGTATGCATAAAAGTATAATTTTTATAATTTTAATATTTTATATATACTTTATTAATAAATATTATAATTACTACCCCTAAAGCTCTGTATAAAGCTCTGTATAAAGCTCTATATAAAGCTCTGCACGAAGCTCTGCACGAAGCTCTGCACGAAGCTCTACACAAAGCTCTGCACGAAGCTCTGCACAAAGCTCTACACGAAGCTCTGCACGAAGCTCTACACAAAGCTCTGCACGAAGCTCTGCACAAAGCTCTACACGAAGCTCTACACGGAGCTCTACACAAAGCTCTACACAAAGCTCTATATACAGAGGCTCCGCACAAGGCTCTGCGCAAAGCTCTGCGTACGGAGACTCTGCATCGGGTCCCCACTAACATAGGCAGACAGTGTCACGGCACTAACCTAACGCGTTGTTATGACTCGGCGTTATTATAACACAAGCACAGACCTAACCCCTAAGCACTAACCCTATACGTACGCGTATATATATCCTGCCTTATCTCCTATACATAGCTCTTTACGCGACATTAGTTCAATCCACGTACTTTTAATTACCTCATACCTTGACCCTCTGTACGTACTGTGACAGGTAGGCAGGCAGGCAGGTAGATAACGATAGTTCTAGAAGAGTCCTCCACATACTTTCCTGCTTACATAAGCAGATTCCCTTTACTTCCATTTTAGTCAGTATCCTTAGTAATTACTTTGCCACCATAGATATAGGCCTATATAAGGGCCTATGTTCGTTATAGATAGAACGAGATATTCTTAATAAATTATTTATTCTTTATCCTCAGATCTAGTTTATTAGGTTATAAGCACTTATTACTACCAAGCTGCAACAATTCAGCTATTTAATAGTTTAAAATATTAACACCTTACCACAGGTTGCATCAAGGGTTACTATACCCGTGCTAGGTTATATCTTACTATTCTATATTTAACGCCTTACCACAGGCCGCATTAAAGGTTACTACACCTACGTATAAAGTCATTTCTTATTATTAAATTTACGCGTTAAATTCATGTTTTATTTATACGTTAAATTCGTTTATTTACGCGTTACCATAGGTAAAGACTATCCAGGCATTTAACGCCTCAAGAAAGACGGTTTAAATTAGCACTAATATTAGACGCAGCTCAGCACGTACCTACGTAGTAAGGGCCTTCTGCACATTATTTAAGAAGATACGGCCCCACTCTACCCAAAGCTCTAGGAAGAAAAACCTACAATATCTATTAATTGAGTACTAAAGGACGCCGGCAAAAAGAAGTGAGATAAGATCCTTAAAAGGTCTTAAATCATTATAGATATTAATAACTCAATTCGCTTAACTAATAAGGCACTCTCCAATAAATATAATAAGGAGTTTAAACAGTATAGTAAGGAAGACAGCAAAGTCTATTCAATCATCCTTGGTATAATTAATAATAAGATTATTACTGCCTTAGAGCACAAGCAGACGGTAAAGGACTATATTAATTACCTTAAGCAGACATTTAAGGCCCGTGGCTTAATCCATAAGGCTAACATATAGGAGACTTTTATTAAGCTCCGCTATTAATTGGACTAAGCAATTACTACTTTCTTAAGCCGTTACTAAGAAGCGGTTTAAGGAGTTAAGTAGGTAAAGCTTACCCTAGATAACAAGATTATTAACTATTAATTTATTAACGCCGTCAACAAACACTTCCCTATATAGGCTTAAATCCAACGTAATAAGATTCGCGACGGCTATACAATTTTACTACTCTAATTAATTACTGACCTTACCAATAAGGCTTAGCGGAAGGACTCACTTAAAAGCTTTGCCTTAGTTAATAAGCCACTAGGTAACTCACGGGAGCAGTCCAGTTAAGAACATAGTAACGGACATAGTCGTGGCAATAGCCGCGGCAGAGGCGGCGAATGAGCTAATTATAGTGCCTTATTAGGCAATTAAGGTCCTGCCAAGAATACTTTAAACAGGTATAGATAGTGCAAGCAAGGTTATCTAGGTGGCAAGGAAGGCTGCTAGATAAAGCACGCCTACCTAAGGCCCGAATAGTGGAGACCTAAAGAGAGATGACCTCCGCGCTTAGGTAACAGAGCAGCCTTAAATACAAATAAGGCCTCTAAGGGGACATCTAATCACCTATCTTAAGCTACTAATTCGGCTACCAGATCGATCTTTGCTATATAGGTTATTGGGCCAGCAGCTATAGCTTTAGGAATAAATATTAAGGACTCCTAGATAGCTAACAGTTACTTAAATATTCACATATGCAACGACATTAGGAGGTTTATATAGTATAAGGAAATTAAACCTCTCTAAATCCAGACAGGAGGAGGCCTAATAAAGGCCATTAGCATTAGATTAGTTAAGCTTACAGTTACCTAAACTAACTACTCGGCCTATACAATTATATTTACTAAAGTATATTACTGTCCTAACTTCTTTACAAATGTCGTCTCGCTCAGTATTCTATAAGGAAAGGGAGCCTTTTTTAATGGTCTCTATAATATAATCAACCTCGTTAAAGATTAGGCAGAAATAGCCTACACCCCATGCATTAACGGACTTAATATATTTATACTAGTAGACAACCCCACGGAGGTTCCTTTTGTAATAGCTCTGGCTACCGCACGATCGCGCCTCTATAAGAAAGGCGTGCTTGCTAAAGCTACTATAGAGACTTGGTATAAAAGACTATAACACCTTCCTCCTAACTAGATACGTCTCCTTGCTAGGAGCATAAAGGGGATTATAGTTATTAAGGATAAGCCATTTTACTGCAAGGACTGTTACCTTGGAAAGGCCAAGAAGCAAATATTAAAACGCCCTTAACGACGTAGCAATCGCATATTTGAAAAGGTGCATATCGACATAATTAGGCCATTAAAACATAAAGGTCTCTATAGTAAGAAGTACTAGGTACTATTTACTAATAACCAAACACGCTTTAGATGGATCTACTATATATTAAATAGAGGCTCCGCGGCCTTTACCTTAAAGCAGTTCGTCCGTATAATTAAGACTTAAATAGGGATAACGATTGGTTGCTTCCAATTGGATGGAGCTGCTAAGTAGTTTAGTAAGGACTTAACTAACTTCTTTAAGAACGAAGGTATACTTACTAAGGTCTCTACTCCATATACTATATACCAGAATGGAATAGTAGAGAAGGCCAACCACCTAGTTAAAGAAAGGGTTAGGGTAATATTAATTAAGACTTAATTGCTACTAAAGCTCTAGCCCAAAGTCGCCAAGGTAGCCGTATACGGGCTTAATATATTACCTATATTAATTAATAAGGATAAAGCTCCGCCCACTTAAGCAATAGCTTACGCCCTGGGTAATACTAACTCTATAATTATATACACTAACTGGAAGATCTATAGCTGTCCCACCTATATTTACATTAATAAAAAAGACCCTTAGTGGTAATAGGGTAATAAGTTCGTTGCAAAGGCTTAAAAGGGACGATTAGTTGGCTATAAAGGTTTATATATATATCACGTCTATCTACCTTATAAGAATAGGGTCGTTTAATTAAGTAGTATTACCTTTAACAAATTAGGAACCTTTCTCACTACACTAATTAGTAAAGAAGAAGGTGGCAACAACAATATCTACTAGATACTACTTAAGGAACTCCCTACTAAAGACACTGCACTAGAGGTCTTTTAGTCACTATAAGGAAGCGAGGTTGCTTAGTCACTGCAGAAGGCAGACAAGGTCTCTCGGGCCTTGCAGTTAGGGGGTAACTCGCAGCCAGGGGGTGACTCTTAGTCAGGGGGTGCCTCTGGCGATCACGATATTATACCGCAGCTTAATCGACCTCCTCTCACTAAAGACAAACAGGCAGGCCTTAACTAGCAAGAGCTACCTAATCTAGGAGGACACCTCCGTTAGGAAGCGACTCCCCTAAGGGACATCTACCAGGAGGACCTAGAGCAGACTCTAGATAAGTACTTAGATAAGAAAGCTGAACCTATAATAAACACTTATACGCGGTCAAAGCTATGGCTTAACTATAGTGTACTCCATAGAACTGGAAGGAAGGAGCTGGCTATAAAAGCTACCTACCTTACCCCGGCCTTCGCCTATACGTTTACAAGCGCTCTATTATAGCCTTAGTGGACAAGGACAACTAAAGAACTACCTCCGGAGCCACGTAACTAGAAGGAAGCCATAAGTTCAATATTTAAGAAGGAGTAGAAGGCTACAGCAGATAAGAAATAGGAGTCTTAAATAGTAAATATCTTATTTAAGATTATTAAACTTCTACCTAGAGCCAAGGCTCTACCTATTAAATGGGTCTTTATATATAAATTTAATAAGAACAACGTCCTATTTAGATAAAAAGCAAGACTGGTATTACGCGGTAATAAGCAGCGCCCAGGAATTAACTATAGAGATATATTTACGGGCGTTATTTAACCTAGTACATTTAAGCTACTAATGGCCCTGGTCGCTGCATACAATCTAGAGTATAAGCACTTAGACGTAATTACGGCCTTTCTTAATAAGAAGCTTAACCGCAAGAATATCTACATTCAGCTATTAGAAGGATATTGTTAGTATCTAAAAGACGGCGTTGCCCTTATGGGCCTACTACTTAAGGCTCTCTACAGTCTTAAGTAGGCGCCACACCTTTGGTATAAGGAGCTTAAGGGCTTTCTTATTACCCTTAAATATATACTAATTCCAGCTAACCTATGCGTCTTCGTCAGCCAGCAAAGTAGCTAAATTATTATCGTCTATGTTAATGATCTTATCTTAATTGGATAAGACATACGGACGATTAAACTACTTAAAGAAGCACTTAGGAATAAGTATAAAGTAAGAGACTTAGGCCCAATTGCATACTACCTAGGTATTCAAATTATTAGGAACCATTAGGCGCGATCAATTTAACTAGTATAGGACGCCTATATTAGGAAGATCTTGTATACATTCCATATAGAGAATTACACACCAGCCTCTATACTAATTTACCCCTCTATAGTAGACTTTAAGCCACATAAGCCTAAGGATCAAGCTCCGCTAGAGCTAGTAAAACAATATTAATTACTAATAGGCTCTCTACTTTATCTATACAATTAGACTCGACCTAATATAGCTTAGGCTATAGGGAAGCTCTATTAGTTCCTATATAACCCTACCAAACTATATATAGAAGCTGCGATGCAGATACTTGCCTACTATACAGGGATGATTAATTTTGGCATAGAGTTTAGCTTACCCTAAGGGCAGCAGTTACCTCTAAGGGCCTTCACCAAGATGTTAGCTATAGACCATACTACCCCTAATTGTAATAGGGAGTATAGCGGAAGCGCACTAGGTGATATACCTGACCTACAACTATATGGCTATAGCGATGCAGCGTTCGCCGATTTGGTTAACAGGAAGTTAACTTCTAGCTATATCTATAAGCTAGCAGGTAGCCCAGTTTTATATAAGTTAAGTAAGTAGTTAATACTTACAACCTTAACTACGGAGGCTAAGTATATAGCAATGATATATGCCGCCAAGGAAGCCTTATGGCTCCGTTAATTACTTACTAATTTGGGCTATACTGGAAAGGATCTACTACCAATATATTTATATAGCAATAATTAACTAGCCATTAGCCTTGCTAAAAGCAATGACTACTACGCGCGCACTAAGCACTTTGAGCTATACTAGCACTACATTTATAATAAGGTTTAAAGCGGTGTAATCCACCTACAGCACGTTCCTACGGGCGATATGGTAGCCGACGGTCTTACAAAGCCACTATTAATGGTTTAGTTTAGGAACTTCGTTAAGCAGCTAGGCCTTGTTTAATGCGACATAAATACTAAACCTAAATAGGAAATCATACATAGGCCAGCAAATCCTCAGAGGGCATGCCATTTAATAATTCCAACCAATGCTAACAACTTTTAAAGGGGGGATATGAACGATATAGAGAGCTTATAACGGACAATCGATCACAGCTTAGAGAGAGGTCAAGTAGGACCTATAGGACACTTGGAGGATTACGAGGTGTTTCTTTTATATATTAACAAGTTTAATACTAATTTAGGAAGGATCTGCTTCTGTTTTAATGGAGTACTGGGGGGTATAATAATGGTTCTGGAAGAGTCCTCTATATACTTTCCTGCTTATATAAGCAGATTCCCTTTGCTTCCATTTTGGTCAGTATCCTTAGCAATTACTTTGCCACCGTAGACATAGGCCTATATAAGGGCCTATGTTCGTTGTAGATAGAACGAGATATTTTTAATAAATTATTCATTCTTTATCCTCAGATCCAGTTCATTAGTAGGTAGGTAGGCAGACAGATAGGTAGGTAGACAGACAGGTAGGTAGGCAGACAGACAGACAGATAGGTAGGCAGGTAGGTAGGCAGGCAGAAAGCAGATAGGTAGGCGGGCAGGCAGGTCAGTTAGTCACTAGGTAGGCAGGTAGAAGAGAGCCGTCGCTATATTGTATTAAATTATTTAAAATACCAACCATATAGACTGAGTAAATACTATTAAGTGCGTAGAAGAGCAACGCTTATCTATTGCTTAAAGTAAGCAAGATATATAGAATGCGCGAGGAGGGCATTATACGTTAATTGTGTATTAAGTGTAAAATAAGCTTAATGGAATAAAGGTACTACTTGCCTTACCTCAGTAAGCTTAGACGTGATTCCATTAGTTCGGATTTTTAATCGGTCCGCAAGCGGACTAACTACGTTTGTGCGAAACCACTAGAATTACGTCTAAGCCGGATTTCCAAGGTTTCTTATATGTTCCAACAATATTCGCGTTACGGAGGTTGCGGATATTAAAATAACTTAACACTAATATTTTATATTACTTCCTAAAGTTAATTAATTATAGAACAGAACCTAGGCTTTTAGAATATATTATTTTTATTACTTAGGTATTTTTATTAAAAAAAAAGCGTTATTAGGAATCCCGTAACTATATAACTTTATTAAACACTAGCTAATATATATAAAACCCATATAGATCTATAAAAGCCACCCTAAAGAACCCATTATAGCCTGGCGGATATATAGCGTCCGCGTTGTAGTGTATAATATACCTATTAAAACCTTATTATACTAACTACTAAGTTATAGATATCTAGGTAAATCTACTATATAATACTACTAAAACCTATTATATAGAAAGGTAGAAGCTATATAAGATTAATAAGGCTATTTTGTTTATATATCTATATTACGGATGTGTGGAGTACCTTAGGTAGTTATTGTTTGGATATGCTGTACAGAGGCTCCGTATACAAAAGCTTTGCACGAAGCTCCGCATAAAGCTCTGCGTACGGAGGCTCTGCACGAAGCTCTACACAAAGCTCTGCACAAAGCTTTTATATAGAACCTCCGTAGTAGAGCCGTCGTACGCAGAACCGTCGTACGCAGAGCCGTCATGCAGAGTCTCCGTACGCAGAGCTTTGTGCGGAGCTTTGTGCAAAGCTTCGTGCAAAGCTTCGTACAGAGCTTCGTGCAGAGCTTCGTGCAGAGCTTCGTGCAGAGCTTCGTGCAGAGCTTCGTGCAGAGCTTCGTGCAGAGCTTCGTGCAGAGCTTCGTGCAGAGCTTCGTACAGGACTTCGTGCAGAGCTTCGTGTAGAGCTTCGTACAGGACTTCGTGCAGGGCTTCGTGCAGAGCTTCGTGCAGGGCTTCGTGCAGGGCTTCGTGCAGAGCCTAAGCAGGCTAATCGCCCGTTCGGCGGCGCTTTCTGCTTGACATCGCGGGGACTAATGGGGTAGATATATTAATCGATTATAGAGCTGCTTCTGCGGATCAATTTAACGGTATTTCTAAGATAATAGCTATTGTGGGGGGGTAGATTAATTTCGTTTAAAAAGGTAACTGCTCCATATATAAACAAAGTCGGATCGCTTAAGAAACGCTAGAAAAGTCTCTTAGACCATAAAATCAACTTTTTAACAAAAAAGGTTAGCGATATCCGCTTGCGGATATATATATGTCCGCTAATTAATTCTATAGTCTAAGCTTGCTTACCTTAGCAAGCTCAGACCATAGAATTAATTAGCGGACATACGTATATCCGCAAGCGGATATCGCTAACCTTTTTTGTTAAAAAGTTGATTCTATAGTCTAAGAGACTTTCGCAAGGTTTCTTAGGCAATCCAACTTGTTTTATATATAGAGTAGTTACCTTTTTCAACGAAATTAATCTACACCCCCACAATAGCTATTATCTTAGAAATACCGTTAAATTAATCCGCAGAAGCAGCTCTATAATTGATTAATATATCTGCCCCATTAGCCTCTATAATGTCAAGCAGAAAGCGCCGCCGAATAGGTAATATGTTAATAATTAAATTACCCACCCCCTCTATAAATATAACATTAGTTAACCGGCGGACACCTATCTAAACACTAACTGGAGCATCCGCTGAGTGGATATCGCGCTCGGTAATAAAGGAAGAGAAGGTTGGAGTTATTTCAGAGCATTTATAGGACTGGCGATGGTCCTTTAGTAACCTTTCTTTGGCATAACTATAGCTTAATATTAATAAAAGAGAAGGCGTAAAAATAGATAAAGTACAAAGAAAGAAGGCAAAAAAGAAGAAGGTAAAGAGGCTTATTACTACCCTTCTAGGAGACGAAGAAATCTATAATACAATTATGGAGACTATGGATATCTATTTAGAACTAGTTAATGCGGTTATGAATATCCTTTATAAAGAGCTTTATGATCTTTAGCAGAAGACGGTTATCTTTAGCCCATGGAAGTCAGATCTGGAGTTTAAAGACGTTCAACTCTTATAAGGCTATAAGGCAATTAGCTAATATGCCCCTCTACTCTACTAACTAATAGAAGGATTATTGGCATAATTAAGAGGTAATAAATCGCGGAATCTATATCTAGGGCGGGTTGTTCTTCTTACATCTATTCTTTTATTAGGCCGTGCTTAAAACTCCGCCAACTATTTTGCTTGGCTTCTTAGTCTTTATCTTTAAGGTATAGGTGTAAAGCATTAGGTTCTATTACTGCTTTATAGACTAGGACTTATTAACGGATATAAGACGCTAAACTGTTAGAAGATAGGATTAGCTAAACGCTCTAAGGAAGGTCATAATACCAGCGGCGGATATACTGGTGCTAATATTATTAAAGACTTACCTCCAATTAATGTCCACTCTTAATAATATCTATGTTATATACGACAATTTTAACTACCTTGAGCGAATACAATATTAGTTAATTAGAGACACTGGTGTTTTCTATTTCCATACTACTGGAAAGCTTGTCCGTGGATTTTATATTCCCCCTAGTGGCCTTCTTTAAAGTATACTGCATGACTAAGTGTAGCTTTGGATTAAGGATATTGCTAAAGCGCCAGGTAATATATATAACAGCGTTTAAAATCAGATATCTATATTTGTAATTATGGATGCTCTCTAAAGCGCATATCTAGCCGTTGTAAATGGTATTTTCGAATCTAATACCGAGCTTAAATATCCGCGTATGCTAGAGATTAACATTCTACCATTCGCGAAGACAACGCATGTAAACCTGGGCCCTATTATAGAGAGCGAGGCTTCTATAAGTAGCAACTACTGCGTACTTAAGACGATCTTCCTAGAGCAATTATAACTTAATCGCAATAATGATTTCCGGGGCCGATTATATCTAGCATACGGTAATTAGAAAACCGCAAAGCTTATCCACGCCTATAAGCGGGAGCGGGCGGAGGCTGCGCTCCTATATAATAGCTACTGTTAGGTACTACCTGTTCTAGGTCTTTGGCACCTCCGGTTAAACTTCCTATATACAATTATAAGGACTTTCTTTGGTAGTAAGTAATATATATAGTAGTACTCTACGCTCTACACTTATATAAATCACCTTGGGCGACGAAATATTCCTATAGAGCACCCTCCCTTTCACTATCTTAAGGAGCTGGTACTGCACAGTTTTAATGCCCGTATTGTTGCGCTCTTCTTAACACATATCTGCGGTAGGCTTAATATTCACAAAGAAGGTGCGGTTAAAAGATACATTAGATCCTTAACGCCCGAGCAGTTTCTATAGCATATTAAGGATATCCGCGTAGTGGGCTTTAGCTCTAAAGTCGGCCAAGAGGCCAATAAATTAATTCCTCCGCACCCCTCTACCCGTGGAGGTTCTTAGATTGTGGATTAATTGCTTATAGTGCCTAGCTTCGCTACTATGAGCCAGCCTGCTTGGATTGTTAACGTGGAGTTCTTTAATCATATTTAGTATCTATAGGTGGTTAAAACATATAAAGTGTTAAAATACGCTATTAAGCATGCGGATATCGGCCTTTTAAAGCGTGTAATTGCCCGCCTTTGCCTTTACTTTGCTAGATTAAGGAGCAATAACTATATATTTAAAATAATGTACTTCTAGAGGTTAATTGTAACGGAGGCATGTAACCCAGTGCTTTAGCGGGCCGTACTGGCAAATAGGCTAATTAATAATCGCGGAGAGCCAAATAGCTTTTTTAAAGCTAATTAACTTAATAAACTGCTAAATCTTTAGCTAAAGGAGTTACTCTAATTATATAGAAACTTAACCTTTAGAGTAAACTCTCTATTTAGGTGGAGTGTTTTTACTACAAGCTATACTAGACCTCTTTGTACTAAGTTTAAGGACGCGTTTGGTAAGCGGATGATATCCAATTATACAATTAAGTTTCCCGCGGTTAATATCTAGTCCCTTGCGGATATGATTGCTAAGGACTTAATTATGCGTCAGCGTGTACAAGACGTTGGGTTTAAGGCGCCTGCTATTCTTTAACTTGGATTAGAGCGGCTTTTATAGGGCAGCATTGCTAATTTTAATATACGGATGTCTTATATTAGCGGTTTACTGTACAACCCTTATAAGGACGGATTTGACGAGGCTATAGATAATATGCCAGAGGACTTTTAAATGCTTAGGCTTATAATACGTTTCTATCTTAATATATTAAGCTAGTTCTTTTTACTAATATTAATTCTAGCTAGCGTATGATCTTCTTAATACGTAGTATATAACATAGCAGTTAGCTGTTTTATAGTGTGGATATATAAATCTCTTTATCTTAGCTTATGCGGATATCTTTATCTTAACTTATATGGATATCTTTACCTTAGCTTGTACGGATATCACAATATTAATTAAGTATATTTGTTAAATATAAGGCGGAGACTTAATTCCTACATATATAGTAGTAAAAAGGTAAGAGCTACTATTTTATTATTATAAACCCGCAACAACAGCTAACCTGTAGTAATAGCTAACTTGTATCTACTTATTTAATATCCGGTAGCCCAGTATTGCGTACAAGTGCAATAATACCACGCCTTAGGAATGCAAGCTTATCCTTTATCTCACTTAGAGAATCTCCAAACTTATTTAACCGGCGGTCTATAGCTCGAACATCTTTTGCCATATTAGTTACCTGTTTACGAACTATATCAATACGCGCAGAAACAGCGATTGCTGAATACACCCTAATAGATCCTATGCTAGCGGAAGCGGTAGCAGTAATAGCAGCACCCGGCGTGCTAGCAATTGGTGAAAGAGTTGGAGGAGCAGCGGCAGAGCGGGTGCCTCTACGGCCGCGCGTACTACTGCGAGTGGGAGTCTTAATAGGGGGGAAGGTCTTGATTGGGGGGGAAGGCGTAGTAGTATAGGTGGGAATGGTACGAGAACGAAGCTATGTGGATATTAGCAATATCCGTATTATTAATATATGGATACCATACCTTCTTAGTAGGCGTTTTAGCTGGATTATTAGCAGAAGTTAATTTCGCACGTTTTCTGCCCTAAGGTGTAACCGGCTCTGGATTTAGTAAACTTTCCTATACGCGTGTTAGCTGACAGAATAATAGTATACTATTAGCACGTACCTTTCCGTACGGCCTACCACCCATATAATATCTTAAACACGCACCTCTAAAATGAGGCCCAGAGTCCTTCTTGTAAACGCGACATTCGTGGCTATGCTTCTCGCATAGAGTATATAGCGGATTGCGCAGCTCACCAAAGCTACCCTTAATATTCTGGACGTGTGTTAATATCCGCTGGCGACTTTCCTTTATATTCTCCCAAACACCAGCTTTTGGAGTGTACCATTTATTCGCTAACGGCACTTAGATAGAAAGGCGCTTATTTATATTTATAGTGCTGCGGAGATTACAAGGGCTGCGGAGATTATAAGAGGATAGAGAAGGGCTTTTAGGAAAGTTGGCGTTATTAAAATTGCTCTCTTCATCGTCATCTAAAATCTCTAATATTTCTATTAGGTTACTATAAGAGGTAAATTAGTAAACAAGATATTAAAACAGTATAACTAACACATACGATTTAATGGCTATCTTGGCCTTCAGATTTGTATTAGCAGCCTTTTCAGCCTGCTTTTTAAGAAAAGAAGATAAACAAGCCTTATCAAGCCTCCTTTTAGAAGCATTAGGTGGCGGCAGCAGAAAGGCAGACAGTAAAGAAGTAAATAGCGAAGAAACTGACTATAAAGTGGTCCACGGCAAAGATATAGGCAACGGAAAGGCAGGCAGCAAAAAGGTGCGCAGATTTTTAGCGGATTTCGCTCTATCTATATTTTTGTCATCTACTAAATCCTGCAAAGAGCGCTTTAGTATATATTTTCTAAAATCACATTAGCTATAGGTATAATTTAGTATTAGAAAGCTTACTCTTTAGGAACAGAGTCTAAAGGCTTAGTAAGAGCAGCTATAGCGTGCTTAACAGCATCCTTATTCATTTTACGCATATTAAGTTCCTTAACTACCTGGCTGCTGTTATTCGCATTAACATCGTTTACAGGTATAAATAAAGGCATTATAGATAGTAGAATGCCAAGGGACAGTAGATGAAATAACAATAATAAAGTTTATGGTGCGGTGCTATAAGGTAAAAGGTTGGTGGAGGAAGAAGAGGTGCGGAGGTTAATTAAAGGTAAATATCTATACTACCGATTTTATTAAATTAGCTCACTAATAAATAATTGCTACTATGGTAACTTACCTTAGTAATTATCAATGGTGCGGATATATAAATATCTTTATCTTAGCTTATACGGATATCTTCATCTTAGCTTATATGGATATCTTTATCTTAGCTTATACGGATATCACAATATTAATTAAGTATATCTATTAAATACTAGGTAGAGACTTAATTCCTATATACATAGTAGCAGAGAGGTAAGAGCTACTATTTTATTACTCTAAACCCATAATAACAGTCAACCCGCAGTAATAGCTAACCTATATCTACTTAAATTCTATATCTAGCAACCCGGCGTTATATATAAGTGCTGTAATACACACCTTATAAACGCAAGCTCATCCTTTATCTCACTTAAAGAATCTTTAAGCTTACTCAACCAGCGATCTATAGCCCAAACATCTTTCGCTATCTCAGTCACCTGTTCATAAACTATATTAACGCGTACAAAAACAGCAATTGCTGAATACACCCCAACATTTTCCGTGCCAGCGGGAGCGGCAGTAGTACCAGAAGCAGTACCAGGCGTGCCAGGAATTAGTAAAAGAGTAAAAGGAGCAGTGGCAGAATAGGTGCCTCTACGGCTGCGCATATCACTGCGAGTGAGATTCTTGGGGGGAGGGGAGGTCTCCGCAAGGGGGATGGTGCGGGTATAAAGCTATACGGATATTAGCAATATCCGTATTATTAAGATACGGATATCATACCTTCTTAGTAGGCGTTCCAGCCGGACTACTAGCAGAAGCTAATTGCGCACGTTTTTTACGCTAAGGTATAACCGGCTCTAGTCTCAGCGAACTATCCTATATGCGTATTAGCTAATAGAATAATAGTATACTTTTCGCACAACCTGCCACTCAAGCAACATCTTAAGCACGCACCTCTAAAATGCGGCCAAAGTTCTGCTTATAAACGCGACATTTATAGTCTTACTTAACGTATAGAGCGCATGGCGGATCGCGTAGCATACTAGAGCTACCCTTAATATTCTAGACGTGGGTATATCTCCGCTAGCGAGCTTCCTTCATATTATCCCAAGCACTAGCTTTTAGGGTGTACCATTTATTTACTAACGGCACTTAAATAGGAAGGCGCTCGTTTATATCAATGTCCGACGTTATAGCTCGGGCTATCTACGTACTGCAGAGCTTGCAAGGGCTGCGGAGATTATAAGAGGATAGAGGAGGGCTTTTGGGAGAGTTGGCGTTATTAAGATTACTCTCTTTATTATTATCTAAAATATCTAATATTTCTGTTAGGTTACTGCAAGAGGTAAATTAGTAGATAGGATATTAAAATAGTATAGTTAACACTTACGATTTAAAGGCTATCTTATACTAAATATTTTACGCAGCAATTCTATCAGCTTGCCTCTTAAGAGAAGTAGAAGCACGACAATAATCAAACTTTTTAGAAGCAGTAGGTGGCGAAGAGATAGGCGGTAAAGAAATAGGTAGCAAAGAGCAAGGCAGCGAAGAGGTAAGCGGATTTCCAGCAGATTTCGCAATAGCCTTATTATAGTGCTCTGCTAGATCCGATAAAGAGTGCTTTGGTATATATTTCCTAAAATTATATTAGCTATAGGCATAATTTAGTATTAGAAAGCTTACTCTCTAGGCAGAGACCCTAAAGAATTAGTAAAAGAAAGAGCGTCCTTAAAAGCGTCCTTAATTATTTTATCGTCAATGTCGCGTATATTAAGTTCCTTAACTAAATAGCTGTCGGACGTATTTAGAGGTGTGAAAGAAGGTATTGTAGAAAGTAGTATGCTAATAGACAGTAGATGAAACAACAATAATAAAGTTTACGGTGCGATGCTGTGAGGTGGAAGGTGCGGAGGTTGATTAAAGGTAAATATCTACACTGTAGATTTTATCAAATTAGCTTACTAACAAGTAATTGCTATAGTGACTTACCTTAGGAAACATCAACCACCTTATATACGCTTATTTGTAACGCGCAAATTCTTTATAGTTAAGTTACTACTAATTAAAGTAAGTGGGCGCCGTCTAGTTGACTTACAAAGTGATATTAATATAGAATTACCGCTTAATTAAGGTACTGGAGAAGGGTTGTGAGCGGATATTGGGTTTACTTAGTAAGCGGATTTCTTACTTTTAAAGTGCGTAGACACGTCCTTTTGTTTTCTCCTACTGCGAGGCGGATCTAATATTGGCTAAGAGGCTTAAGGTATAGTAGCCTAAGAAAAACAGATAATATCTAGTTAAGAGGATTATAAGACACTTAAACTGAATAACTAATATAATATAGGTTCTACGGGTTTTAGGAGCTTTTGGTACAAACCTTAATATCTCTCTAAATAAGAATCTAATAGACTTTTTAAATGCGTATGCGGAGATTGACACTTAGTACTTAGATATTAATTAGAGCTCTGCCCTAGTCTTAATTAAGTTAACAAACAAGTAGAACGCCAAGGAATATTAAATACTAACCTGCTAAAGCTGCGTCATATCCAAAACCGAGGGCGGAGATCAAGCACTAGGCTATAGGTTCTAAGCCGCACCCAATTTAGAAGGCGGGGATCAAGTATTAGCACGCAAATTCTAAACTGCGCCTAGTTTAGAGGGCGGAGATTAAGCATTAGCCTGCAAACCCTAAGCCTCAGAGTTTCCTAGGAGCGGAGATTTAGTATCGCAACTTAAATCCTAAGCCTTAGGATTCTCTAGGAGCGGAGATCTAATACTGCGTTACGAATTCTAAATTTCCGAATTTCCTACTACCTGGGAACTAGTGCTATAGTACAGATCTTAAACTTTGGAATTTTTCGTAATTAGAGATCCAGTGCTGTGTTGCGAATATTAAACCTCAGGCTTATCTAAAAGTTGAGACTCAGTGTTGCACTATAAGCTCTAATACTTAGACTGCCCTAAGGATTTGGATTTAATGCTGCGCTATAAGCTCTAATATCTGGATTACTCTAAGGGCTAAAACCTAATACTATGCTATAAGCTCTAATATCCGGATTATTCTAAGGGTTAAGATGCGGAGCTGCCTTATAAGCTATAATACCTAGCCTGCCCTAGAGACTGGTTTCTAATGCTATAGTATAAACTCGGATATCCGGGAGCCATAGGGAGTTGATGTCTATTGTTGTAGTATAGACCCTAATATCTAAGAGGCCGATACTCGATACCTAATAATAACTAACGCTGATTGTTGCCCTAGGGCTATTAATACCTAGCCTGACTTTGGGATCCTAGATATCCGCCCTATATTAAAAACTAGACCTAACCGTCACGTTGCCAGGACTAATATCCGTTATAGGGTGTTGGTATACTTAGCCCAGAGGTGTTCTGCTAGCTAGAGTTTAAGCTAGCCAGCTACGCGTTCCTGCTAGATATAGGCTGAGAAGGTAATAGTGTCAGCAGCTCTATATGCGAATTTTCGGCGGATATTAATTAAGGTAGCTAGGCTATTTGTGTTCGCGGATATTAAGCTGCTAATACTATATACCTCTCTGCTACCCTAGACCGTGGTAATATCCGCTCTACACTATCTTTTGATTTACTTGCTAACGCTAATAGCTAGCTCTCTGCCTAATTTGCCTTTTCTACCTCCGCTTAAATAAAGGTAATAAACTTATCTAAATTATTACCAAGCTAATTACAATTCTAATTAGGTAGGTTTTTCTTAAGCGCCTTGTGGCTGGTTATATACCAGGCGCAGCTATAGAGGGCAGCAATTTGCTTATCGGATATAATATAGCTTAAGGTTGGATTCCAAACAGCGTGCTAATATTTCTTCTCTATCCAGTTACAGAACCAGTTTTTTATGCTTACAGCGAAGGCCTTTTGTTGTATCTTCCTTGGAATCCCCTTTATATATGGCTTGTAGATATCAAACTCTTTAAAAGCCCGTAAAGTAGGATTATAGTTAGAGCAACAACCCTAGCTACTAGTAGACGGAGACTGTTCCTTATAGTTTTCTAATATAATCTTTTATAAGCAGCCCTTTTCCTCATTCATAAGAGCATACATACAATGGGAGAGAGCTGCTCTTTTCTTAGCTTTAGTCTTTGGGCGCCGCGCTGGCTTCTTTAGTAGAATATCTATAGGTAGAACTACGGATGTTCCACCCAGACTAAGCTCTTGCCCTATATTAGATGCGGACGAATTAGAATCAGCATCGCTATATATAGACACTCTTAAAGATATATTGCTAGCAAAATCAGCAGCTTTGTCCTCTTATAGCACCTGTCGCTTAACACGATATTCGCGGCTAAGTTGACTTGGCTGAGATCGGAAGGCTCTACTAGTACGACCGCGATTTTTAGCTGGCCTAGCAATATCCTTACATGGACCTTTATACTAATCCTTAATTAGAAATATCGCCTTACCTTTTTAACTACTACCACAAGCACCGCGTCCAAGCCGTTGCCATATTATGTTAATGCACTTGTCTTTATATATGCAATACTGCGCGATATAGTCGATATCAGGAATATTAGCGCCATAGGCAAGCGCGTTAGAGGAGAGTAGAATGCGGATTTCTAAGTTAGGCTTTCTGAACTCCTTATATAGTCTGTCTTTATCCGCAATAGCTAATGATGTATAATAAAGCTAAATAGCTCTTCTAGCCTACGCTTCCTGGTACCTATAATATACTAACTATAAACGAATTGAGTCCCTACCTAGTAATATCAGGTCCTTTAAATTAAGAAAAATAATTGTCTTTGGGATCTGGTAGGGAGTTGGCGTGTATTGGATTCTCTGCTTAGCAGATATAGTGGTATACACGCGGTCTATAATAAAGTATAAGCTCTTAAAGGACTTCTTAGTTCCTCACTTAACGTATTCTCTAATAATTAATAGATCTGGCCGGTTAATTAATATCCGTACTATATTAATATTATTTTAAAAGCCCGCCAACTCTTAAATAATCTTAAACGTTATATTATTAAGTATTGCAGTATAAGTAAACCAAGGCTTCCGCCCTAATAACAACCGCACTTTCCATAGCTATGTATACGAATTCCGGAACGAACCCCCCTAATTGGCTATAAGGTGCACCTTATTAATTACTACTAAGCTAACATGCGCATAAAAGGTAGGGTTAGTAAAAGTCTTATAGAACCTTTTGCCAACTAACAGCTCTGGCAATATTAAAATATGGGTGTATACTCTAATGCGGATTTCCCGTAAAAGATGTACGGATATTGTCTTGGCGTATATATAAACTGGCCTTGTTTTAGGAAGCTCCTTAATCTTTGCCTTCTACTCCACGCCAATCACATTAAGTGGCAAGATAATAATTACTACTGAGGCCCAAAGGAGATATGGCATTGCTTGCATTATCATACTCTTGCCAAATAAGGTTTTTGTAATAAGTATTATATCTTTTTTCTTAAACAGCAGCTACCTAAGGGCTTCAAGCTACTCCGCACGTCCGTAATATGGATATAAAAAAGCAATAGCCTTATTAACCTTGCTTAGTTACTGGGCCTTGCTCTCTCCGCGAAGCGTAAGAAGCTAATCTTAAAGGTCCTATAGCCGTTGCTCCTAGTCCGTTCTATAACTCCTCCAAGTCTAATTATCCAACACCCAATGCTGCCGCGGCTATTTTAGCACCTTATTTAACTTCCTCCCTCTCCGCCTAGCGGGTTTTGGTGCTAGCATACAGTAGATTTGCCTAGATATCCGTGACTTAGTAGTTAGCGCGCAATAAGGTTTTAGTGGGTGTTATACACTATAACGCGGACACTATATACCCGCTAGGCTATAATGGGTTCTTTAAGGTGGTTATTATAGATCTATATGGGTTTTATATATATTAGCTAGCGTTTAATAAAGTTATATATGGTCACAGAATTGCTAATAACGCGTTTTTTTTTTTAATAAAATTGATTATAAGACCTAAAAATACCTAAGTAATAAAAATAATATATTCTAAAAGCCTAGGTTCTGTTGTATAATCGATTAACTTTGGGAAATAATATAAAATATTAGTATTAAGTTATTCTAATATCCGCATCCTCCGCAACGCGGATATCCGTGGATTTACTAAGAACTGTCGCGGAATATGCTTAGATGTGATTCTAGTGGTTTCGCATAAACGTAGTTAGTCAGCGTGCGGACCGATTGAAAATCCGGACTAACAGAATCGCGTCTGAGCTTGCTGAGGTAATGAGCTTGCTGAGGTAACTACTTGCCTAGGTAGCTGTAAATGCGCAATTAGCTGCACCGCGTTATTAAATGCGGCAGTTTGCCGCTGCTTGGTCGAGGCCATAGGCTACACGGCGCGGTGCGCGGATTGCGCATTTAGCTGCCAAATGCTGCCAAATGCTGCCAAATGCTGCCAAATGCTGCAAAAATGCTGGTAAATTTTTTCCTGACGTATATATAGAAATTAACTAGATTTACTAACATCTGCTATATAGCCGAGACAAAAACCTCCCCAGATTCTATTGCGTATTTGTTACAATCGCCTTCTAATACAATCTCGTCTATTAATAATATTATTAAGCACTTACTACTAATATTGGTATAACAAGTAGAGAATTTGTATAGGAGAGGGCCCTACTTTTTCCTGCTTATTTACCCTATATGTGACTCTTAATATAACAATATTAGTATTATGATATGCTTAGCTAAATAAACGGTATTATAATGGCACGAAGCTGGAGTAGACTGTTAATCTTAAACACTTAATTTACTATAAAGGAGGAAAGAGAGTAGGAAGGGTAATAAGTCTTAAACCCTTAACGACATAGACTACCTTGGTTACGTAAGCACAGGATGGTTCTATGACAGGTATTATACTAAAGAGGCTTAACTGTACCTACCTTAATCACGCTAGTAGGGCGGCCAACCTATACCAGCCATACCCTTGTTAAGGGCGAGATCAAGAAATAGAACCAATTTTCTTAAGTATGGCGTTATGGTGGTATTTAGCTTAGCGCGGTTATTAAGTTAACTAAGCCGTGCTCAAACTTCCAAACTAATAGTTCTTGCGACGACCACCATTTAATTTCGCGATGTAGGCCCTCTTATAGCATAACATATGGCTATGTCTACATCCTAGCCTCCTCTAAAAGAACATTAGCATATTATACCACCTTTAAGCTTTATAGACATACCTTTAACGCCTCTACTAACTAATAAGAAGGCTTTTACATAAGCACCCTAAATTATCGTGCTTTTTAAAGATATTTAAGCTAGAAGATATATTAATCAACATATATAGGCAGAATTTTAGCTTAGAAGAGGGGGGTATAATAAGATAGAGCGTTGGCTTAGACGAGACGAGTTACTATTTAGATATATTAAGGATAAGATATAGTACGTTACCTCTCTAATGACAAGAGGGACTAGCTAAAGATACAAGCTAGACAGATATAATTATAATAAAGGAAAAAATCGGCTTGTTATCCACATGCCTATAGCTGTATATAAATTGTTTATCGCTCGCGCTAAGGATGCCATTTATAGTTAGTTAAAATTAATTTATAAGGGGCTGGGTATTATAGCGTATTTTGTATAAAAGGCATACCTGGCTCGTTCTACTAAAATATACTTCCTAATTAACAATACTCCGCCTAGTATAAAATTAAAACATAAGCTAGACGCCTCTTTTTGGCATAACAATGCATAATACCTTAGTGTTATTATTAAAGTTATATATTCGCAGAAGAAGAAAAGGTTGGATTAGTTAGCAGAAGATTATATTCTGGACTTAGACGCTAGCGTACAGGTTATTATGGGTCTGGATATTAAGTATAGCAAGAAAGGGTCGCGCAAAGCGACGTTGTTAATATGGCGAACTTATATGGCCTATACTGGCAATAGGGATAAGTTAAGAGTGGTTTAAGAAATTGCTAACGAGGTATATCCTATCTAAAGACAATATTCTTTTATCTTTGGTTTCTAATATTTCTTTATAGGCGTTTGTAACAACTAAGGAAACCCTATAAATTATCTAGGTCTAAGACTTTATCTGTCTAACTTTGCTTGTAAAGAGCTTATATAAAATGCAATTAGCGCCGGAGATAGAGAGGTTTTCTTATTTATATAGCAGCTTTGTTAATACCTTACTGCTATTAGAGGACAAGACCTAAGGGGGAAAAATGCTTATAAAGCACTTTATTCTCCTTAGAGTCAAGAAGCGCAAAAGATTAGAATTACCCCTAGAGAGGATGGCTTCTAATAATAAAGCGAAATATATTAAGTAGGAGGAGAGGGTAGTGGAGCGTATGGTAGACAATAATCTAGATTATAAGGGTATATAAATTAGACGCTCTTTGTTAAACTAAGAAATAAGTTTTTACTTATATTGTTTTAGACTTCTTAGTATTAGTTTTAACACTTTAGTCCAGACTCCTATATAATATATTATAATATCCAATTACCTAGTACTATAGTCCCTATACTTCTTAAGTGCTACATCGCTATTATCTGCCCCCCTTTATACCAAACAATTACACAGCTTACTTTACTATAGATCTTCGCAATATACTAAACCTAGTATTCTTTCTCTTATTTATCTTCTTGATTAATGCAAACAGCATCTACCTACATAATTCGTGCAATATACAATATTATAGCTAACTTACTTACTTTCTTAACATCACTTATGTCCTGCCTAATAGTTTGTTTTACTACCTCTATATTTACCACCTTCTCTATTGCTCCTTCTCCCGCTTAGCTAATATCAATTACTAGCTAACTATTAGGCCCCCTATGTGGGTTCCCAGCGCTTATTATTTGTAAAAGAGTTATCCCTAATCCCGCTACACCTCTATTGGCCGCTACTAACGCCCATAATTGTGTTTATGGAGGCGATGCTGAAAAATTGCCAAACTATGTTTGGAGAGAACGGATCTCCTCTTAAAGCTTAGCGTTCTAACTCTTAAGGCTCTAGTATTCCGATTTAATCTCTATAAGGTTAGTTCTAACACTTTTAATAATATTGTTCTAGCTTGTAATAACGCTGCTCTGCTATATTATAATCTCTTTTAGATTTATAATAAGCCTTGCGATTTCCTCTAGGTTAGTGCCTCCTCCCCTATATTTAGGTAAGACGTACATGCTTATGGTAGGGAACAGGGATAATCCATTCTGTGTTAATTATGGCGCGATTATTTGTATTTTCAGCGACTGCTGGGCTTATGATTAAGTAAGATTATTCTAGTAGTTAAGTTAAATCTAAAATAGCTAGGCCCGTTCCGCGTATATAAGAGTTACTCTTATAAAGAATGGTACTTAATTAAGAATCTTAATGGTATACTATTAAGCGATTAAACTCTAGGGAATAAATTAAAGAAGGTTTACTAATATTAGATATTTAAAGTCCGCTAGGAAAACCGGCTTTACTAATTAGGTAGAACTATACTATAAGAAATAATAGTAGAGCCAGAACCTAAAGAAAATATTACATAAAATCTACTAGTATTGTAACGCCAAGTAGTTTAAGAAGTATGCGTTTTAGAAAGATTATTTAATAAAACTAAGTACGAAACGTTTAATTAGGGGATAGTTAAGTTTTAAGGTGGGGGAAGGGACATAAATGGCAACCGTATAGTCTATCCATTTATTCGCTATATATTAATAGTAAGATAAGAGTAAAAGAATATTTATATATAAATATTATAACAGGCTTATATAAATACTTCTAAACTAAAGCTTGTAGATTGCTACTATATAAGAATACTAAGCTAAGGAGAAGAAGAAGACTGGTAGAGACTAGTAAGATATAAAGGGTTGTCAAGGCGCTAGTAGTAAGTAAGCTAATAGCAACTTGGCAGAATATAGTAGAATTTAACAAATTGCCTAGAAAACAGCAAATTGCCTAGGAAATGGCAAATTAGCAGAAAATGGAAAATTAGTAGGTAACGCGCTGTCACAGAATAGGGTCAATGGCAGCTAAACGTATGTATCTAAGGAGTCTATAAGACGTTGCGCGATTAATCGTAAGGGTCGAGGGTGTAAGGAGGTGATATACCCACGCGTAGCTGATATAAGCTGTACGTAAGGTATATATAAGAGCACGGGGCTCTCCTATAGAGGCCTCTACGGTCAGGTTCTGTAATACTATCCCCCCTCCTATTAAGGCGGAGCTCTAGTGACGCTGTAGTTACTATATACATATAGGGGGAACGCTTAGGGTATAGAGAAGAAGAAGAAATATTATTATAGGTGTAATAGGCTCGTATAGATGCTTCTAACTTAAGACTTATAGGTTATTGGTAAAATATAAGGGGGGTCGCTAAGGCGCTAGTAGTAGGCGAGCTAATAGCAATTTTCTATTCTGGGGATGGAAATTCCTAATTAGCTAGTTTTTTCTTAACGTCTAGAATCTGACTAATTAGACAACTTTAACCGCTGGTTAAAGTTCCTAGACATCTTAGAGTTTTCTAGTTATATAATTGCATTTTATGGCAATCTACGGCAATCTAACAGCAATTTGCCCTTACATGGCGATATATAATGGTTTAACTCTATAAGGGCTCCTATAGAGGATTAAATACAAAATCTCTACTTAGGCCCAGTTTCTGTGGGTTTGTGTAGTAGAAATCGCTAATTAGGTCCTTTACATTCTTAAAGTCTTCCTATAGTTACTATTCCGGCTAATCTATATTAAATCCTATATAGGTAGCTTTATAGTAGAGCCGTCGTCCTCTGCCTTTGCTAAAGTATTTAGAGTTAATAATTTGTTTAATGGTCCACTCCTTACAGTTCTTATCTTTGTTCTTATCTTTGATTAGTACTAGTAGGGGTTTAGGCTATATTTATCTTAGTAGAGGGTTAGGCTAGTAAAGGTATAGTAGCTATAGGTAAAATACGGGCTATACTTCACAGGTAGCTAAGGCGGGTAGAAGCTTTAGTTTATATACAGCTCCCCTATTAATGACTTATTTAATTTAGTAGGGGCCAAGGTTTTTATAATTAAGTGACTTTATAGGCCTCTACGTGGAGATATTATATATATCTAACTATACCCAGTCGCCAACACGTATCTTAGGTAGTAGTGTTCTATAATAGTTAGCAAAGTAAGTATTACGGTACTGCAATAAAGTAGACTAAATAACTACGTTATAGTATAAAGAGGAGAAGAGGCGAAAGGGGTATTGTATATAAGTAGTAGGGCCAGGCGCCAAGGCGCTAGTGGTGGGCTAGCCAACCGTAGGAAACAGTATGAGATAGTATAAAATAGTATACAATAGGTTAGTGCCGTGACAGTACTCCCCTCCCCTAGAAGGTTTAGTCCCTAAACCGAATAAGTAACTCTAAAATAGAATGTTATAGTACTAGTAAACTGCCGTCAGATTACTATTAGATTGCCGTTAAGTAATAGCAAATTGCGGTTATATAGCTAGTGGCTACGGTGTTAGTGGAAAACGGTGGATTTGGTAAGTAAAGATATTAGTTTTTGTCGGAATAAGGTTCTGTGATACAGTGGACACCGTTGCTTGTAACTAATTGGGTTGATCACGTGAGCTAAGCGAGCTCAGGAGATCCATCAAATTCCACCTGTAGAAGTAGAGAAGAAAAAAGAAGAAGAAGAAATTGATTGAAACTAAAACCCCCCCTACCGTGATTCCAACACTGATTAGTTACAAGCAACGGTGTCCACTGTATCACAGGACCTTATTCCGACAGTTTTACTTACCGCTTTTGGCCAAGCTAATAACTGGCTAGCTCAATAAATAGCGTCAGCAGAACTCTATACCGCTACCTAAACCAACTAGGCGCGGCGCTCTTGGCAAGAATCTAACTAATTAGACAACTTTAACCGGCGGTTAAAGTTCCCTAAGATCTTAACTTTTTTGAATTATCGTAGTCGTCGTCTACGGCCTTAGTATAGTGAGTCTCTCTTATTTTATACCTAGTCTGGGGGTCCGGGCTTCTTAGGGTGTTATTTATAAAACTTTAGTAGTGCGCGCTTGCACCCTTTTAGGGACTTCTTAGGTTCCCAGGTTTTCTTATTATGATACTTCCACTTAATGCAGTACGTTAAGCTATACTCGTCCCTTTGTTTATTATATATATTAAGAATTTTTTTAAATTCCCACTTGTCCGTGATATTACTATTGTTATCTCTTTTAGCTATTCTACCTACGATATTGCGATATTCCTTTTTATTAATGCGTACTTAGCCAGGGATCTCCTTAGAAAACTAAAGGTAGACTTTTAATGTGTGGAAAGACTTATTAACGCAAATGTGGTCTAGGAGGTCCACTACAATTGCCTCTCTATAGGCAGCTAAGACGGGGTAGGGTCTATCCCAGTTATTATCCTATTTTCTCTTAGGCTAGTTAGTCTTTATATTTTTAAGGCTAACTATAACCATATTATCCTTTTTAAATATTGTACCTTTATCCCGTTTTATATTAGCGTTATCTTTATAGCGTTGCTGGGAGATATAAGCTAGAGCTTTAAGCTAAGTTAGGATACGCTTAAAGCGGTTAGCGATAGTATTAGCTTGTAGGTACTCTTTCTTTACGTATATAGACAGGGCTAATAGCTGGGGGCCTGCTGGTTTAATGCCTAGATATAGGTTATAGCCGTAGTTAGCAAAGAACGGTAAGATTCCCATAGTCTTATTAACTTGGTTATTTATAGCAAACTTAATAAGGGGGAGCCAATCTACCTAATTATCTTAGGTAAAGCTTATAAAAGCGCGTAGGTACTTATTTATTACTGTGTTAATAATCTTGGTCTAACTATCTATTTTAGAGTACCATACGGAACTGGGGTTTAGGGTTACTTTTAGGCACTAGTTTAGGCGGCGCTAAAAGTCGGAGATAAATAAAGACCCTTTATTGGAGATGATAGTACTTAGGGCGCCGTGTAACTTATAGACAGTGTAGATAAATGCTTTAATAAGCTCCTTAGTGTCTAGGCTAGTGACAGGAATAAAGTGTCTTATCTTTGTTAGGCAGTTAACAACAATAAAGATATATTTATATGTTTTGCCGTTGCGAAGGCACTTAGGTAGGTCAACGACGTGGTTAATAGAGATATTGGTCTATGGGCGGACTAGTAGTTCTAGTGGTTTTAGGAAACCAGGCGGTGCTAAGCGTGGGGTCTTTATGTAAAAGTAGAAAGCGCAGTCTTTTATAAAGGTAGCTATAAACTATAAAATACCTAGCTACTAATAGGTTTAACTAAGGAGGTCTAGGGTCTTAACGCGGCCTAGGTGGCCTATAGGGCCTAAACTGTACGTGCGGTATATGTAAGAGGCTAGTCTAACCGGAACGTATGATTATCTAATCAATAGTGTAGAATGAGAGTCTTAGGTAAGTAGAAGGTAAGTTAAAGGTAGAACGAACTTTACATATTAAAGGATAAATGCTTTCTAAACTCTTCTATTTAAAGACTAATCGCTGGTTCTTCTCCAGAGGAGAACCAGCTCCCTATATAATCCTTTTAAGACATTAGTAAAACCCTTTGCCCCTTGTCTGTCTAACCATGTCTCCTCTGGGATTTTAGTAGGATATTAGTGAAACCTTCATCTGTCTTATCTGATATGTACCTTTTAGGAGCGCCTATTACAATTACTTTTCCTTTAAGGGTCTTGGTCCTCTAAGACTTTACCTCTTAATAAACTCTTATAGAGTTCCAACTAAAACCACTAGGGAGGTTCTTTAGTGGAAAGGTACTCTATAATACGGCTTATTGCTAGTTCTTTACTAGCGTAGAACCTTACTTTGTCTTCTGTTCCTCCGCTTCTCTTCTACTATAGCTCTTTATAGTGCCTTTATAATGGAACCTTAATAATAATAATAATAATTAAATGGAATTTACCTTCCTTATTATAAGAATTTGTTATAAGCTAATCCGGAGGTTATCCCATATAACGTGTTAACTAGCCACCATCCCTATTTACCTAAAATGGGTCCTAATAATAACGTCTTAATATTAATTTCTTCTAGTTTATAAGCTGTCGTCTCTTATGCGTCTTTCTATTAACAATACCATTTGTCTTGCCTTTTAGTAGACTATTTTTTATTACATCTTAGCTTTTAGCTTCCGCATCTCTAGCTATTCTTTTTACCACTACTCTATTCTCTTCTTACGACGCGTCTATAGGTAATAGGATCCCCATTTTATCTCTTTAATAATACTGACTTCCTATAGTATTCTTTTATAATGGCTTATAATTGTACTGCGCGTTCCTAAACTAGCGGCGGTATTATCCCTACTCCATTAGCACCATATACCACCTTTATTGCTCCTGCGGTGGTTTCTCTAAAGTGCTGCCGTCGTTGCGTTTACGTACTTATATTAGACCTATCCCATGCCTATAAGATGCCGTGCTCTAATAAAAACAGATTTAAGTATTCCTACTATCGCAGCTAGAAAAAAACCTATGCTCTAGTATTTCCCATTCTATCCTATTCTAGACTTCTCTAACTATATTAGATCCCACTATTTATATATATAAGGCTTGCCGGCTCTAACGCGCCATTAGGGATTTCCGTTTGTATTAAAATAGTAAAAAAATAGGGATGGAAGATATCTTCTATTACTTATAGCCTTTTTAATTTAATAAGGGTTTCTACTACTATAGAGACGCAGCAATCTTGGATATATAGTATCTAGGAGCGCATATATGAGCAGTTCGTTCTTATAAATAATAACATTTATACTCTTACGCGGGCCTTTCTGGCTAGGTAAGTCTCCCTAGTAATATATTTAGGAACTATACTAACTCCTTAGTTGTTAACTTTCTAATCCTAGCCTAGATACCGATTTGGAGCCTAGGGATAACACTAAGGATAGTAATAAAGATAAACATTCTCCCTACTAGTCCCTCAGTTGTAGTGGTCCGTCTAGTTCTTACCACTTTAAGAAGAATGTTAGTAAGAATGCTAATGCTTCCAGGGATAGGAGTGCTAATAATACTACTAGCAATAACGTTAAGATAGAGGAGGAGGCTCCCGTTACTACTTCTAGTGTTTAAGTTATTATCTTATTCTTTCTTTCTTCTTATAGAATAGCTTTATATAGTGCCTCTCTAGTACCTCTAGGATGCCCTAGTACTAGGAATTAACTTTATACTTTAGGGATGCCTCTATTCTTATTTTTAGTAAAAATCTATATAAAAGCAGTATACCGCCATAATCTCCGTATATAATAAATAGGTGGTGTTCTTATAGGTACTTTATAATTTCTTAAAATTTCTAAGTCTTCGCTCTATGTCTTTTTAGTCCTCTTTATATTATTAACTCTACCGCGTATCTCTAATATTAGACCAAATACTCTCCTTTTATCCCTAGGGAACCCTTTTAAATCCCTAGGGCCCCTTCTTCTAGTACTACTACTTATTCCCAAACAGCGTCTTCTTTAGATAGTATCCATAGTGGTTCTTATATAGATCCCTATGGCTTTCTCTTATAGGATTCTAGGATCCTTATTATAATGGCAAAACGTTCCTATTTCTAATGCCTATACTTAACCTTATAGTTTTGATTTATAGGGTTTTCCCTATTATCTTATCTATGGTATATTTGGAACCGTTGCTAAATCCTAATTTATAGTCTTTAGGAAAGTTTTAATTGCTATATCGTATTTTAGCTAAAGGTGCTCCTTAGGTTTCTAACTATTATGTACCTAGGAGTATCCTTCCCAATAAACCAAAAATTCGCATTTCTTCTAACGCTATCTTTGGTTTAGAATATCTTCTATATTCTATTCTAGTTCCCCATTAATTTCGCTAGGTAGGGGTGGATCCATACTATCTCTTCTCTAGTATAACTCTAATAAGGAAACATAAAATATGGGATATATTAGATATAATTTCGGCAATTCTAATTTATAGGCTTAATTTCCTTTAGTTTTCCTAACTATCTTAAAGGGTCCAAGCTACCTATAGTCCAGCTTCTTCTTAATATATTTTATCCAGATGTTTTTTATAAATAGTAAGACTTCGTCTCCTATTTTAAATTCTTTAGGTATATATCCCTTATTATAGTACCTTTTTTATATAGCCTAGGCGTCTAGTAAGTGCTTTTTGAGTTTTTTTTTACGAATTCTTATTTGCTTAATTCTCTTAGACGCTACTAGTGCCGCTCTTTTAGAAACGATGTCCTTAACATTTTAGGGGTTATTTACTTTTACCCCAAACAGTGCTTTATAAGGGGTTATTTTTATACTGCTATAGATGCTTATATTATATATATATTGCGCTAGGGCTAACCACAATAGCCAATTATCCTATTAATAATTAATATAGCAGTAGAGGTAGTGTTCTAATAATATATTTAGACGCTCCGTTTGCCTATCTATTTATAGATAAAAGGCAGTACTTATCTTTTACTATATTTTTAATAAAAGATAGAACAAAGACCAAAATGCGCTGTTAAATATAGTACCTCTATTAGACATAATTCCCCTTGGCGTGCTGAATAAGAGCCACCGCTCTAAAAACAGGTCTACCAGTTCCGCTGCCGTAATTATTATTATAATAGTAAAATACCCTAAAAACTTTATATATCTATTAACGATTACTAGAATAGTGTTAACAACCTCTCCTATTCTTATTTTAGTAGGGGGTAAGCCTATTATAAAATCCATTGTTAATTCTAACATTGGTCCTTATAAAATAGGAAGTACTAATAACTCGCTATAGGGGCAATGCCTAAATATCTATACCCTTTAGCACGTATTATATCTTAATATATAGTCCTTAACTTCTTTACACATTTTATCCCAAAAGTATTTCCTTTAAACGGCCTTAAGGGTTCTATTGGCACCGTAGTAACCCCTAAGAGGGTTATTATAGAAGACCTTTAGAATTTTATCTTAAACCGCTTAGTCCTTTAGGATATATACAGCACCCTTAAAGCGTAACAGATTCTTTTAGTCTTGCTGCTATAGCTTCTTAGTGGCTCTAGCCGAGTTAGTCTCTATTATATCTTTCTACCTCTCCCTAGCAACGAAGGTGTCCCTCTATTACGCTTAAAGAAGAAAATCTAGAAAGGTTTTATATAGATTACTTATTTCCATTTCACCCGCCGCCATTGCGGACTCTAGGCATAGCACAAGATATTTTAAACTATTAGTACCAGCAGATTCTTCTGCCGTTGTGCAGTATACTATACTATGGATAGGCATTTTACCTATCCCCTCTAGATCTGGAAACTCGCAGCTAATACGCTATTAAGTTAAAGGTGCTGTAACACCTCTAGCATATCCCGCAGAATTCTTGCTAATTTTAGGGTATACTAACTTTGTAATATCTGCTTGGTCTATAATCTAGTTTATAAATATATCCTACGGCTCTATTATTATAGTGCTTCGCAGCTATATTACTAGGATCTCTACCCTACTACGGAATTCTATAGTTTTAGGGAAAGATTCTTCTTTCTTTTTAAGTAAATTTTATAATATAGAAATTATTTCCCCTGTACTATCCTAGATTCTCCTAGTCTTATAATCCAGACATCTTAATAACCTATTAGCGGGATTTGTCTTTCCTGGGCGGTATATAATTTTAAAGTTATACTGTAATAGTGCCTCCGCCCATCTAGCTTATTAACCGCTTAACACCTTTATAGTTATAAAGTATTTTAGGTTATTATGGTCTGTAAGGACTTTAATAGGATAATTGCTTTATTACTGTAACTATTATAAGTAGCTTCTAGTTATGCATTATATAACGCTACTCTATAGGGGTTATTTTCCTTAACTAAAACGCTATAGGATGCCATTCTCTATCCCCTAATTAAGATATAATTGCCCCTAGGGTAAAGCCGGATGTATCCATTTTAAGGTGTATATATAGCTCCTAGCAGAAGTATATTAGGATAGGCGCCGACATAAACAAATCCTTTAACTAGTCTATAGCCTGCTTAGCAGCTTCCCTAAATATAAAGGGTCCTAACTTCTTACTATCCTTAGATCCCTTTAGTAGATTAGTAATTAGGAGCATTACTTATAAGTAATAAATAATAAACCTTTAGTAGAAGTTCGCCGTGCCTACAAAAACCTATACTTCCCTAAACGTTGTGGTGTATGGCTATTCCCTAATAGCGTCTACCCAGCTTTTCTCCATTAATACTCCGTTGACGCTAATAATAAAGCCCAGAAAATTAATGCTAGTAATATAGAATAAGTATTTTTTTAGGTTTATATAGAGCTTATATTCCCGCAGTCTTTTTAGTACCATTTATATATGGTATATATGTACTTTATAGTTATTAAAGTAGACTATAATATTATTAAGGTAAACTATATATATTATATCCAACAGGCCCAATAATGCCTTATTAATATAGGCCTAAAATATTACCGGTATATTAGTGAGCCTAAATGGCATTACTAGGTACTTAAAGTAGCCATACTATGTTTAGAACGCCGTTTTCTACTTATTGCCGGCTTTAATCCGGATTTAATAGTATATATCTTTTAGGTCTAATTTTATAAATATCTTTACGCCTAATAGCCTATTAATAAGCTCCCCTATTAAGGGTAGCGGATAGCAATTCTTTATAGTAATCTTATTTAGCGCTTAATAGTTAACATAGAGGTAAAGGGTCTTATCCTTCTTAGGTATAAATATAATTAGTGCCCTTACCCAGCTTATAAAAGGCTAAATCCATCCTCTCTAAAGATTATCCACTATATACTAACGTAATACTACCAGCTTGTTTTCTAATAGGTTATATAGTGGTCTAAAAGAAGGTTCCTTGTCTCCTATATCTATCTTATACTCTACCAATATAGGGTTAGGCAAGGTATGCGCAGCTTCCTTATTAGTAACATCCTTTAGGTTTATATATTCCTATAGAATCTCTAGTTCCTTAACTGCGCATAGCCAGATATCTAAAAATAAATACTCCACGTCCCTACTCTTAGGGTTAAGAGTAGTATATATAGCATATACCCACCCTTCTTCTTATATATAGCTTAAGAAAGACTCTTAATCTTTAACTATAATACGCGGTTAAGACTTCTGGTGTTAATACAAGGTAGAAGGCCAATTAATGTCTAGATTAACTTAGTGAAGCCATAGGTATCCTAAAATAAGGTTATATCCCTTAATTTCTATGGCGTAGAAGCATATCTCCTGCGTGTCCTATAGACCATTACAGTCCTGGCTAGCTACGGAAAAAGTTTATTCCCTATAGCACGGAATCTAGTGGCCTCTAATGCTTCAAATGGTACGCACCTATAAGCCACTAAGGTCTAAATCTAATTCTTTTACTAGTAATTAAGAAATAAACCCTATAGTTACGCCGCTGTCTATAAGGCAGTCTTATATTACCTATTTATTATTAACTTAAATAGAGACGGGAATAACTTTATGGTAGCTTACTCCCTCCTTCTCTTGCTGGCCTAGTGTAAGGAAGTAAAGATCCACTAGGCTCTCTCTTTTCCTAATTAAGCATCCTCTTGCTTCTTCTGCCGGCAAAAGCACTGTATATAGCCTTTCTTACCGTAGTAATAACAGCTATATAACTCTTAGTTCCACGGTTTCTATTTATTATTATTCTAGGGTTGATTAGCGTTGCTCTAGGGTTATAAAGTCTGCTCGCGTTATCTTTCTATAAAGTAGTTAGGTCAGAATCTACCCCTTTTATTAAAGCTAGGTCTAGTTCTACGCTCTTTATTGTTAGCATCTTATTCCTTTCACTTCCCTAGATAGTCTCTTTTAGCGTTCTTAATCTAAGTAGCTTTAGAGATAAGCTTTTCTTAAGAGGTAGGAATTTCGCCCTTCTTCTATATGGCCTATTAAATCTTAGGTCGTAACTTAGCAAGTAGCTAGTAAAGTTATATAGCGTTATTCTATAGGTCTAAGTAGGGTATATTATTTTCTAGTTCTTCTAAGTAGTTTATAAACTAGACTACACTCTGGCCTTCTTGCTGTTTAGTATTATAGTATTACTGGTTATAATCTATCCCTTAATTAATAGGGTCTTAGATCTAATTAACCAACCAGAACTTAAGTTCGCTAAATTTAAGGGGTATGGTAAGTTTCTTCTTATAGCGTGTCCATAAACTCTCAATAGTGCCATATAGAAAGGTAGAAGTAATTAGTATCTAATTATACTTATTAGAGTAACGTTTTAGGTCCAGCTAAAACTTAGTTTCGCATTAATAGATAAAATAATTATAGTTCTGGAGACTATTACTATTATACTTATTAGGTTCCTTTATACGGAATTTAGGGTTTTCTAATATTATAGCGTAGTGTAGCGTTACCCCTTTAAGTCCGCTTTATATCTGGGGTGTCTATACTTCTCCTAATTGTCCTTACAATTGTCCTTGGTAGTCTTAATATACTTATCTTAATTATATCTCCAACTCCTTTGTCTTTTATAGGGTCTTATATAGCAACCGCTCTAATAACTTCCCAGCGGTAATCATTCCTAAGGGTCTTAGAAGGTTAGATGGACTAGCCATGGCTTCCTAGTCTACTCCTTTGTAAGTAGAGGGGATGCGCTCCTCCAGGGAGACTCTGTCAGCCTCTTATAGTAAGGGCGTCATTTTGGGGGGTAAGGAGGTATGGCCTATCATCATCAATTAATAGCCGTACATTCCTTCCGTAAAGGATTATAAGTGATTAAAATTATAAGAGGCTAGTCTAATTAGAACGTATAATTATCTAATTAATAGTATAGAATAAGAGTCTTAGGTAAGTAGAAGGTAAGTTAAAGGTAGAACGAGCTTTATGTATTAAAGGACAAATGCTTTCTAAACTCTTCTATTTAAAGACTAATCGCTAGTTCTTCTCTAGAGGAGAACCAGCTCCCTATATAATCCTTTTAAGACACTAGTAAAACCCTTTACCCCTTATCTGTCTAACCATGTCTCCTCTAGGACATTAGTGGGACATTAGTAAAACCTTTATCTGTCTTATCTAATATGTACCTTTTAGGAGCGCCCGTTACAGTCTATAACTTCTAGTTAGAGTTTAGGTGAATTAGGGACAAATACTTGGTTTCTATAGTGAATTAGGCCGTTAATAATTAAGTATTTAAATTTATTGCAGCGGAGCAACTTCCTAATCTGCTTAGGCCAGCAGCGTGCCTTATGGCCTTCCTGTTCTTATAGCGCGGCTAATATATCTCTAGCTAGTTCGTTCTCTTTATAGGCATTCTTAATAAGCTCCTTAAGGGGTTTTTTCTTAGGCTCTGGGTTTATTACTGTAATAAAGTCCTTAATACTCTAGTCTTGGGATTTGCTTAATAGCTTGTCTAGGATAGCAGGGTTGACTTTTTTCGGTAGTAAGACAACGCGGTCTCTGTGTTGTAGGCGTTTGTTACTAGTGTTAGCAGGTGCTACGCCTAGGAGGCGGCTGAGAGCGTCTGGAATTGTAGCTTTAGTGCTAGGCCTATAGGTAATAATAAAGTTAAACTAAGAGAGGAACTTAGCCCAACGGACCTGGCGCTAGTTTAGTTGTTTTGTTATTATAAAGGTCTAGAGGTTTTTATAGTCTATAATAATCTTAAACAGTTACTTAGTTCCTTGTAGTTCGGGGTACTATTTTTCTAGTGCTTTTATAATTGCTAGGAGCTCCTTATTATATATCTTATAGTTATATTTAGGGGCAAAGTGCTTAGCGGAGAAGAATGTGACTAGTTTAAGTTTGCCATCTTCGCTAGCCTAGTAGAGTACTCCTCCTAAAGCCCAGTTTAAGGCGTCTGTCTCTACTACGGTCTTCTTTATATAGTTATAGTACGCTAAGACTAGTGCTGTGGTAAATGCTATTTTTAGGGTCTAAAACGCCTGTGCTTAGTTGGGGCTCTATAACCAGTTGGTGCTTTTCTTTAGTAGCCTAGTTATGGACTTAACTACCTTAGAATAGCCTTAGATAAATTATTAGTAGAAGTTTGCGAAGCTAAGAAATTGCTATAGTTCTTTAACTAACGTTGGGTCCTTTTATTCCTATAGGGCCTATACCTTCTTAGGGTCTATAGTTATGCTATTAGTTAAGATAATTAAGCCAAGGTATTTTATTTTTGTAGTATAGAACTTAGACTTATTAATATTAATCTGGAGTCCAGTATTACCAAGTCTCTGGATGATTTTATTTATATATTTTGTATGCTTGGCGCGTGTTTTTAAGAAGATAAGGACATTATTAAGGTACGCAGTGTAGTAGTCGTTAAGGGCGTTATATAAAATATGGTTAATATAGTTCTGGAATATAGCAGGCGCGTTATAGAGACTAAATAGTGTAACTAATATCTTATAGAGTCTAAACTGGGTAATAAATACTATAAGCCACTTATGGCCTTCTGTGATCTAAATCCGGTTAAACGCAGCAATTATATTAAGCTTAGTAAAGTACTTAGTACTATAGAGTGCGTTAAGTGTCTTACGGACTAGTGGCAATAGGTACCGATTTTTAATAGTAATTGTATTTAGGCCTTAGTAGTTATGGCAGATTTATACCCCGCCACTAGGTTTTGCTGCAAGGAGGAGGGGTGCGGTAGCTGGTAAGGTTGATTTGCGGATAAAACCCTTATCTAGCATTTTGTTAATCCACTTCTTTACATAACTAAGTTTAGCAGGTAAGAGTGGTCTATTTTTATAATATAGGGCCTACTTTCTAGATATAATCTTAATTTTATAGTTCTATGGTTGGTAAGGGGGTAGCTTTTCTACGTTCTTAGAGAGGAAGTGTTTAATATATTCGCGAAACTCTTTTAGTAGGCGTTATAAAATATCTCCGTAGGTTAATCCTAGTTTGCCTTTTAGAAATTTTTTAACATTAGTGTTAACTATCTTTTAGCGTAGAAACTTAGATTTAGTTTTTAGGTTTATTTTAAGGAAGTTATAAAAATAAGGGGGTAGCACTCTTTGGGCTTTCTCTATTATATAGTTGCCTTCTACTAGCCGGCGGAAAGACCTTTCTGATAGGTTCGGTACTTCTACTAGGCTTATAGGCAGTTCTTTAAGCAGCTGTTAGTATTCTTCTTATTTAACTAGTTCTACTAGCTCCGCTATATAGATCCTTATTACTTTTATATCTTTTTATTTACAGAACTAGGTGAAATTAATAGTATAGGTGTATTTAATATCGTCTAGGTTAGGGCATGTTTGGTTCTCCGGTGCTACGGCTAGGCTAGTACGGTTTAGTTCGCCCAGGAGGGCGGAAATAAGGCGGCGGCCCTATACGGTACGCGCGGGAGATAGGTGTAAGGTTAGGCGTTATAGGGAGAAGGTCTTAATTGCTCTAGTTTTAGTCTTAGCTATAGCGCTCTTGGCTGTTATACGTGCGGTCGCATATATATATGGCAGATAACTTAAAGTTGGGTGTCTTATTAGCTGTCCTAGGTTAAGCGGGTGTATATAGGGGACTTATAGTTTTAGCGGTGTTAATTTTTTTAGAGATAGGGTGGTAGTCTAGTCTTCCAGAATCTCCACTTTATTTACTGCATATATTAGCTTACTGGTATTAGGCACCTCTTTTACTATCGGCTGATGGAATCTAAGCATTGGCCATGCAATGCGTCTGTATAGTGCTACTTAGTTATAGTTAGGGATGTGCCATGGGAGATAGTTATAGGTGTAGTAATTGGAGTTAAACTTGAGCTCTAGAATAGGGAAGTCTAGTCTTAGGTTATACTTTTTGAGCTAGGGCATTCTAAGAATTACTAGTATTAAGGGTGATAACTTTATAATGTAGAAAAGCATAGATTCTGTATAGTGGCCAATTGTTATTTTTACTGTAAAGTAATGGGTAATAAAGCTGGATGGGAGTCTATTAGTAAGGCGGAGTGGTTTTAGGACTAGGAGTCTTTTTATTATAATATTATACTTTTTTATAAGCAAGTCTTTGTCTGCAAATGCTGGTGCTGTACTACTACTGTTAATAAGGCTTACTATTTTAATAAAAGCTTCTAGGAGTAGGTTGCGTAGTAAGGAGAGGTAGGTCTAAATAAGGATGGTATTTCTATTATTATTTACTATTTTAAGATTAAGTAGTAGCTGGCTTAGAATAAGGTCTAACTAATCTAGTAGTATAGATCTAATTCTTTTATCCTCCTCCCTATATAGTTCTGACCCTTAAAGGCAACTTAGTTTAAGGGTTAGTCTTTTAATAACTAGATTGTGGGGCTTGGCTAGTGGCTATAGTCTTAGCTGGTCTATCCTAACGTATTAGTCTCTAACAGTGTATATATGCTAGGGGGTACTTTAATAAGGATATAGCCGGTCTTACGATTAGTAGCGACACGGAGCGCTTATCTATAGTTTATATACGGGACTATTAGCTAGGGCTATATTGGGGAAAGAAATTATGGGGGTAGGTCTCTATATCTAAACCCACATCCCTATCCGTGGTTATTGTTTTAGTTACTATCCCCTCTACTAAAGAATCCGCTGCGGCTAGGAGGGGGTTGGCACGGTAGCATTAGGAGGGGATTTAGGTTTATTTTAGGGTTATAAGCATCTTTTTAGTAGCTAAGTTAACTATATGCCATACAGAGTCTGTTATCTATATAATATCTTTAGAGATCGTTAAGAAGGCTACTACTACTGCTACCAAATTTAACGGCGTCAAGGTCTATTAGGTTATTCTATAGTGCTAGTGCTAAGGTGTTGTTATTAGGTAATGCAGGTTAATATCCACCAGTGGTATTTAGCTTGGCGGCATTTAGCTTAGTATAGTGGGTATAGTTCTATAGATTATAAGCGAATATGTTTATTTGCTCGCTTTAGCCCTTATAGTTAGTATTATTAATCTTGCGGCTAAGGGTAAGGGCTAGGTCCTTTATCTTAAAGAAAGTATTCTTCCTAAGCAAATCCATCTTTTATTCCTTAGTCTTATTTACTTTAATTATTAACTTATTAAGCTCTGCTTTCTAGGACTAGTAGTTATACTTGCCTTAATATAAAGTATCTAACTTATTTTTGGCCGCTTAGGTTATATTCATGGTCTTATAGTATCTTTTTATGTGTGTAAATATAAACTCTTAATTAGAAAAGGTCCATTTGCTTAAGTTGTTCGGGTGTATACGTAGCATATTAAGGCTATGTTTAACATAGTTATAGGCCTTATCTATCAGCATATCTAACATATAGAGGACTTTATCTATTAGGGTTTTAAAGCACTTTATATCCCTCCAGAAAACGCCTTAAATCTTTATTTCCTATATTTTAAATTTTTCTTGCTTTTTAATTAGTGATCCCTTGCTATTAAATAGGGTTGGATCTTTTGCTTTACGCTTTTTTCTATAGGGCTTAGCTAAAAGAGGGGAGCTAGTTATAGGGTTTGTATTCTTATTGGCAATAGCCTAGGTAAGTATAGCAATCTAAGAGCTTAGGCTTTATATAGTCTCAGTATATACAAAAGCTTACTATTTGTATTATTTAATACGCAGTTTAAGTGTCTTAAGGGAGTTAATTCTATGCTAAGCTTTTTTAAGTTAGGATGTTATAGTTTAACCTTCATTATAGACGGCTTGGAGACCACTCTTAACGCTAGTTAAAAAGGTTGTATATATAGAGAGGTGCTGGAAGGTTTCTGCCACATTAAGGTCCTTAGGGTACTCCGGACCACTCCTAATTGCCTAGGCAATGTAGGTATAGGGGGTATTAAAGAGGCAGGCGAGCGCTTCGCGTGTGTTTGTTAATAGGTTATTATTTATATTTTGGTCGCCTATTTTAAGGGATTTAGGTGGGGTAATTAAAATCTTATAAGGCTAACTGTGATACTAAGATTATTAAAACTGTCTGGGACTATGCTAAGGCTATGCTGAGGCTATGCTAAGACTATGGTATGGTATTATTGGTCGCGCTGGGTTGCGATTATACTAGGAAAAATGGAAACTATAGACGGAGGTGGTAGACTAGGAGGGCAAAGATCGCGATGGGGCGCAAAAGGAGATACTACAAACTGTTACGGTGCTGCAATGAAGTACGTCAGGAAAACAGGAGAGTGGCAGAGGCTAGCCCGGGGCTAGCCCGGGGTCATTTTAGCTGTATCCGCTAATCTGCTTATGTACACTTATTTACGCTAGTCCGGGGCCACTTTAGCCACTTTAGCTACCTTAGCTACTTTAGCTACTTTAGCCACTTTATATCTAATAGCTATAATATTTACAATATTTCCTATAACTGCAATATTTATAAAATATTTAAAATTTAAAAATATTTAATTAATAGTAGGTAAAGGAGTATATATATAGCAGAATGGGAGAGCCTTACGCAGAGGCTTAAAATTGTTAATTGGCTAGTCCAGATAATCCGCTACCTATGTACTAATTTCCTAACTAGGTCCAGTGCCTATCTACCTGCCTGCGTACCTGCCTGCGTACCTACCTACGTGCCTACGTACCTACCTGCGCACCTACCTGCGTACCTACCTGCGCACCTACCTGCGTACCTACCTGCGTACCTACCTGCGCACCTCCCTACGTACCTGCCTGCGTACCTGCCTACGTACCTACCTGCATACCTGCGTACCTCCCTACGTACCTACCTGCGTACCTCCCTACGTACCTACCTGCGTACCTCCCTACGTACCTACCTGCGTACCCAGTGTAAGAGATGGATGGATCGAGATTGGATCGGGATCCATTAATCCACTAATCCACGCCTAATCCATTGGTGGCGTGGATATGGATCTAGATCCAATAGTTATCTATTTACGGCGTTGTTAAGGCAACGCTGTAATGCATTAATTACTGCACTGACTATTAGATGGCGTAAAAGGGGTAAATAGCGGTAAAAATAATAAAGTCTCTTACCTCTTATTTTTATTATTACTATTAACTATGCCTCCAAAGCTAAGAAAGAAGAAGGCTGTTGCTAAACCACCTTTACTACCTCTACTACCACTACCTCCCTTAAACGTACCTCCACGCCTCTAGCTATAAGATGGCCCTACCTGGTAGCCTTACCGCCGTACCGCCTGGTCTCCCAACTTATTAGACATAGTAGTAAGGCTAAAAGATTAAGTCTCTAATATAACTAAGCCCGATTAATCTACTATAATTTAAATAACGCCGACACCTAATCCCGATATACCTAAGGTCTCGACTCTTATAACAGCTCTAATATTTAGTACGTTTAGCGCTAATTAGTCTACTAAAGCGCGCAATGGTAAGGCTCCTCCTAAAGATAAGAGTTAGTTTAATTAGTCCTGGGTCAACTGGAATAGATTACCTAGCTATATTATCCTAATCTCTAAAGGTAACAGTAAGCTCTCCTCCCTAATCTAGCGGTTAGGCGTACTAATAGAGAACTATAAGACCAGCGACCGGTGGTGGCTCTATAAGGAGTGTTATTGCAAGCATAGCATTAAGGCCCACTCCTAAAACACCCATAAAGGAAGCTCTAATATTATAAAGCATATTTAAGTGGTCTATGGTCGTATATTTAATAAGAAGGGTAAGGAGGTGCTATACACGTTAAAGTCAATCTCTGTACTTAAAGGTCTCAATATAAATAATCCCTAGGAGCAGCAGGTTCTTAATAAGTTAGCGCGTACGTTTAATAAGAAGACGTTTAGGCGACTTCTTCTTTAATAGATCGTCTATGACAACGTATCTTTTAGGCAAGTTGATAGGCTAGTCTTTTGCGAGTTTATTAAATATCTATCGCCTTAAGCAGCAGAATATATGCCTAGTAGATAGTTAGTTAGATCTTAGATTATTAAGGGCTATGCTTATTATAAGGCGGCAGTAAAGAGAGAGCTATAACACGCGGTTAGTAAGATCCATTTATCTTTTAACCTATAGACGTCGGGCAACCTTCTTTCGCTTAATGGCGTTATTACCCATTTTTTTAATAAAGATTTTAAGCCTTAAGCAACTCTTCTTGCTATTCTAGAGCAGACTAGCTTATATACTAGCGTTAATATTACAGAAGGCGTAATTGCCATAATTAAAGACTTTGGTATTAAGAATAAGTAGATTAGGTATTTTATGCTAAATAACGCGACCAATAACAATACGGCAATAACGGCCATTATAAAGGAGTTCGACTTTAATCTAATTAAGCGCCGGCTACATTGTTTAGGCTATATTATTAACATTATTACCTATAACCTCTTATACGGTTATAACCTAGATTTATTTAAAGCGGAGGATATAGTACCTAAGGATATAAAGGCGTAGTTATAGACGTAGAGGAAGCGAGGACCAGTTAGTAAAGCTTATAACTTAATTTTATAGGTATATACAAGCCCTTAGAGAAGATATCGGTGGTATAAAAGTAAGTAGTTCTAAAAGTACGAATTAATTAATAGTGCTAACAAATTATTAGGCCAAAAGACGTATCTCTAGAGTATCCTTCTAGAGGACTAATAGAATATAATAACAACCTAAAACCTCTCCTAATTTAACACTACCCGCTAGAATAGTACTTATAAGGAATTCTATATACTAAATCAGCTTCACACGCCATTTAAAGACTTTATATAGTTAGAGCAGTAACGCACAAGATAACTAAAAGAGAGGCTAGAATCTACTTAGCTAAAAGACTAGGACAGCGCTTGGAATATAATCTTTAAAGATGCGCTTACTGCGGATAATTATGAGGTTTTAATATAGTACAAAAATTTACTTAAACTATACTAGGTTGTAACTATGGACTTATAAGGCTAACTAGGTAATGGCAAGTTATATAGGCTAGTTAATGTTTAGTAGGATATTAAATATATTACTGAAGAACTTACCTCCGCGTATAAACGCTTTAAATCCGCACCGCCCTTGTTAATTAAAGGAGAATGGCATTTTACTATACAAATTAAGTTCGCACTTAATAAGGCTCAACGGTACTATGCGAAGATTAATAAGTTAGTAGCCTATATTGCCGCAGTTATTCTCTATCCTAGATACAATTGGCAGTATATAGAAGCTTAGTAGGAGTATAAGAAGACTTAGATTACGTCTGCCTGTAAATTAGTTAAATATCTATAGCTTATAGACTATAAGCAATAGCCTATCTTAGAAGCTCTATCCCTAGAAAAGAAGAAGCCTAGGCGTAAGCTTAATATTATAGAGGCCTATAGGATAAAAGGTCTTTAGAAGAGCGGCTATTAACATCGTTCTGTTACTGTGTAGGATAAATATAATCGCTATTATATACAGAATTAAGTTAAAGATTGCAAGACCCTAATTAAGTAGTAGAGAACTACCGGCTATAAATAGTACTCGCACCTTGCTTAAATGGCCATTAATCTCCTATTAATTCCAGCTATAAGCAATAAGCTAGAACGTATCTTTAGCCGTCTTAGCCAGATAATTATAAAATGCCGTAACTGCCTTAAGTAGAGTATAATTTAGGCAACTTTATATCTCTACTCCTAGGATAAGAATAAGATTATTAATTTAAGACTTAATATAACTCTACTTAAGCCTATAAAGTTAACTCCTCTAGAGTTAATTAGGTCTAAGAGGCGGAGGTTATTAATTTAAGCAATCCTCGCGAGTGCCGCTAAGGCGCTAGTAGTAAGCGAGCTAATAGCAATTTTCTATACAAGGCATAGAAAATCCTAATTGGTTAGTAGAAGTTAGGGTCCGTAGATTATAGTAGAACTTAGTAGACAGTTATAGTGGAACTTAATAGACAGTTACAGTGGAACTTAGTAGATAGTTGCGGTAGAACTTAGTAGATAGTTGCAGTGGAACTTAATAGACAGTTACAGTAGAACTTAATAGACAGTTACGGTAGAACTTAGTGGACAGTTGCGGTGGAACTTAGTGGACAGTTATAGTGGAACTTGGTGGATAGTTGCGGTAGAACTTAGTAGACAGTTGCGGTAGAACTCAGTAAACAGTAGCGGTGGAACTTAGTAGATAGTTGCAGTGGAACTCAATAGATAGCTGCGGTGGAACTTAGCAAATAGCTATAATCAGATTATACTGAAAACCACACTGGGCCGTTATGTTACGTGAGTTATGAAAATTGCTATACGGCAAAATTGAAGCCTGGGTATGGATAAAGTTTGGATCTCGATCCAGATCCGATGGATTTGATGGATTTGAGGCTAACTGGATTTGGATCTAGATCCAATCCATCCATCTCTTACACTGTGCGTACCTGCGTACCTACCTGCGTACCTCCCTGCGTACGTGCCTACATACCTACCTGTGTACCTACGTACCTACCTACGTACCTACCTGCCTGCCTGTGTCTATTATAGGAGCTCTACGTCTTTTTAGGGAGACTACCGCTCAGGCTTCGAGCGATCGATTAAGGAGAAGGGGGGAACCTCACGCAGAGGCTCCAAATCGTCAATTGGCGGTGTTCCCGATAATCTGCTGGTCGTATACCGATTTCCTAACTAGGCCTAGTGCCTGCCTGCCTGCCTGCCTGCCTGCCTGCCTGCCTGCATGTCAGTATCTGATTTAATTTAGGGGAGGGGTTGGTTCAAACAGTGGTCATCTAGGGTGCCTCCCTAGGAGGCCTTAATCCGATTCAATTCGGTAACGGGCTATATCGAGGCTTTAGTTCGATTCGATCGATCAATCGATCGATTGAATTGTTCGTGGTGTTCGCTAGCTGGTCGTTCGAATGGTTGTCGTCTGGTTCTACGGTCGTCTGGTTCTAGCGACGGTCGTCCGGTTCTACGACGGTCGTCCGGTTCTGGCGACGGTCGTCTGGTTCTGGTAACGGTCGTCTGGTTCTGGCGACGGTCGTCTGGTTCTGGCGACGGTCGTCTGGTTCTGGCGACGGTCGTCTGGTTCTGGCGACGGTCGTCTGGTTCTGGCGACGGTCGTCTGGTTCTGGCGACGGTC